>OGMJ01000951.1_pt1 | contig 14355 bp, 9 predicted proteins | sample 1573181 | NCBI WGS metagenome assembly OGMJ01 (sample SAMEA2582004, study PRJEB24529) | metagenome | biome: Human gut stool | place: China | collected 2011
TTCCGGCGTTGACTTAGTAAGCATAGGTGTCTCTATTTCAAGGAAACCTTCATTAGCAAGAAATGCTCTTGTAAGAGTGGCAACCTTGCTTCTCATAATGATATTAGACTGAATATCAGGACGTCTAAGATCAAGGCATCTATATTTAAGTCTTATATCTTCTTTAGTATTAATATTATCCTCAATTGGAAATGGAGGTGTCTCTGACTCAGAAAGTATTCTTAATGATTCAGCCGCAATCTCAATATCACCGGTCTTAAGATTGTCATTAACTGCTCCACTTCTCTTAATAACCTTACCTACTACAGCTATTACGAATTCATTTCTTAATGTATATGCCTTGTCAAATCCTTCTTTGCCGATAATATTCTCATCAAAAAGAATCTGTAAAAGACCGCTTCTGTCTCTTAAATCCACAAATATAAGTGAACCAAGATTACGTCTTTTAGCAACCCAGCCCATAACTGTAACTGTACTGCCAATATCTGCACTTGAAACTTCTGTGCATCTGTGTGTTCTCTTTAAGCCAACCATTGACTCTGCCATAGTTAATTACCTCATTCTTCTTAGCTGTATTAACAGCCTGTTTTATTTGCCCTAAGGCATAATTAGGTTACTCCTAATCTTGACTGATTTTTAGTATATCACTTATATCCAAATCATCAATATCTAATCTGCTATTATTAATCAATTCTATAGTCGAATCTTCGTGAATAAGCCTCTGGAATAAAAGGAATACTCTGATATCCATATTCTTAATCTCATCTATCATAATTGTAACAGCAGTGTCTATATCAAATGCTTTCCTATATGGTCTGTCTGATATAAGTGCCGCAAATTCATCTGCAACCTTTAATATTCTTGCTCCTAATGGTATCTGCTCACCAACAAGCCCATTGGGATATCCGCTTCCATCAAAACATTCATGATGTGAAAGAACGACATCCATTATATTATCTGAATAATCGTATTTTTTCAATAGATCATAGCTTATCTTTGAGTGCATACTCATATACTGCTTCTCATCTTCCGGAAGTGCCTCATCGGTTCTTCCATACAGATATTCTGAAAGCTTTAACTTTCCAACATCGTGAACCATCGCAGCAATCTTTAATTCGTATGCCTCATCTTTAGACAAACCACACATCTGTGCAAGCTCATATGTCAGATTGGCAACAAGCACTCCGTGCTTAATTCCACTTTTAAAATCATTAATCATATAATCAATGAGTTCATTATTGTTATTCTTCATAATTCTACCATATCAATATACTTAATGCTGAATCAATTCCATTCAGACAATATTATATTATATTTTTATGTGAAAGAAATGTCAATGTCCTTATCGGCTATATTTAAAGAGAAACCTTGTATACACGTTTATTTAAGCTTTGCAAAATGTTCTTTAGCAAATTCCATATCCTGAACCGCCTCAAGAGTTCCAACATAATTTCCCTGCTTGTCCCTTACCGCAATATATTTAACAAGCATAGTCCTTCCTTGTTTATCCATCCAGACAGGTACTTCATCAAGTGTTCCTATCCTGAATTCTTCTATAATTCTTCTGACCTTTGCCTCAATCTTTGGTGGGTGGCACGAGAATACCTCCCTGTCAATTGCCATAACAGGTCTTTTAAATACCTTTGACCCTTCATTAAAATATCTGTTGATATTATCTTCATCAACAAATGTTATCTCCATTGGTATTGCATTAAGCAGTGCCTCAATCTGCGAAAGTGTCATATATCCGCCTGCCATATATAACTCATTCTGAACATCTTCTTTCTTATCAGATTGTTCTGACACTTCAGGTTTATACACATTTTCTACTTCTTCTGCTTTCTCCCATCTGTCTGATACTGTATCAAGGCACACGGCATAATCTTTGGAATCGTGATATATTCCAATCCACTCAGCTTCCGTAAAATTAGCGGCACAGTTAGGATACAATATATTATCTTCCTTATATATCATCTCCTCTGCCCTCTTTATAACATTTTCTATTCTTTCAATTAATTTACCGTCCAGACTTTTACCATTATTGTTATCCGCACTGTTATTATTGTCTGCTTTGCTACTGTTATTACCGTCCACGTAATTTAACTGCTTTGCTATGTCTGACAGCTCATCTCTTATCTCATCATCAACTGTCCACATAACCGCCGAAGGTCCGCTGATTTTATATCGTACATTAAGCACCGGATATAACAAATCCCCTTTCTTGGCATAATGAATAGATAACTCCCTGAGCTTATATATCTTCTCTTTCAGTGCCTTTATATCAATATGTCCGCTTGTAATATTTTCTTTAATATCATCAATAACCTGCTGGATTGCCTTATTTTCTTTCACAAAAGTATTTAATGGGTGGCCGCTTATCATAGCCAGTTTATTAAAAATGCTTTCTCTGTCTTTACGCATATCTGCAATGGCACTCTTAGTCATACCTTTCATTGTGTCATCATAGTACTTTTTCATCTCTGATATTTCATTTTCCGCCTTGGCTATTCTTTCTTCCTTAGTCGCACCGTGAAATAATGCTGAGTGAACATCACACAGCTTTGAAACCTCTGATATAGGTGTTCCCTCTGCTATCAACGCCTGCTCCGCTTCCATAATCTCTATTGGATTGACATCATTGAATTCCTTAACAAAATCTTTCTTAACATTCTCAAGACTTTCACCATCACCAAGTCTTTTAAGATAGCCTTTAATCTGTTCTGTCCTGTTCATATAATTCCTCCATTATTTTTATTATATTTTTCAATCTATCTGCTGGTAATTTATCAGCTTTATATATAAGCTGGCTGTTATGCTTATATGTGCATCATATTATAATCTGCTTTATTATCTTGTAAGCTTACAGTCACTCTTACCTGTATATCTTGTAAGACCACAATTACACTTATCTGTATGTGGATTATTAGTATGTCTGGATTGTAACATCTTCATTCCGCATTAATATGTTGTATTTACAACACTTTCAAGATTAATATTCATATCTTAATTGTTTTGCTTGTTAATAATCCTGCTTTTATAATATAATACTTAGGACGATTAACGATTGTGGGGTGAATATTTTATGAAATATGATGTAATAATTATAGGTGCTGGTCCGGGCGGAATATTCTCTGCTTATGAGCTTATGAAGAAAGCTCCTGATCTAAAGGTTGCCGTATTTGAAGAAGGCAATACTTTGGAGAAACGAAAATGTCCAATTGACGGAAAAAATATCAAATCCTGTATCAAATGCCCAACCTGTGCCATTATGAATGGCTTTGGCGGTGCCGGAGCATTTTCTGATGGCAAATACAACATTACTAATGACTTTGGTGGTACTCTTTACGAATATATCGGCAAGGAAGAAGCTATCGGCCTTATGAAATATGTTGATACCATCAATACTTCCCACGGTGGTGAGGATACGCATATGTACTCAACTGCCGGTACTAAATTCAAGACTTTATGTATGCAGAACAAATTAAAGCTTCTTGATGCTTCTGTAAGACATCTTGGAACTGATATTAATTATATTGTCCTTGAAAATATGTACAATGAAATGAAGGAGCATATTGATTTCTACTTTAATACTCCTGTTACTAATATTGAAATAATCGATAATAATTACCGGATATATTACAAAGATACCTATATGGACTGCAACAAATGTGTTGTATCTGTTGGAAGAAGCGGAAGCAAATGGATTGAAAAAGTCTGCCAGGACTTAGATATTCCAACCAAATCAAACCGTGTTGACATCGGCGTAAGAGTTGAACTTCCTGCTGTTATATTTGCACATCTTACAGATGAATTATACGAAAGTAAGATTGTATACAGGACTGAAAAGTTTGAGGATTTAGTCCGCACCTTCTGTATGAATCCTAATGGTATCGTTGTTAATGAGAATACTAACGGCATTGTAACTGTTAATGGACACAGCTATGAAGGCAGTGATAAACAGACTGAAAATACTAACTTTGCCCTGCTTGTTGCAAAGCACTTTTCTGAACCTTTCAAGGACAGCAACGGATATGGTGAAAGTATTGCACGTCTTTCTAATATGCTTGGAGGCGGTGTAATCGTCCAAAGATTCGGTGACCTTATACGAGGCAGACGAAGCACAGATAAAAGAATTGAAGAAGGACTTGTAAGACCTACTCTTTCTGCTACTCCAGGCGATTTAAGCCTTGTTCTACCTAAGCGTATACTTGACGGAATAATAGAGATGATTTATGCTCTTGATAAAATTGCTCCGGGTACTGCCAATGACGACACTCTTTTATATGGTGTTGAGGTCAAATTCTACAATATGGAAGTTGAGATTGACAACAACCTTGAAACCAAGTACAAAGGTCTTTACATAATCGGTGACGGAAGCGGCGTTACACATTCATTATCACACGCTTCTGCAAGTGGTGTATATGTTGCAAGACGAATAATTGATGAGGAAGAATAATTCTATATTAAAATAATTCTCAATAATTAATATTAAGAATAGTTCAGTATATTTAATGCATAAGCTCTAAACTTTCCACAAGTAAAGTTTAGAACGATAGACTCTTTATATATAATAATATTTAAAGCTGATAAAATCTCCCTGTAACTTATATCTTTCCTAAGCCTTTGCTTCCAGATATCAGTTACAGGGAGATTTATTCTTAATAATCTACTCAAGTCTTATTTAACTTCTACAAGCTCAATCTTAAAGTTAAGTTCTTTTCCTGCCATCTCGTGGTTAGCATCAAATGTTATGTCATTCTCTGTTAATGCTGTTACCTTAGCTGGAAATGGCTGTCCATATACATTCTGAAGATATACCATATCATCAACCTTAAGTTCTTCTGAACCTGCAAGCTCGCTGATTGGAACTGTGATAATTGCATCTGGATTTTTCTCTCCATAAGCTTCTTCTGGCATTAAATGTATATCTATTATATCTCCTACATTCATATCAGCTACAGCCTTATCAAAGCCAAGTATCATCATACCTGCACCACAGGTGAATTCAAGAGGTTCTCCTCTGTCATAAGATGAATCGAACTGTGTTCCATCGTTAAATGTTCCTTTGTAGTGTACTCTGCACACCTTGCCTACATTAGCTCCATCAAATAAAGGTGCTCCTCCACCACAACCTGAACAACCGCCACAGCCTGATGTTTCATTACTTCCACAGCCGCAGCTTCCGTCATCTGTGTCACTTCCACAACCACAGCCACAGCCGCAGCTTTCATTTTCTGTATCAGCTGTTCCACAGTTCTGTTCTTCTTCGTGTGAATGATGACTGCAATTAACACCCTCTGATATCAATTCTCCATTAAGGTATGCCTCTAGCGCTTCATCTGCATTTCCTGATACACCTGAATATACTTCTATGCCTGCTTCGCCTAATGCATTGGCAGCACCACCACCGATACCACCACATATAACAGCATTAATATCAAGACCTGCAAGAAGTCCTGCCATAGCTGAATGTCCAGAGCCTTCACTCTCTATAACTTCTTCTTTAACAATGTTCTGTCCATCTGTTTCATAAATCTTAAATTGTCTTGAATGTCCGAAATGTTCAAAAACATTTCCATTCTTGTAAGCAACTGCTATCTTCATATTATCCTCATTTCTATTTTTTTATAATAAGTGTATATCCTGATTTCAGGACACTATATTCCTTTAAATATAATTTAATTCTATCTATCATAAGGAAATTATTTTCAAATAGTAATTCCTTTCAAATTGTTATTTCAATAACTACTATTTCTAGAAATTATTTTCCTCAAAGAATTTCTTCTTTCGATCAATCATTTCATCAATTCTTAGAATATAATTACGAACGTCTTTTACGTTTTCACAATTGGCTCCTTTGATCGCCCGCCTCCGGGATTAAGAAATACTACCTTGCTGGAAGCTCCTGCACCACAGGCAATTATTGTCTGCTTTTCCTCCATAATAAGAATGTTATATATACATTCAAGTCCCTCAACTGAGTAACCGACATTCTCAAAATTACCTGCCATATTCTTCTGACGATACATATAATAAGGCTCCATTGACAGTCTTTTGGCTGTGTCTTCTGTCATTCTTATTATCTCATCTGTATTCTTGGTAGATAACTGCTTATACTTATCTCTCCATATATTAAGTGCCGCAGCTCTCTTTATTGCAAGAGAATGTACTGTAAGGCTCTCAGGCTTCATCGCCTCAATCTCTGATAATGTATGAGCGACCTCATCAACATCTTCACCGACAAGACCAAGAATAATATCCATATTAATATTATTAAAACCTTCTTCCCTTGCCATAGAATACACATTTTTAATCTGCTCTACAGTGTGCTTTCTTCCTATAAGGTCAAGTGTCTGCTGGTTCATCGTCTGCGGATTAATAGATATTCTTCCAACATTATGTGCCTTTAACACCTTTAACTTATCCCTTGTTATGCTGTCCGGACGTCCCGCTTCAACCGTAAATTCATGACAGCCATCAATATCAAAAAGCTCCTTTAAAGCCGTTATGAGCCTGTCAAGCTGTGCCGCACCAAGTGTTGTTGGTGTTCCACCGCCAAAATACACTGTATCAAGTCTTCTGCCTTTCATTGCCCTTGCTACAAAAGTCATCTCCTTAATAAGTGCATCAAGGTAATCATCCACATAATTCTTATACGCATCAAGTGCATATGATGAAAATGAGCAGTACAAGCATATACTTGGACAAAATGGTATTCCAATATATAAACTGTAACCATTCTTATAATCTATCTTATTAAGAATGTCCATTTCTTTCTTTGCTACATTTATTGCAAGGCTGGCTTTCTTCTCACTCGCCTTATGCTTATTCACAAAATGCTTCTTTATAGTCTGCTCGTCTTCGCCATCTTCAAGCATAACATATGCAATCTTGCTTGGGCGCACTCCTGTAAGATAACCCCAAGGCAGTGTCTTTCCTGTCATCTGGCTGAGCCTGTCATATAAATATAACTTGAATTTATCGTGCATTTCGCTCTTGTTAAGCCCTGTCATATCAGGTACCGTTATATCAATCACTTTATCACCTTCTGTGACAACTGTATCCTGCTTATATGCCTTCACCTCCATTCTTGGGTAAAATGAACGCACAAGAACTATTGCATCATCATAAAATGTATCGTTATCAATTTTAATATATATCATATTATCCATCTTTCTTATGCACCTATAAATGGGTTATGAACCCTCTCATATCCTATGCTTGTTCCCTCGCCATGTCCTGTATACACTTTTGTATCATCTGGAAGTACCATTAACTTGTCCTTAATTGAATGCACAATGTCGCTCATACTTCCACCTGGGAAATCTGTTCTACCAACTGACTCACAAAAAAGTGTATCACCTGAGAATAACACGCCGATTGACTCAATATAATAGCACGTTCCACCCTCCGTATGTCCCGGTGTATGGATTGCCTTAATATCAAAGCCTGCAAGATTAAGTACATCACCATCATTGTGCCATATATCAGCCTTCACAGACAAGTTCATTCCATAAGCCTCACCTAGATTAATATGAGGTGTACTTAATGTATTCTTCTCCTCTGCTGAGGCATACACCTTGACATTATATTTATCCCTCACTTCATCTGCTGCCATAATATGGTCAAAATGCCCGTGTGTTAAAAGTATTCCCTTTAACGTACAACCCGACTGTTCTATCATCTCACTTATCTTTCCAGCATTATCCGCAGGGTCTATAAGCACACACTCTTTAGTGTCTGTATTACAAAGCAGGTAACAATTCGTTCCTACCATTCCTAATACTCTTACATCTATTTTATACATTATAATCTCCAATCCCTGTGTCAAAAATGCTGTCGTACGAAGCAATATATAAAATATCTTAACTTCGCACGACAGCGGTTATAAATATCAGCCTGTAGCTCTCTCTATATCTGTCACTCCGTCAATCTTTCTTAAATTATCAATTAATCTGTTAAGTTCTTCCTTACCAGATACAACAAATCCAAGATTGATTGTTGCAAGCTGTTTCTTATTAACACGGCTGTTCATAAATCTTACATCTATATTAGATTCCGTAAACAGACGTGAAATATCGACAATAAGTCCTTTTCTATTGCCTGCATATATATTAATCTCTGCACTGTACTTCTCATCTTTATTCTCTGTCTGCTCCCACTCAGCTTCAATAAGCCTTGCTCTTTCATTAGCTGGGAAATTAAGAATATTAACACAATCTGTTCTGTGAATTGATATTCCTCTTCCTCTTGTAACAAATCCAACAATCTCATCACCAGGCACTGGATTACAGCACTTAGAGAAACGGACAGCAACATCATGTATTCCTTTTACAACAATACCGCCTTTGCCCTTCTTCTCCTTCTCTTTGTCCTTGCTCTCACTTGCCACAATGCTGTCAAGTACCTGCTTGTCAGTTATCTCAGCCTTCTTGGTCTTCTGATATTCCTCATTAAGCTTATTGACAATCTGGCCTTCTTTTAATGCACCATGTCCTACTGCCGCAAGAACAGCATTCCAGTCTTTGTAACCATATTTTCTTAGTGCTTTCTCAACGAACTCAGGCTTATTAATCTCAGAAAGAACAATTCCCTTACCCTTACAGTAATTAGATATAAGTTCCTTGCCCTTTATAATATTGTCTTCTTTTAGCTCCTGCTTAAACCACTGGTTAATCTTGTTACGGGCCTGTGTTGACTTAACCATTGAAAGCCAGTCACGACTTGGTCCTTTGGAATTCTGTGATGTTATAATCTCAATTCTGTCACCATTCTTAATCTCATAATCAATATTAACAAGCTTGCTATTGACCCTTGCACCAACCATCTTGTTACCTACAGCACTATGTATGCTGTATGCAAAATCTATTGGATTAGAACCTGCTGGAAGTGTCTTAACATCACCTGTAGGAGTGAAACAGTACACTGAATCAGAAAAAAGGTTAAGGTCATTCTTAATTGATGATAAGAACTCCTTGTTATCAGACATATCTCTCTGCCATTCAAGAATCTGTCTTAGCCAGCTAAGCTTAGCTTCCTCACTCTTATCAGACTCTCCTGTCTTGCCCTCTTTATACTTCCAGTGGGCAGCAATACCATATTCAGCAATTCTGTGCATTTCATAAGTTCTTATCTGTACCTCGAATGGCTGTCCATTAGAAGCAATAAGTGTTGTATGAAGTGACTGGTACATATTAGGCTTAGGCATTGCTATATAATCTTTAAAACGTCCCGGTATTGGCTTATACATTTCATGAATAACACCAAGTGCCGCATAACAATCCTTGACTGTATCAACCTTTATACGAACGGCAAATATATCATATATCTGGTCAAGTGTCTTATTCTGGTTAACCATCTTTCTATATATTGAGAAGAAATGCTTAACTCTTCCGTCTATCTCAGCTTCAATTCCAGCATTGCTAATGTGCATACCTACTTCTTTGATAATGCTCTTTATAAATGCCTCCCTGCCCGGTCTGTTAATATCAACCTGCTTTACAAGATCATTATAAGTATCCGGCATAAGATACTTCATTGATAAATCATCAAGTTCTACCTTAATCTTGGATATACCTAACCTATGGGCAATAGGTGCATATATATCCATAGTTTCTCTTGACTTTTCTACCTGCTTGGCTGGTGACTGGTACTGCATTGTACGCATATTATGAAGCCTGTCGGCAAGCTTTATCATAATAACCCGTATATCCTTTGCCATTGCAAGGAACATTTTTCTTAAGTTCTCAGCCTGAACTTCAATCTTGTCGTGCTGGTAATTAAGCTGTGTGAGCTTTGTTACACCATCTACCAAAAGTGCTACTTCATCGCCAAATTCCCTAGCAACATCTTCACTTGTCATAACTGTATCTTCCACAACATCGTGCAAAAGACCTGCAATAATAGATTCCTTATCAAGTTCAAGCTCTGCTAATATAATGGCAACACACAGTGGGTGAATAATATATGGCTCTCCAGACTTTCTAAACTGTCCTTCGTGTGCCTCCTTAGCCACTTTATATGCTCTCTCTATATCAGATAAATCTGATGAAGGATGATACTGCCTGATTGTTTCTATAAGCTTATTATAAAGCACTTCAGGACTTGTAAAATCTGCTGGAGTATCAACCGACTTGTCCACCTGACTTGTCTTGATATTGGTATTGCCTGCTAATTCTATATTATTCTCTGGCATATAATTTCTCCCTACACTTCTGAATATAGTTTTTCCATAAATTCTCTTGTTGCTACTGCATTTTCTGGTACAGTATTCTCAAGTGTGCAATGAACATATGGCTTATGTTCCTTAATCTTCTTAAGAAGAAGAGGATAATTAAGTCCACCTGTTCCTGCCGCTATTGACTTAAGCTCATCACCTTCAACGACATAATCTTTGCAGTGGACAACTGCTATATCCTTTAATAATAAATCAAATGCCTGATTAATTATCTCATCCTGCTTATCTATATTACCCACATATAAAAGGTTAACTGGATCAAATATAATCTGAAGATTAGGTGAGGCTATCGCATCAAGAACCTTTCTTGCTCTCTCAACTGTATTAACAATATGCTTCCATACCGGTTCAATCGCAACTATAACGCCAAACTGCTCTGCGTATTTAACAATTGGTCTTAAATTATCTATAAAGCACTGTAAAGCTTCCTCTGAATGGTTAGCTGGCTCATACTTGTACTCCTCATTGACAGCACCTGTCTCTGTACCAACTACGCCACAGCCAAGTATACTTGCAAATCTTATATGTGCCTTATATTTCTCAACTATCTCCTTGTGCTTCTCCTCATTAGGATTGCAAAGGTTAAGGTAACAGCCAAGTACTGCTATATCAACCTTATTCTCTGCACATAATTCTTTAATATACATTGCAAGACCTGGTGTCATAGTCTCTACTCCAGGCTTGAACTCCTTAATAGACTTGCTTAATGCTATGTGCATACAATGAAATCCCTGATTATGTATATTAGGAATAAGTTCATTAAGTGGTGCATATGCCACATCGTGTGCTCTTATACCGATTCTCATAATTAACCTCCTTAGGCTGTTACTCTGTGTTATGATTATTTAACCCAAACAGCCATATCAGTATATTCTTTCTGATATGGCTGTCTGTTTCCGGTGTGTTGTGTATCCCAGTAAAATGACATCCTTCATTACTGAAATGCCATCTTATGTCTCTTACACATACATCATAATATTTATTTTAACACATTATTGTCAGAATGTCATATTATTTTCACTAATTGCATTATAATAAGTTGCAAGTGGTATGAAACTCTGTGCAAATCCTTTCCCTGAATTACCCTGACATATTACCGCATCATCTATAATAGTCTTGACTCCTACTGCTCCCTTAGGCACTTCATTCACAGCACCCCTAAACGTATTAAGTCCATATTCAAGATACTGTTTATTACCTGTAAGCTCATAGGCTATTGCAAGTGCTTCAAGAAGCAGGGTATTATTGCCATTTCTTGCAAGACTTGGAAGCTCCTTATAATAGAACAAACCATTATCCATATAACAGTTCTCTGTCAGGTCATCAACTGCCCTTAATATCATCTGCCTGATATCTTCTCTTGGGAATATTCTGTAATATCTCATAACGCTTCCTACCGCTATTGATATCATAAAGCCTACTCTTATCGCTGTATTATCTGTGTAAGGTGATAACCAGTCACCATATTCTTCTTCCCACTTCTTAAAATTATCAATTATCCAGTCACATTTTACAAGCCATTTATTATCATTAGTCTCTACATACAGGGCTGTAAGTGTCCTTAGTGCCCATCCGGTTTCCCTTGCATTGGCTTCACCCGGCACCTGATACATAGGAGTTTCAAGAAGTTTTAATACATTTTCTCCTATTCCAACTGCTGTATCATAACCTCTCTTATCACCTGTAAAATGGTAATAATCAAGCAGACCCTCGACCCACTCGTGAGAGCATACCATAACACCATTCTTACAATGTCCAGCCGTGTGCTCCCACTGTCCGCCAATTCTAAGAGGATTACTACTGTAATGGCACACATCTATATCCATCCAATGCTTTGCTGACACAATCAGATAATCCATAAATCTTCTGACACCGGTTCTTGCATACATAAGTGCACAGGCATGTGGATAATCGTATTCATTATTGCTCCAAACAGGCTTTCCACCGCCACGTCCCTGAACAGTGTAGCCCTGATCTACCGTGTCGCCCCAGTTAAGCATACCATAGCACCTTGAATGTCCGTCTGCTTTTGCCATAAGTGATATCTCAAAATCATCATTATACTTTACAGGGAACACATCAATCATAACCCCTGCCCTCTTAAACACTTCCGGTGCTATATATGGTCTGTCTGGCATCTGGTATATAAGACTTCTGTTGTCTATCTCCCACAGCTTCATAGCAGGACTATGAAAATGTATCATAAACTGCTGTTCTTTTGCCATTCCTGACTGCATAGTAATCTCCCCGACATTCTCAGGAACAAGCATAACAGCCACACCTTCACTGCACGACTTCACTGCCTTAGGATAATTCTGCTGTGCCTGATGAACCGTAACACTAAAGCCATCTTCACCATCAGTATAATCAGCCATAAATGTTCCATAAAATACCTCTGCAAAATGCTCATTAGCCTCTTTCACAAGATATTTATCATCAATTACCTCATTGACCTCCTCGCCATTCTTACCAATTATAAAGCTTGTCTTATAATTAGAAGTTGCAACAACAGTTCTTATATTATTGACATCAGCCTTCTTTTCAATCATATCAAGCTCTGTTGTACCTCTTGTCATAAATACAGGACCATCATTATGCGAATTATCTGTACGGATATCACCACAGCCTGTTGAATCGTTACCTGCTGCAATTTTAAGAGGCTTTAACTGCTCTGTAATTACACTATCTTCTGATTTCTTAATATAAAATACAAGCGACTTTATCTTTAACTCATCATCTGATGTATTAATAATTCTGTATGTAATATTAACCCATGGCTTTCCGGCATAACCAGTGACTTTAATAACTGCCTTAATATTTTTGTTCTCAATATTCCCTACTGCGATATTACTGCACTCAGCTTCTACGCTTGCAGTAACTGGTCCGGCCTCAACAACCTTCCACTCTCCAATCTTAAGCTTATAAGCATTGCCATCTTTATCCTTAAGATATGGACCTTCAAAATTCTTATCTGTATATACTTTCCTGTAATCATTAAGCTGCCTGAATATTGAACTGCTGTTGTTGGCAACCTCATATTCCAGACTGCCGCATTTTATTAAAAAGCCATTATTAACCGGTGTTACGCTGACGGTGCCATCTTGCTTAGCACACTCTGATTGTCCGTCTGCTATAAGATTAGCTAACTCCTGTTTAGTAGTTGTCAATACTGCCTTTGCCGACTTATTAGCTGGTAAGTCTGGCATAAAATCGACAAAAAGATACTTTATACTACCATCATCATACTCTGCCGTAACCTTTGGCTGGATAATACATTTTCTCTTATTCTGAACTATGCTTATATTATCTGTATTATATAGTTCCCCTTTAGCAAATGGAACTGCTATCCTAACACATTCATTAATTCTTGGATATCTGTATAACTTGTCAAAAAATATATCAACCATATAAAGCCTCTTTTCTGTTATGCATTTTACATATGTAGTGTCTGCTATACTATTTCTATTACGTTATGCGTTAAATCTTTAACTATTGTTATTATAATATTAATTGCCACTTCTAACCACTGTTATATTTGTCCAATTTATGATATTATACATATTAATTTACATATAAGGCACATAATCAGGAGGAATATTTTGAACTACGCTGAAATTAAATATAACGACATCGCCAATGGTCCTGGAGTACGTACAAGCATTTTTGTAAGCGGATGTACACACCACTGCAAAGGCTGCTTTAATGAAATTGCGTGGGATTTTAACTATGGTACACCTTTTACTGATGCAACCATATCTGATATCATTAATTCAATGAAGCCAGATTATATTGCTGGTCTTACACTGCTTGGCGGCGAACCATTTGAACCAGCCAATCAAAGGGGACTTATTCCGCTTCTAAAGGCTGTAAAGGAAAACTATCCGGCCAAGGATATATGGTGCTTTACCGGTTACCTTTTTGATGAGGATATTATGGATAAAATGTATGACAAATATCCTGAAACCAGAGAAATGCTTTCATATATTGACGTATGCGTAGATGGCAGATTTGTTGAAGAATTAAAAGATATGATGCTTAAATTCAAGGGTTCATCAAACCAGCGCACAATACTTGTACAGCAGTCTTTAAAAGAAGGCACTGTAGTTACTGCTGAAGAA
>OGMJ01000952.1_pt1 | contig 14327 bp, 13 predicted proteins | sample 1573181 | NCBI WGS metagenome assembly OGMJ01 (sample SAMEA2582004, study PRJEB24529) | metagenome | biome: Human gut stool | place: China | collected 2011
CTTATCAGATATAATCTCAAATGAAACCATATCTATCTTTTTTGAGAAGATAATTGATGGGTGTGTATATGAACTGTACTTTAATGAGTATATGAAAGAAGTGTTTTCAATGCAGGAGGTGGATATAAGAGAATATTCTCCTCTTACATTGGCGTATATCGGTGACAGCATTTATGATCTGATTATTAAAAGTTTGGTAATTAACAGAGGAAACAAACAGGTACAGAAACTTCACAAAGAGACGAGCAGTCTTGTACAGGCGTCAGCCCAGTCTATGATGATGAGAGCGATGCAGGAAGAACTGACAGCTGAGGAGAGGGCAGTCTACAAGCGTGGGAGAAATGCGAAATCCGTTTCCCCTGCCAAAAATCAGTCGATTACAGAAGAGCGACGGGATTTGAAGCGTTAATCGGCTATCTGTATCTGCAGGAAAAGTGGAAAAGAATGCTGGATTTAGTGAAGATAGGATTAGACAGTCTGGAAAAAGAAGAAGTATAGGAGAGAAAAATGGCTGAGGAAAGTTTAATAATAGAGGGAAGAAATGCGGTAATTGAGGCGTTTCGTTCAGGAAAAACGATTGATAAAGTGTTTGTTTTGGACGGTTGTCAGGACGGGCCGGTCCGCACAATTGTAAGGGAAGCAAAAAAACATGATACGATTTTACAGTTTGTAACAAAAGAAAGGCTGGATCAGTTATCTGAAACGGGAAAACATCAGGGAGTTGTTGCGCATGCAGCAGCATATGAATATGCGGAAGTCGAAGATATTTTAAATGCAGCCCAGGAAAAGGGTGAAGCCCCTTTTATTTTTATTCTGGACGAGATTGAAGACCCGCACAATCTGGGTGCCGTGATGCGCAGTGCTCTGCTGTGCGGTGCGCATGGCATCGTGATCCCAAAGCGCGGCGGCGCATCGGTCACGCCTACCGTCATCAAGTCCAGCGCAGGTGCCGCAGAACGCCTGCCGGTGGCTCGTGTGGCCAACATCGGCGAGACCATCCGCCGCCTGAAGGAGCAGGGTGTGTTCGTCTACTGCGCCGATATGGACGGCGTGTCTCTGCGCAGGAACAACCTGACCGGCCCCATTGCACTGGTGCTGGGCAGCGAGGGCAGCGGTGTTTCGCAGCTGGTGAAAAAGCTGTGCGACGGCGTGGTGCGGCTGGATATGGCAGCACCGGGCACCGGTGTGGACAGCTACAACGTGTCGGTGGCTGCGGGCATTATTCTGTACGAGATCCAGTCCCAGCGCGCAGCACAGCAGGCATGATCCGGCATTCGGGCCGGAACCTCAATTTGAATTACAGGAGGGACAAGAATGCCGAAAGATAAAAATAATGGCCGGGAAATGACCCCGGATGAAAAGTTCCGCTCCTTTTTCAGCACCACGGCGGTGGATATCCCGGAGGAGATGACCCGGAGAGACGAAAACCAGCCGGAGGAAAAGCTGCAGAAACGGTTTGGCTTGTTTGGCCGTGGTAAGGAAAAGCAGGAGACTGACGAAGCTGCAGCAGAGCAGCCGCAGGAAATGCCCACCGGTGAGGTGCGGCTGGGTGAGGATGCGCAGCCGGAACCGGAAGCGGATCTGGAACTGATGCTGAAGCCGGAGGCAGACCCGGAACAGGAACTGGCCCCGTGGCCTTTCCTGGAGAAGGAAGCAGAGGATGCACAGCCGGAAGCACCTGCCAAAAAGCCGGAGGAAAAATCTGCACCGCAAACGGCGGAACCCCCGGCGGCAGTGAAGCCGGAAACACCCCGGCAGAGCGCTGTCCCGGCGGCAAGACCCGCAGAGCAGCACAGCACGGCAAAGCCTCTCCGGCACCCCAAGAATGCGCCGGAGGTGCTGCTGCCGCAGGAAGAGCAGGAGCAGCAGGAGATGGCACAGCTCAAGGCGATGATCAACGGCCTGAGCGACCAGAAGCCGGAAAAGCCTGCACCGAGAGCCGAAGCAGCCCCGGCAGCAGAAACTGAACCGGCTGAAAGCAAAAAGAAACCGTCCGGTGCACCGCTGCCCGCGGCTGTGTTTGCAGCGGTAAAGGAGACGGCACCGGAGCTACAGCCGGAAAAAACGGAGCAGCCGGTGGCCGATTTCTTTGGCAAGGCGCAGAGCGAGGACGCACCGCAGGCACCTTTGGCCCCGGCAGAGGAGCCTGCTGCAAAAGAGGACACTATGAGCCTGCCACTGCTGCCGCTGGACGGTGAAGAGCCGCAGCAGGCACCGGAGAAGGCACCCGCTGCGCCACAGCCGGAACTGAAAGCTGAGGCGGAGGACGCGGTGTCTCCGGAGGAACATGCTGAAACGGAGCTGACCGAGCCGGAGGCCACGGCGGATAAGCTGCACCGCATGAGCGCAGAGCTGACGCTGCGCTGCGTGCTGGGCGGCATTCTGGCTGTGGTGCTGCTGCATTTTGGTTTGGTGTCGGATGGGCTGCTGCCCGCCATGGCGGCGCTGGACCCGGATGCTGCCCCGGCGGCATTCTATGGTGCAAACCTGCTGCTGCTGGCAGCAAGCCTGTGCGTGGGCTTCCCGGTGCTGCGCGACGGCCTGAACGGCCTGCGCGGACGGTCTTCTTCCGAGACGATGCCGGCTCTGGCCGCAGTGGCAGCGCTGGTGCAGGCGGTCACAGCCATGCTGAACGCAAATGTTTACCGCGGCACCACCGGCATCTCGCTGCTCAGCGGCATGGCCGCGCTGGGGCTGTTCCTTGCGCTGCTGGGCAGCCGGGTGATGCTGGCTGCTGTCAAGGGCGGCTATGAGCTGGTGACCAATGGTGTGGAGTTCGAGGGCGCCTACCGCGCCAAGGATAAAGACCTGCTGCGTGCCCTTGCACGGGATCTGGAACAGAAGGACCCTTGGGTGCTGCTGAGCCGCCCGATGAAGGAAGCTGACGGCTTTGTGGAGCAGAGCTTGAGCGAGCGCGCAAGCGAGCGCCGTGCACGCAAAGTTTCGTACATCCTGCTGGGCGTTGCCCTGCTCAGCGGCGTGCTGTTCCTGCTGGCAGGTGCCGGCTGGAACAAAGCTGCGGCTGCCATGGCAGCTGTGCTGTGCATGGGCGCACCGCTTTCCTCTACCCTGATCGCGGGCGTTGCCTCGCTACGGCTGCAGCGTGCGGCTGCGGCTGTGGGCGCAGTCGTGCCCGGTTGGCAGGCCATTGAGCAGCTGGGCGGCATTGATACGCTGCAGATCGATGCAGACGACCTGTTCACCGCCGACAGCGCACAGCTGGAGGATATCCGCATCTTCAAGGGCGGCCGCATCGACCGCGCCATCCTGTACGCGGCCAGCGTGTTGAACGAGAGCCACGGCACCCTGAAGGGGCTGTTCCGCCAGATCGTTGAGGAACGCACAGACATCCTGTTCCCGGTCAAGGATCTGGAGCAGCACCATGGGCTGGGCTTTTCCGCCTGGTGCGATAACAACCGCATCCTCATGGGTACCCGCCGCTATCTGGAGCAGGAGGGCGTGCCGCTGCCGGACGAGGAATACGAGATGCAGCACTCGAAGAACGGCGAGCTGCAAATTTTGTATCTGGCTGTGTCCGGCAATCTGCACGCTATGTTCGTGCTGAAATATGTGGGCGGGCGCAATGTGGCCCGCAGCCTTGCCGTACTGCAAAAGGAGAACATCCGCCTGCTGGTCACATGCCAGGACCCCAGTCTGACTGCACACCACATTACCGAAGCATACCGCCTGCCGGAAGGCATGATCACCGTGCTGGATCAGGAGCAGTGCAACGCCATCAAGGCCGCACCGGAAGACCCGGAGGACACCTGCTGCATGATCCATCTCAAGGCGTTTGCCAGCCTGACCGGCGGCCTGCAGGCTGCGGATCAGGCCCAGAACGCCGAGAGCAGCGCCACCACGGTACAGATGGTCTCGGTGCTGTTCTCCATCGTCATTGCGGCTCTGCTGACCAGCGCGGGCAGCATCTGGGAGCTTTCGGTGGCAACGGTGCTGATGTATCAGGCAGCGTGGAGCGCCCTGAGCATTGCTGTGTGTGCACTGAAACAGCATAACTGAGAAATGTTCTCAGAATAAATAGGAACTGTTCTTGATTTCAATCGAAAAATATGGTATACTCTGTTCAGAACCTGAGCCGCAGGCGAAAAAATTACCGCTGGGCTGAATGATAGAGCCGGGATCGGTCGATCCTGACAGAAGATCCGTTTTTGAAAGGAGAGCATCATGGAACTGAAGGGTACCAAAACCGAGAAAAATCTGATGGAAGCGTTTGCAGGCGAGAGCCAGGCACGCAACAAGTACACCTTCTTTGCCAGCATGGCAAAAAAAGAAGGCTACGAGCAGCTGGCCGCGATCTTTGAGGAGACCGCCGGCAATGAGAAGGAGCACGCAAAGATCTGGTTCAAGCTGCTGTGCGGCGGCGCGATCCCCGATACCCTGACTTGTCTGGACATGGCAGCAGGCGGTGAGCACGACGAGTGGACCGAGATGTACCCCCGCATGGCCAAGGAGGCCAAAGAAGAGGGCTTCCCTCAGATCGCAGCACTGTTCACCATGGTGGCACAGATCGAGAAGGAGCACGAGGAGCGCTACCGTGCGCTGGCCGAAAACCTGAAAAACAACAAGGTCTTTGCCCGCGAGGAGCAGCAGGTATGGCAGTGCCGGAACTGCGGCTACACCTATATCGGCAAGTCCGCACCGCTCAAGTGCCCGGTGTGCGCACATCCGCAGAGCTACTTTGAGCTGAAAAAGATCAACTACTAAGCTGAAAATTCAAAAGCAGAACAGCGCCGCCGCATCCGGTTTGCCGGGTGCGGCGGCGTTTTGTACAAAATTGAAAAGCGGATTTTATTATTCTCCACAAAATAAGGCTCAGCTGCCCGGCAGAATGGGTAAAAAACTTGACCCGGTTTTGCACTGCGTGTAAAATAATACGGAGACAGGAATATTTAAAGGATCTTGCAGCAAAGCAGGCGGGGAGGGCAAAGCCCATGAAGCAGGGGTTCAAAGCGTGTGTTTGTGCAGTGGTGCTGTGCGCAGAACTGTTTGCAGCCGGGGCGTTTTCGGCCTATGCTGCGCAGGAGCAGCCGCTGCCGGACAGCGGCATGACATTGGACACTGCCGAACTGACACTGGATATCACCGAAGGAGACCCGGCCCCGGTGGCCTACCTGAATGTGCAGGCACCCAACGACTACTTCTTTCTGATCTGGACTTCCAGTGATCCGGCAGTGGCATCGGTGGACGGCACCGGCAAGGTGACCGGCCATGCCGAGGGCACTGCGGCCGTCACGGCCCGCAATGAGCGCGGCGAAAAGACCACCTGTACCATCACGGTGCGCAAAAGCACAGCCAGCCGCCTGGTGCTGAACACCAGCGATCTGACGCTTACCATTACAGAGCAGGAGCCTGCCCCGACGAAACAGCTGAAGCTGGAACAGAACAAAGGCGGGTTTACCTATGTGCGGCAGTGGGTCAGCAGCAACCCGGCGGTGGCATCGGTAAGCACAAACGGTACCGTAAAGGCGCAGGGGTCCGGCAAGGCCGTCATCAGCGCACTGACCACAGCCGGGCAGGTGCTGCGCTGCACGGTAACGGTCACATCGGAGATCGGACGGGTGCAGATGAGCAAAAACGCCATGCTGCTGCAGGCAGTGGGAGCCAGTCAGAAGCTGACCGCGCAGGCTGCAGGCACCAAAAACGGAACGATGACATGGTTCAGCAGCAATCCGGGCGTGGCAACTGTGAGTGCGGATGGCATGGTAACGGCGGTGGGCGACGGTGAAACGATGATCCTTGCCGTTACACCGGAGGGTCGTGCCGATGCCTGCTATGTGGCCGTGGGAGCGGCGGCGTGGCGGTTCCGCTCGGAGGACGAACTTGCCGAAACGCTGACCCTGACCGGCCAGCTGCCCTATTCGGATGGAAAGTAAAAAGAAAAATGGGAGCGTTCTGTGCAGCAGGATGCTCCCATTTTTTCAAAACCCGCTGGGCAGAAAGATCATCGTTCCCCGGGCAGACCACGCCATCCGCTGGGCCATGCAGCCGGGCGCACCGGCCAGCAGAAACAGGGCCAGTGCGGCGAGCAGCAGCGCCCATCCAAGGCCGCTGTGCGGCCTGCCGGAAAAAGGATCCCCTTTTTTGCGTCTCATCCCGCTGCCCCCTTTTTGCTGTGCTGGCCCATGCTATGCGCGGCCAGCAGTGATTGTGCAACGTGCTGGGCTGTGGTACAATAAAATATCGAAATCTACTGTGCAGGGAGAACGATTTTATGCTGACCATTACACTGCTGGGCACTGCGGCTACCATGCCACTGCCGGACCGGGCACTCTCGGCGGCGTTTGCTGCCTGCGGCGGCCACGGCCTGCTGTGGGACTGCGGCGAGGGCACGCAGGCGGCAGCGCGCCGTGCGGGCGTGAACCTGATGCGGGCAGATGCCATCTGCCTGACCCACTACCATGGCGATCACATCTTTGGTCTGCCGGGCCTTTTGCAGACTCTGGGGGCGCAGAGCCGCACAAGGCCGCTTGCGCTGCTGGGTCCGGAGGGCCTGCCGGATATCTGGGCGGCGGTGCGGGCACTGACCGGCCCGCTGCCCTATCCGGTGAAGCCGCAGATGCTTATGCCGGGCCAGCCGCTGGCGCTGGATGCGCTGAGCGAGGGCTGGCCTGCCGGTGCGCGGCTGGTGCCGTTTGCCACAAAGCACCGGGTAAAAAGCCTTGGCTACCGGCTGGAGCTGCCCCGTGCAGGCAAATTTTCGCCGGAGCAGGCCCAGGCGCTGGGGGTGCCGGTGCAGCAATGGAAGCTGCTGCAGAAAGGGCAGAGCGTTGCCGTGGAGGGCAGAACGGTGCAGCCTGCGCAGGTGCTGGGCGCCCCGCGCAAGGGGTTGAGCGTGGTATTTTCCGGCGATACGGCCCCCTGCCCGTATTATTTGCAGGCGGCGCATGACGCAGACCTGCTGATATGCGATGCCACCTATGCCCTTCCGGAGCAGGAAGACCAGGCCCGTCAGTGGGGGCACAGCACCTTTGGGCAGAGCGCATCCCTTGCCGCGCAGGCGAGGGCAAAGCGGCTTTGGCTGACCCATTATTCCCCCATGATCACCGACCCGGAGGAATATGCCGCGCAGGCACAGAGCATCTTCCCGGCGGCGGAGTGCGGCTTTGACGGCAAAAGCATCACCCTGCAGTACGAGGAGGCACAGCCATGACCATCCGGATGGACGAGGGTGCGGCAGAGCTGCTGGACACCCTGCACAGGGCGGGCTATGCAGCCTACGTGGTGGGCGGCTGCGTGCGGGACAGTCTACTGGGCCTTACACCGCACGACTGGGACCTGTGCACCAGTGCTCTGCCGCAGCAGGTGATGGAGCTGTTCGGCGCGCAGCGGTGCATCCCCACCGGCCTGCAGCACGGCACGGTAACGGTGAAGCAGAGCGGTGCCCTTTACGAGATCACCACCTTTCGTACAGAAGGCACCTACACAGATGGCCGCCACCCGGACGAGGTGCACTTTGTGCCGGATGTGCGGGAGGATCTGGCCCGGCGGGATTTTACCATCAACGCCATGGCCTACAATGAAAAAGAGGGCCTTGTGGACCCCTTTGGCGGGCAGGCCGACCTGCAAAGCGGCATCGTACGGGCGGTGGGTGTGCCCCGCCAGCGGTTCACCGAGGACGCGCTGCGCATCCTGCGGCTGTACCGCTTCGCAGCCCGGTTCGGCTTTGCCATCGACCCGCCCACGGCGCAGGCGGCACAGGAGCTGTGTGCCCATCTGGACTGCGTATCGGTGGAGCGCATCGAGGAAGAGCTTGCTAAACTGCTGGCCTCACCCGCCCCTGCGGCATATCTTGACAAAAAAATACTGCTTGTTATTCTGCCGGAGCTTTCATCGGAGGCACTGGCGGCGGCAAAGCCGGTGGTGGATGCCTGCCCGGCGGGTGCAGAAAACCTGCCCATCCGGCTGGCGGCGCTGCTGTACAGCCTTGGCGAGGACGGCACCCGCCGTACCCTCAGGCGCCTGCGCTGCTCCAATGCCTGTATTGAGGAAACGGCGGTGCTGGTGCGGGAAGCCAGAGGGTGTGACGGTAGTTTCTCTGAGGACCGTCCGCTGGGGTGGGACCCTGTTGCCGAAGGCAATAGGGCGGGCGATGGAATGGCCCGAATCGTGTCCGAAGAAAAAGCTACCGTCACACCTGACTTTACTATCTACGCCCGCCGACTACTGGGCAAATATAACTTGTGTACCGTGCAGCGCATTGCTGCACTGGGCACAGCCCTGCAGCCGGAACGGGCGGCTGATTTTGCTGTACTTTCCGAATTGGCCGAACAATTGGACACGGACGGCGTATGCTGCCGCGTCAGCCAGCTGGCTGTGAATGGCCGCGACCTGATGGCGGCAGGCGTCCCGGCGGGGCCGGGCATCCGCAAAGTGCTGGAAGCGCTGCTGGACGGTGTGATCCGGGAAGAATATCCCAACGAGCGGCAAGCCCTGCTGGCCGCAGTGCAGCAGTTCGCTGCGTCTTGACAAGCTCTTTTTTCAGAGTTACTATTATACTACTGTTTTAGTGTGTTGAATGCACCAAAGGAGAACTTATGACCACACAGACCCCTGATTCAAAGCCGCGTGCCCTCATTGCCATGAGCGGCGGCGTGGACAGCTCGGTGTCGGCATGGCTCATGCAGCAGGCAGGCTATGACTGCACCGGCATCACCATGCGGCTCACCCGTAACGAAACGCTGGGACAGTCCGGCTTTCACACCTGCTGCTCGGAAAAGGACATCGAGGACGCGGCAGAGGTGGCGTATGCCATGGATATCCCGTACGAGGTGCTGGATTTCACGGCCGACTTCCGGGAACAGATCATTGAAAAATTCGTCCGCGTGTATGAGGCGGGCGGCACGCCGAACCCCTGCATCGACTGCAATAAATATATGAAGTTCCGCCATCTGCTGGACTGGGCCCGGGCACACGGCATGGAGTATGTGGTCACGGGCCACTATGCCCGGGTGGAGCAGGACGAGGCCACCGGCCGTTTCCTGCTCAAAAAGGGGCTGGACGAGGGCAAGGACCAGAGCTACGTGCTCTACAACCTCACTCAGGAGCAGCTGGCGCATATCCGTCTGCCGCTGGGCGGCCTGCACAAGACTGAGGTGCGCGAGATCGCGGAGCAGCACAAATTTGTCAATGCCCGCAAGCACGACAGTCAGGACATCTGCTTCGTGCCGGATGGCGACTATGCCCGCTTTATGGAGGACTTCACCGGCAAACACTACCCGGCAGGTGATTTTCTGGACGAGAGCGGCAGGGTGGTGGGCACCCACAACGGCGCGGTGCGGTACACCATCGGCCAGCGCAAGGGGCTGGGCCTCGCCATGGGGGCACCTGTGTACGTCTGCGGCAAGGACATGCAGGCAAACACCGTCACGGTAGGGCCGGAGGAGATGCTGTTCGACCGCATCGTGTATGCGGACGAGGTGAACTGGATCGCCATTCCGGAGCTGACCGGGCCGCTGCGGGTCACAGCCCGCACCCGGTACCATCAGGTGGAGCAGGCCGCCACCGTCTACCCGGCGGAGTGCGGCTTCCGGCTGGAATTTGACCAGCCCCAGCGCGCCCCTACGCCCGGTCAGGCCGTGGTGCTGTATCAGGGCGACACCGTGCTGGGCGGCGGCACCATTACGAGAGTGGAAAAGTAACAAGGAGAACAAAATGCAAAATCAGTATTCCCGCACGCAGTTGCTGCTGGGCGCGGAAGCTATGGAAAAACTGCACAATTCCCGCGTGGCGGTGTTCGGCATCGGCGGCGTGGGCGGCTACACGGTGGAAGCGCTGGCGCGCAGCGGCGTGGGGGCACTGGATCTGATCGATGACGATAAAGTCTGCCTGACCAACCTCAACCGCCAGATTATTGCCACCCGCAGCACGGTAGGGCAATATAAGGTAGATGTGGCTGCGCAGCGCATCCACGACATCGACCCGGATATCAAAGTGACCACCCACCGGTGCTTCTTTGGCCCGGAAACACAGGACCAGTTCGACTTTACCCAGTACGACTATGTGGTGGATGCCATTGACACCGTCACCGGCAAGCTGGCGCTGGTGATGAAGTGCAAGGAGGCAGGCACCCCCATCATCTGCTCCATGGGTGCAGGCAACAAGATGGACCCGACCCGCTTTGAAGTGACCGATATCTACAAGACCTCGGTCTGCCCGCTGGCCAAGGTGATGCGCACCGAGTGCCGCAAGCGCAAAATCAAGCACCTGAAGGTGGTCTACTCCAAGGAGCCTGCCATGACCCCCATCGAGGATGACGACATCAGCTGCAAGTATCACTGCATCTGCCCTCCGGGCACCCAGCGCAAGTGCACCCAGCGCCGTTCGGTGCCGGGCTCCAATGCCTTTGTACCCTCGGTGGCCGGCCTGATCATCGGCGGCGAGGTGGTAAAAGACCTTGTGGGCTTTGTACCGATGAAGGGCTGATATTTAAAATAGTTTTTACGGAACCCCGGAAAAGTCTGCGGATTTTTCTGGGGTCCTTTCTGTTATGGGCAATGTCACCGCTGCGGCACAGGCTTCAAAAATAAATTTGCAACTAATTTGCATTTTGGTATTGCAATTGGAGAGAATATCGTGTATAATCATCCCTGTTCAAAAATGCAACCAATTTGCAATTTACTAAAATGAAGCGACGAACGGTCGTTTTTAGGAGCGTATATGGAACTGTTTCTGGATGTTCTGGGCGAATCTCTGGTGGATACCGCCAAGATGCTGCCCTTCCTGTTTTTGGCTTATCTTCTGATCGAGTATATCGAGACCCGCCACGGTGAGCGCATTGAAGCACTGCTGGCAGGCGGCGGGCGCTGGGGCGCGATTCCGGGCGCGGTGCTGGGCTGTGTGCCGCAGTGCGGCTTCTCGGCCATTGCGTCCAACTTCTACTCCTCCCGCGTCATCACGCTGGGCACCCTGATGGCCGTCTACCTTGCCACCAGCGACGAAGCCATCCCGCTGCTGGTATCCATGCCGGCCTACTGGGATAAGCTGGCTGTGCTCATGGTCATCAAGGTGGTATACGCCATTGTGGTGGGCTTTGCGCTGGATTTTGTGCTGCGCGGCGTGCTGCCCAAATCGCTGCGCGGCGGCTACACCGGCCATGCCGACGAGGTGGACTGTCACGAGGAGCACAGCGACGAAGAGGGTAAGCCCGCCCCCATCTGGAAAGCGGCCCTGCGCCACACGCTGGAGATCTTTGTGTTCATTTTTGCGTTCAGTCTGGTGTTCGGCCTGATCGTGGAAGGCGTGGGCGAAGATGTGTTTGCAGACCTTCTGGGCAGCATGGGCTTCTTCCAGCCGGTAGTGGCTGCGCTGGTGGGCCTGATCCCCAACTGCGCCGCCAGCGTGCTGCTGACCCAGCTGTATGTGGAAGGTGCTCTGCGCTTTTCCAGTCTGGTGGCGGGCCTTTGCACCGGTGCAGGCGTGGGCCTTGCGGTGCTGTGGCGCACCAATCCTTCGTGGAAGCAGAACCTGTTCATCACCGGCCTGACATGGGGTGCAGGCGCATTCCTCGGCGTGGCAATGCAGGTGGTCGTGGCCGTGTTTGCGTGATCACGAGAAGGAGCTGCAAAGAAAACGGCATCGTGAAACAAAATAAGGCTATTGCATGGAATTCTGTGCAGTAGCCTTATTTTTATGCCCAAATGCACCCCAATTTTTAAAAAGTATGGTATACTGGTACAAAACTCAGTTCCATAGGGGAGAATAGAATGCAATATAAGATTCTGGCAAGCGATTACGACAACACACTGGTGCCCTTTGGCGAGGGTAAGCCGCGTCAGAAGGTGGTCAAGGCGGTAAAGAAGCTGCAGGCCGCAGGCGGCAGATTCGTGCTCAGCACCGGCCGTGCCTATCCGTGCGTCAGCCTCAAGGGGCAGCTGGGCGGCATCCGGTTCGATTATGCCATCACCTGCAACGGTGCCTGTGTGGTGGACCGCGAGGGCCGCATCGTGGCCGAGCACCCGCTCACCGCTGAGGAAATGTACGCGCTGGTGGATTTCTGCGAGGATTATAACTATCCGCTGCAGTTCAATTTCAGGGATGCCTGCTACGCCTACTGCGAGTATGAATATCTGCACAGGGGCTATCAGCAGATGAACAGCATCGGGCTGGACTGTATGGACGGCGAAGATCAGGACCGCCACCTGATCGATATGCCCCACGCGGCCTTTGCGGCAGTGCCGCCGGAGCACGTGGCAGATTTTGCGGCAAAGTACGGCCATCTGGGTCTGCACTGGATGCAGGTGGGCGCGAAGAATGCCGACGGCCTGTGCTACTACGACATCGTGCGCGGTGGAATGGACAAAGGCGTTGGCCTTGCCGACCTGTGCGAAAAGATGGGCCTGACACTGGCCGATGCCGTGGCGGCAGGCGATTCTGCCAACGATGTGGCCATGCTGAAGGCAGCGGGCCTTGGCTGCTGCATGGCAAACGGCACGCCGGACGCAAAGGCTGCCGCCGACCGCATCATTGGCGATGTGCGGGAGGACGGCCTTGCCGACCTGATCGAGGAACTGTGGTTCGACGGCCCCGCAGCAGTGCCCTCCGGCAGGGATCTTGGTTCGCCTTGGGATAAAATTGAAAGTGCAGGCGGACAATGAGCTTTGAACCGGTGTATAACGTGCGCAGCCGGGCACTGATCCTTGGCACATGGCCCAGTCCCAAAAGCCGGGAGATGGCCTTTTACTACGGCCACCCGCAGAACCGCTTCTGGCCCGTGCTGGCCGCGCTGACCGGTGAGCCGGTGCCTGCCCGTGAGGACATTGAAGCCAAAAAGCAAATCATCCTGCGCCATGGGCTGGCCCTCTGGGACACGCTGGAACGCTGCACCATCACCGGCGCAGCGGATGCTTCCATCAAGGATGCAGTGCCGAATGATATTGCCGCTCTGCTGGCAAAGGCACCCATCGAAGCAGTATTCTGCAACGGAGCCACCGCATACCGGATCTATACAAAGTATCTGCAGCCGGTGTCCGGCATTGCAGCGGTAAAGCTGCCCAGCACCAGCCCGGCAAACGCTGCCTGCCGCCCGGAAAAGCTGCGCGAAATCTGGGGCGCGGCTCTCTTGCCGTGGATCAACAAATGATGGCCAGGTTGTAAATTATCCGTGAAAGCCTTGCGTTTTTCGCGGGGTGCGGTATTATGGGTAACATAAGGGGCAATACCCCGGACAAGGAGAAGAAACATGAGCAAGATCATCCGCACCAGAAAGCCCAGCGTTCTGCCATTTTATGCAATGGCACTGGTCTTTTTGGTATTGTGCGCGGTACTGCCGGTGTATAAGCTGTGGGCGCTTCTGGCGGCGCTGGGCGGTGCATTTGTGGCCTTTGGTGCGGCACAGAAGGTCTGCCCGCCCCGGGTGGTGGAGCACGAAGTGCCTTTCCACACCGGTGTGGAGGATGTGGACGCGATGCTGACCGACATTCAGCAGAAACTGGATACCCTGCACACCCTCAACGAGCAGCTGCCGGACCCGCAGCTCTCTGCCGCCATGACCCGCATGGAAAAGGCGGGCCGCTCCATTGTGGAAGCGGTGGAAGCAAACCCGGAAAAGGCAAAGCAGGTGCGCAGGTTCGCAAACTATTACCTGCCGGATGCGGTGAACGTTCTGCAGCAGTATGCAAAGCTGGCAAAGCAGGGCGTGCGCGGCGAGAATGCCGCAGCCATCCGTACCGAGGTGGAGCACAATGCTGCTTCCATTGCCACGGCGTTTGAAAACCAGCTGGATGCCCTGTACGCCGCCGAGAGCATGGACCTTTCTGCAGATATCACGGTGCTGCAGAACATGCTCAAAGGGCAGGGCCTGAGCTAAGAAAAAAGGTAAATGGTATTTGGAAAGGAAGGAATCTCTTATGGCTGATAATACATTCAACTTTGACCTCGATGCACCCGCAGTACCCACCCTGACGCTGGACCCCACCCCGGCAGAAGAAGAAAAGGCAGCACCCGCCCAGCAGGAAGCTGCCGCACCGGAACAGCCGCAGGTGAACCTGACCCCGGAGGAGCAGGCCATGGTGGATCAGTTTGCTGAAAAGATCGACATTACCAACAGCCAGCAGGTGCTGCAGTACGGCTCTGCCTGCCAGAAAAAGATCGGCGATTTCTATGAAGCTGCTCTCTCCAAGGTGTCCACCAAGGATCTGGGCGAAGTGGGCGATATGATCACCAGCCTGATCGGTGAGCTGAAGAGCTTTGATGCCGGTGAGGAGGAGAAAAAAGGCATTCTGGGCTTCTTCAAGAAGAAGGGCGACCAGCTGGATGCCATGAAGATGAAGTACAACAAGGCCGAGACCAATGTGGAAAAGATCCAGTCCATG
>OGMJ01000965.1_pt1 | contig 14177 bp, 11 predicted proteins | sample 1573181 | NCBI WGS metagenome assembly OGMJ01 (sample SAMEA2582004, study PRJEB24529) | metagenome | biome: Human gut stool | place: China | collected 2011
GCGACAATTTGTCGTGTTTTAATTTTATTGCGACAATTTGTCGTGTTTTAATTTTATTGCGACAATTTGTCGTGTTTTAATTTTTTTATCCATAAAATATGGATAAAAAAATTGATTATTTTCCATTTTTAAATTATACTATAATTATTAAAAAAGGAGGTGAAAAGCGTTACTTCTTTTAGTGGCGTTAATAATGGGGAAAATAATAACTATAAAAAATAACAAAGGTGGAGTTGGAAAATCAACTTTATCAAAAAATATTGCACATGGTCTTGCTATGTTAGACTTTAAAACTGCCCTAATTACTTCAGATGCACAAAATGATAGCTTAATACTTTTAGGTGGGTGGTTTGAAGGTGGTAAAGGTTTTAAATCTTTTGTTCAAAATGGTGAAGAAATAAAAATAAAAATCAGAGAAAATCTAGACTATTTTCCTGTTGAAACAGATATTTTTGGAATAAATTTAAAAAGTAAAATCAGAAATGCTTTTAATTCATTAAAAGATAATTATGATTTTATAATTGTTGATTGTGCTCCTGTTTTTAATGTACTTAATGATATTATTTTAGAAATTACTGATGAAATTATTGTTCCTATTAAACTTGATAAGTTAAGTACTGCTGGTATTACAAGATTAATAGAAAAAGCTGAAGGAAATAAAATAACTCAAATCGTTCCTAATTTATATAGAAATACTAAAATCTCAAGAGAATATTTCCAAAATTTATCTAACTTTTTTAATGATACAGGTGTTACATTAACAAATCCTATTCCAGAAAGTGTTATTGAAGAACAACTTTCAGAAAAAGGTAAAACAATCTGGGAAACTCAATCTAAAAAAGCTGAAGAATTACAAAGTTTATATGGTGAAATTATTGGGGGAATTATTAATGATTAATAAAAAAATTAATGTTTTGGATAGATTAAAACAAGACTCTTTCAAAAAAAAAGAATCTCCAGTTAAACAAAATATTGAATCTAAAGAGTTTGAAATAACTGTTATTGAAAAAGATTTTCTACCTGATAATGAAGTTTTATTTAACTATGATGATATACAAGATTTAGAAATGAAAAATGATTTATTAAAATATGAATCTCTTTTAAACTTAGCTAAGAGTAATTATCATACTAAAGCTGGGGAAATACTAAATGAAGCAAATGAAAAATATGCAAATCATAAAAATGGAACTTTTTCAATTTGGTTAGAGCATATGAAAATTGGTAAAAAAAGTGCAGAAAGATTAATAAATCGTTTTAAATTTATAAAAAATAATTGTCTTACATCAGAAGATCAATTTTATTTTGAAACTCTTCCTTTATCACTAACTTATGAGATTTCTGCTCCCAATGCAAATAAAGATTTGATTAATGCAGTTTTAAATAAGCAAATAAAAACTAGAAAAGAATATATTATTCTCAAAAATACTTTAAAAAATGAATCTCCTAAAGTTTCTGAATTTGATTCTATTGAAAAATTATTCAATAAACTAAACTCTAATATATCTACTCTTATTGAAAATAAAGTAGAATCTTCAACTTTGGATTCAAATAAAGCAAAAACAGTATACGAGAAAATCGAGCTTCTTAATAAAGAAATTAAAAGCTTACTTATTGAAATTGAAAAACTAAACTAAATAATCAAGAAAGGAATAATTATGAAACTATTTAATTTTGTAGATTTTTTTTATGTTATTGAACATAATAATGAATATTTTGAATTTGAAATTGAAGATGATTTTTTAGATAATATATCTGAAGAGTTAGATATTGATAATTTTGATATTTTAAAAATGTCAGAAATATCTGAAGGTAATTTTGATATTCTTATAAAAACACCTAAAGGTGATGAAAAAGTTTATAAGTATACTCTTTCTTCTGAAAGAATATCTTATATTTTATCTATTACTGAGTAATCGGAATTTTATACAATTATTTAATTTTCCAATAACCCAAGAAGCTCTTAAAAACCTTCTTGGGTTATTTTTGTTTTAAGATAAAATTTACAAAAAAAGCTTAAATTCTTTTATATATAGAATTTAAGCTTTTTTTTATCGATTCATTTAACAGATAATTTTTTATACAGCATTACTGGCTATTATTTTAAAGGTTTTATTTTTATTAAACTTTCTTCATCTTCATTATATTCTAAAATAACATGTAAATTTCCTAATTCTCCCTCAAAAAATTTAGTTATTCCTAGTAATCGAATTATTTTATTAACCTCTTTTATATTTTCACCTTCTAAAATATCTAAAATATCCAATTGAAACATTGACATATTTTTATATATTTTTTTTATTTCAATATTTTTGGCCATATCTGCTGTATTTATTTCTAAATTATCTTTAATTTCTTTTTTGGCCACTTGTATTGTATCTATTTTTGGTTCTATTATCTCAATCTCTTGTATATAATTATTTATCGACGTATGTGTTGTATTTATTTTATTCGATATTTCAATTTCATCTACAATTGAAGTTTCTAAAGGAATTTTATCTTTTTTAGCCTCTTCTGTTGTATATTTATTTAAATTTTTCTCTAAATAATCTTTTACAATTTTATCTTTAGCTGCAGTAAAGGCCATTTTTTGTATTTTACCTTCTACTCCACACATTTTTATATAATCTTTATAAGCTTCTTTTTCTTTTTTTTCTTTTTCTTCTAATGTAATTCTTCCTAAGAATTTTTCTATTTCTAATTCATTTTCTAAAGATTTTGGAACTTCTAATTCTAAGTTTTCTAATTTTAAATTTTCATTACTAGCCTTTGGTGTTGTACTTTTTTTCTTCTGTTGTATATAATCCTCAGCCCATCCTTTTGATAATGCTTGTATCATATAACTTCTAATATTACTTACTTTTTGTACTTTTATATATTCAGATACTAATTTAATATGTTCAAATCCATACTGTCTTATTCCATCTTTAATAACTTTTGGCAATGTTTTTAATTCCCTTGCTTTAGATGGTAGTATTTTTAAAATCTCTTCTAATTTTTCATTAGTTGGTATTCTATCTACAGTTTCAGCCTTTACAGCTTCAAAATGTTTATTTCCATCATTTGGTAAATCTACTCCACTATCTGTATGAGTTATAAGTAAATTATCAAAATGATTTTTATCGTCATAAAAATATGATTGCTTTAATTCATTATGCGATTCATTAAAATAAAATTCAAATTCAGATTCTATCCATTTACTATTTTTTATAACTGTATAATCCGCTATTAAATTCATTTTTTTTAATTCTTGACAACTCTTTTCAATAACTTTTATAGTTCTTCCAATTTTTTGAATATTCTCACTCAAAGGAATTCTTTTAATTAAATTTATTGAAAGAACTTTTATATACATTCTATTAAATCTTAATTTATTAATAAGCATGTATAATGCTCTTGTAATTGGATTATCCATACTTAAAAGCAACTGAGAGTCATATACCAAATAACCTTTTCTTATTATATTATCGTAAAAATGCTCTGATATTGATACTTTTATTACTTCTTTTATTCTTCTATCAGTAAATAATTCTTTTTCAGATTCTTGAGCTTGTTTTAAGGATATCATATGAATATTCATAATATTCGTATTAATCTGTTCTTCAATAATACCTTTAATCTTATTAGAGTATAATGAATTTTTAAATGTATAACTCGTTTGTGATAATCTTATTAATGCTTTTGAAATTCTTCCATAAAATCCCTTAAACGATTCTTGTGCAATTCCCATACTTGTTAAAATCTCACTTATTGTTGTATAAAAAGTGTTGTGATATCTTTTATCTCTCATTATTTTTAATAATGCTATAAATACTCTCTCTTCAAGTTCTCCTGGAATATAATCTCCTGATGTGGGATTAACTTGAATATATGCTTCTTTTGATCTATTAAAAAAATATCTTATTATTTGATTTTTTTTCTTACTTGTACTTTTAGTAAATAGTGGATATTCAATCATATTTATATCTATTCTAACTAAACTATGACTTTTTTCATTTTCAATTTCAGAAACATCCAAAAATTTTTCAACTATTTCACTTGGACCTGTATCAATAACTTGATTCATAGGAATATCAAATCTTTTTACTTTTTTCATTTTCACCAGTCCTTTAATGCTGTATATTTATTTTTTCATCCTCTTATGTTGTATATTTTACAATAAAAAAAGCTTTTTTTCAACTTTTTTTACCATTAGTGCTGTATTATTTTGTTATTTTAATAAAAAATAAGAGAATTGAAAAAAACTAGAAAAAGATTAGATAAGATTATTAAAAAATAGGGAGGTCTGTGATATGAAAAAACTAAATACTATTAAACAAATTTTAAAAAGGAGTTTAAAAAGAAAAATTAAAATTACAGAAAGCCTGTTAGTGATATTTTTAATAACAGGGGGAGTTACACATTCATTTACAATAGTTGGAGATATAAATCAAAATAGAGACATTGTAGATGAAAATAAATTTACAGAATTTAATTCAACAATAATAGAAAATGGAATTGGATTTGTTGGAGATGCAAATGAAATTAATACTAAAAAAAATGGTGTAATAATAAAAAGTGAAAATAGTAAAATATGGAATATTTCTAAAATAGAAAACGGTGAAGATTATGGAATGATAGGAATAAATGGTGGGATAGGAATAAATTTTGGAAGCAAGTGGAAAGTCACTGAATTTGATGGTATCAAAGATTCAATCAGTGGAGAAAAAGGAATTTTTAATAAAGGAAATTATGGAATGGGAGCTGTGAGTACTGAAGCTGATAAAAGTTCAATACTTTCAAATCATGGTTTAATAAAAAATAATGGAAAATATGGAATGTATATAGAAGCTAATGGTATAAATACAGAGGTTTTCGCAGAGAACAAAGGTTATAAAATAACTTATTCAGAGTTAGGATATATATTAAATGAAAATCAAACTCTTATAGATAGTTATGAGAATATAGAAGATACAAATAAATATTATGAAAAGATTAATGAATCGTTAGATGGAATAGCTAATTCAAACAACTATGGAATGGCTGGATTAGCTGTAAATGGAGGAGTATCAAATCAAAAAAATTATGGACTAATAGAAAACATGGGAGATTATGGAATAGTAGCTCAGTCAATAGGATCAAATTCTAATTCTAAAGTAGAAAATATTGGAGGAGAAGAAAATATTTTTTATACATTAAAAACTGGAGAACAGGAGGGCCAAGCGCTATTTTATAAAAATCAAAATGGTATAAAAAATAATGGAAAATATGGAATGAGCATTCTAGCTCAAGAAAATGGTCAAGCTGAAGGGGTAAATACAATTAATCTTCAAAAAATAAATCAAGGTTGCACACTTGATTCAAAAAATTCAATATGTCAAGATCCAGATAAACCTTTTATACAAGAACCTATTTTAGGAATTGGTTTGGTTGAAAATAATGGCGATATAGGAATGATAGGAATAGCTCTAGAAAAAGGAGAGTCATTATTAATAAATGAAGGAATAGATATTTCATATAAATCTAATTATTTAGAAGATGAAAATATTAAAATAAGTATAGAATTAAAAGGAGGAGTGAAAAATCAAGGAGATTATGGGATGGTAGCTTTAACTGATGATAAAAGTAAATCAGAAGCTATAAATAGGGGATTAATAGTTAATACTGGAGATTATGGAATGTATTCAGAAGGAAAAGGAAGTTTTATAGAAAATACTGGATTTAGTATCAACTTAAATACATTTTTTAAGATTGAGGGAGGAATAAGAAATGAAGGTAATTATGGAATGTCCGTGAATAAGAACGGAAGTTTATTAAATAAAGGATTAATTTCAAATCAAGGAGATTATGGAATATATATATTAAATAATTCTAAAGGAGAAAATAGAGGTAGAGATATAATAGGAGAGGAGTTATTAAATATTTTTGGATTGCTTTCAAAGAATAAAGAGGAATTAAAAAAATTGACTAATAATAATTTAGAAGAGTTATTTTCAAAATTTATATTAGATTATGCTGATGATAAATTATTAGAAGAAATTAAGAAAATAAATATAGAAGGTGGGATTAAGAATGAAGGAAATATAGGAGTTTATGTAGGAAATAATTCTTATTTTATAAACCATGGAGTTATAAATCCAGCGGGTATAACAAAAACAGAAGAAGGAGAAATTTTATTAGAAATTTTAGGATTTGGAAAAAATGATAAAGTAGCAATTGTTGGTGGTGAAGGGCATAATACAATAACTTTAGGAACAGGATCTCAAATTTCAGGAAAAGTTAGTGGAGGATTAGGAGATAATACTTTGCACTTTATAGATACGTATGATGAATATACTGGAAAATTGATAGAAAATAACATTTATGGAGAGATTGTGCCAAAATCTTTTGCGCATATAATTTTTGGAAAGAATGTAGTAGATAAAGATGATAATGGAAATTTAGTATTTGATAACGATAGGACTTTAAGTGAAAGTGTATGGAGAATAAGTGATGAAATAGTATTAGATTATCATAAGAATACAAATAAGAATGATTATACAGCAATTGTAAAAAATGGAAAATCAACAATAACAACAGATAAGTTTAATGGGATTTATATAAATGGAGTTTTTTTAGAAAGAGATGGTGAAGATAGGGAAAAAATAAAAGAACTTTTAAAAGGAAATGTGATATTTGAAGAAGGAAGTAGTTTAGTAAAGCATGTAGGAAAAAATGTAACCTCAACTTTAGCTGCTAATTCGATAAATATGAATGGTGGAAAAATAACTCAAAGAGTTTTAGATAATTTATTTGTGACAAACGCAAATAGAATAGAAATAACAAATATTTTTACTTCTGGACTAAGTGAACAACAAAAGAGAGAGATAGAAGAGAAAGGTCTATTAATAAATGGAGAACAAGCTTCAGGAAGCATTAAACTTCCTGAAGAGTATTTTAAAGTTGAAAGTATAGGAAAAGGAGATATAAGTGGTTGGAATTCTTGGCATGAATACAATCCATTAACAGGAGATGTGACTTTAATATTTGAAAGAATTCCAATAAAACCAGTAAATCCAGAGATTCCAGATAAAGATAATTTAGGATTACAAGGTGGTTATGCTCAAAGTATAGATAAATATACACAATCAAATGTAGATATAATAAATACTATGTATATTAAAAATCAAGGACATAATTATGCTAGAAAAATAGCTTTTATACCTAAGGTTCAAAGCATAATTAATCAACAAATAATATATCCAGAATATATATCAGATAAAGGAAGAACTCATAAATTAGGAAAGGAGAATATATTAAGTCCAGTTGCTGAAATAGTAGAAGTTGAAAATGGAGAAGCATATGACAGTCTACAAATTGCTGAAATTTTTGGAGATTATGGAAAATATACTGGAGATTCGAGTTCAAAATTTAATTATGATACATGGGGAATTACTGGAGGAACTTTTCATAGGTTTAATGAGCAATGGCTAAGTGGATTAACATATGGTTATGCCAAATCTAAAGTTGATTATAAAACTGGTGAAGGTGGAAAAGAGAATATAGACACAATAGGATTAAATTTATTTTTAGCATATGAAAAAAATAATTGGTTATCAATAAACTCTTTTGGTTACTCTTGGAATAAACATGATTTAAGTAGAAAAATATATGATAGAGATAGTGAAGTTTTAGGTAAGTGGCCAATTCAAACGATGACAGCAGATTTTGATTCTCATTTAATATCGATTGGAACAGAATTAGGATATAGATACTTAATTAATGAAGAATCATATCTATACCCATATATTGGTTTAGATTATATTTGGTACACAAGAGAAAGTTATAAAGAAAGTGGTGATTCATATGCATTAGATATAGATGCTTCTAAATTGAATACTCTAATAAGTAAAATTGGTTTAATATATGAAAAAACATGGAATAAAATAAGTGGATTTGGGGATATTGGCTGGCAACATTATTTTAGTAATTTTAAATCTTTTAATGGAAAATTTTATAATGAAAGTCTTACTCAGTATGAAATAGAAGGTTTAGATATAGGGAAAGATGTTGGTTATATAAGAGTAGGATTAGAATATAACTTTACAAATGAGGTAACTACAGGACTAGACTATACAGCAACATTTAGAAAAGATGAAATTAGTAATAAAGTAGGAGTAAATATTCAATATAAATGGTAAAAAATATAAATAACAAGAAAAACTGTAAACAAAGCTTAATGTTTACAGTTTTTTATTTTTAAAATTGAAAAGCATTCAAAAAAGTTGAAAAGATGTGCATGAAAGAGAAAAAAGAGTAAATAAAAAAAATATGTATAAAGGGGTATGAAAGAAATTGATATGTATAAAAAAGTTAATACGAGTTTTGGAGGGGTATATGAAAATAATTAAAAAACTATTTTATGGAGTGGCATATTTATCGCTTTTTTCAAAATTATTAGCATTTAATATAGGGATAGCTCCAACGGGATTTTATACATCTTTAGATAAAAATGAAACTCATGAGATTATGGTTACAAATAATACAATGGAACCAATGAGAGTTGAAATATCAGTTGAAAAAGATGAGGGATGGGAAAAATATGATATGGGAGAGATGATGAAAATCTATCCCAAAAATTTAACTTTAAAACCAAATGGAAGTCGTAGTGTTAGATTTGCAGTTAGAGGGGCTAAAGATTTGCCCGAGGGAGAGTATAAAACAAAACTTATATTTAGAGAATTGCCTGGAAAACCAAAAGATGATAGTAAAGAGGTAAAGGGTGAAACAGGACAAGAAGTTGCTGTTGAGTTTGAATTATTAACAGAGATTCATGTAGCTGCTTATGGATTAAAAGGTCAAAGGAAAATAGGCGCTCAATTAACAGGAAGTGAAATAAAAAAAGATACGAATGGAAATAAAAAACTTGTAGCTAATTTTGATTTAAGAGGAAATAGTGGATTAGCTGTTGTTGGAGATATAGAATATTTAGATGGCGGTAAAAAGAGATTATTAAAAGAAGAGGTTAAACTTGGAATAACAACAAGAGAGCCAAAGACAAAAATAGAATCAGATCTAGTTAATATTCCAAAAGGAAGTAAATATATTAGAGTAAATTTTAAGGATAAAAGTGGTTTAAAACTTGGTAGTAGAGAACTACCACTATAACGTTGACTCAAAATAACTTGAGTATATAAAAATAAACAGTGGAGGTATTAAGAATGAAAAAGTTATTATCAGTATTATTTATTTTAGGATCAGTATCATTATTAGCAAATGAATCAGTATCTTCAGAGGCAGACCCAGCATTCTGTTTTACAAATCCATGTAGTGTTAACAAAGATTTTAAAGTTAAAGTTAAAGTTCCTGATCAATTAAAATTAACAGTTGCAGATATTGATTTAGGATTATGGTGTGGAGACAAAGATATAAATATAGACAAAATTAATCATCATACAGTAGAGGGAGAAAAAGGGCAAACAGTTAAACTTGGATTTAAAGATAATGGATCATTAAAATTTAAAAAAGGAAATGAGGTAGTTCATAAATTTGCAGGAACAATAACTCATAAAACAGGATCAGTTGTATTAGATGCAACTACAGGAAAAGCTCAAGGTTCAGTAAATGTTAAAGTTCCAAAACCAGGTATAAACTTATTAGAGCCAGGACAAACTTATACAGCTACAGCTACATTAGTAGCAGCTTATGATACATCAGCTTGGTAGAAAGAAAAATATTAGGGCATAGTGGAATACTATGCCCGTTTTCATATAGAGGGTGGTGAAAATGAAAAAAGTTTTAATAATAATGTTTTTAATTTTATCAAACTACATATTTTCTTCAGAAATTAATGGTCAAATATACAACTTAGAAAAAAGAGGAGCTAGTTATCGTGGATCTCTTGATGCAAGAATTTTTAGTCATAAAAAAGAGATTAGAATAAAAATAAATCCAGATAAAAATATTGAAATTTTAAGAGTAAATGGAAATAAAAATGAAAATAATATTTACATCATTAATAATGAGACAATGAGAGTAGATTTTATTTATAAATCGAAGATTAATTCAGTAAATGATCAAATAATATTAGGAAGAGTTGATTATTTAAATGAAGTTGGAAAAAATGAAGTTTTAGTTGGAAATATAGCAGTAGATTTTAGAAAAATAGGAAAAATAGATATGAATGTAAAAGGAGAAATGGATTTTGGAACAATAAATCCTAGAGTTCCAAGCGGAGGAATTAGTAGTAAAAAGAATCCTGAGATAACAATAGATTTAGATATTGATAAAAAAGATGTTGGGAATACAAAAATGTATTTTGAGTATCCTAATCAAATAGTTATGGCTAATGGCCAACTTATTATAAAACTAGAAAGTAAAGATAAAAGCAATTTTGTAAGTGAAACAACTCAAGGAGGAGAAAAATTTAGAGTTTTAGGGTTTATTCCAAATAAAGAGAAAACTAAAGAAAAAATTCGTATCCAAGGTAGATTATTTTCTACCGTTCCAATTGTAAAAGCTGGTGAATATAAAGAGAGTGTAAGAGTTAAAGCATTTTATGAATATCTTGATTATTCAATTGAAAATAAAAATCCAAATAAAAAAGTTGTAATAAGAAGATAAAGAGAGGGAAACTATGAAAAAAAAAATAATATTTATCATAGCAATTCTTAGTATAGGATTTTCCAAATCAAGTTTAGGAAAAGAGTTTATAACCGAAAATGAGTTAAATGAAAGTTATTCTAAACCTAAATCCAAAAGTAAAAATATGAAAATAAATATAAAAGTTGTGCCTTATTTAAATGTGATTGTAAAAAAAGAAAAAAATAAAACAATAGAAAAAGTGGAAGTAAAAGGTAGTGCCGCTAAAGATACGTCTATTGGAGTAAAAGAAAAAGAGGTAAAGATAATCGCAGTTTGTGATAATTCTAAATGGTAAGAAATATTTGGGGGAGGGAGAATGAAAAGACTAGAGAAAACAATTATAATTTATTGTATTGTAAAAAGTATCATTTTTTCAGCAACTCCAGAAGAAGCCTATATAGAGTTAGAAATGAAAGGGCAAAGAAATGAGTTCTATAGAGTTTTAATGGATGAGGAAACTGAAGATATATATATAGGAATTGGAGAGTTTATAGATTTTGCTAGAATGGATGATATAAAATTTGATAGAAAAAGAATGAGAATAAAAGGAAAATTAGATAAAGAAAGGGATATTGATATAAAAATTTCAAAAGAGTCTTCAATAGAAATAGAAGATGATATTTTTATAAAATTAGATGAATTTAAAAAATATTTTCATATATCAGATTCAAGTTGGGATAATGAAAGATATATATTAAACTTATATCCTGAGTTTAAAACTCCAAAAGAGTATCAAGCAGAGCTTAATAATCAAAGATCTTTATTAGCAATGGCCAAAAAAGATGCGGAATTAGAAGCAAAGGGTGATTATATAAAAAAAGAAAAATCACTTATATCTCCAGGTATATTGAAACTTTCATATACAAATTCAGATATTGAAAATAATGAATATGCTATTGATATAGACTATGGAACAGAGCTTTTATATGGAGAGTTTCAAATATCTCAAAAGATTTACCCAGAAAGTAGTTTAGAATATATTAGACTTCAGTATAGAGAGGTGCTTGGTAGTTATTATTTAACATTTGGTGACTTTTATCTAGAGAGTGACTCTATTTTTGATAGTGAAAGAAGTATGAGAGGGGTAAGTTTTTCTAAAAATGAATACTATGGAATAAGAGTTGATAATAGAACAATAATCGAAGGAGAAGCATATAATGCTAATTTAGTTGAATTGTATCGAAATGGTAATCTAGATGATTTTCAAATGATAACTGGAAATAGTTTTAGATTTGATGTTATAAACTTATCATCAACAGATAGATATACATTAAAAATATACTATAGAGATGGACGAGAAGAAACAAAAGAGATATATGTATTAGGAAATCAAAATATTTTAAATAAGGGTGAAACTGACTTTGTTCTTCAATTAGGAGAGGGAAAAGACGATAAAAAAAATCAATATTTAGGAGAGTTTAAATATGGATTAACAAAAAATTTAACGGTAGTAACAGGGCTATCTTTTTTAGAAAACAGAGAAGGTAATAAATATGATGTTTTAGAAGCAGGAGCAGCATATAGATTTGGTTTAGAGGAGTATCCAACCTTAATATCAGGAACACTTTTAGAGGATTTTAACTCTAAAGAGTTAAATTTTAAGGGAACGGGTGAACAGAAGTTACCATATAATACGAACTTAACCATGAGATATGAAAATTATAGAGATAAAACTGCTGAACGTTTAAAAAAAGATTATTCATATAATATTGATTTGAGTAAAGGATTTAGAAGAATGTCAGGAAGCATAGGTTATTTTAGAAATAGTTATGAAGCTGATGATTTGCATCAAATATATTTGAGTTTAGACTATACTTTAAGCCGAAATGTAAGAGTAAGTTTATCAAATGAATATTATAAATACTCAACTCCAAATAATGATCCAACAAAAGTTCAAGGGTATGGAACTCAAGGAAAAATAACCTATTCTGGTATGGACGGAATTGTTGCGGTATTAGAGGGAAGAGTTAATTATGAAGAAAATGAAATGGTGGAGGATGAAATTAAATTTGGAATAGCAAAAGCACCTACAGAAAAGGGATTTTTTAAAGATGTTGATGCTGCATTTGAAGTAGGGCATTCAAGAGATAAGGGAACATTTTTTGAGATAAGATTTACTTATATATTTGATGGAGATGTATATGTAGAATTTCCAGATATAAGAAGAGAGGATAATAAAACAAGAGTAGGAGGAAGAATAGAGAAATCTTTCTATTTAGGTAATCCATTATTGAGAATAAATAATAATAATGTTACAGATGGATGGGTAGAAGGAAAGGTATTTGTGGATGAAAATTCTAATGGAATAATGGATGAAAATGAAGATATCTATGAAGGTGCTGAAATTATTGCATCTGGTGGAACAGGTGTTGCTAAGGAAAATGGAAAATATATAATTGGAAATATAAGTAATAAAGATATTCATGCAATAGAAGTAAATAAAGAAACAATAGATCCAATGTTAATTCAAGGAAAAGAAAAAATGAAGTTTAAAGGAGCAGTTTCTTCTGGAGTAAAGGTAGATATACCGTTGGTTCCAGTTTCAATGATAACAGGAGTTATAGAAAATAATGAAAACTTAGATGAAAGAGAATATAATGGAGTATTAGCAGGATTAGATGTTATTTTGAAAAAAGATACAGAAGAAGTATCAAGAACTCAGCCAGAAATAGATGGATATTATTTCTTTGAAAATATATTACCAGGTAATTATACAGTTGAGATTATACCATCTAGTAAGCGTTATAAAGGCGAATTTGATAAACAAAAAATAGAGATAAAAGTAAAAACAGGTAGAGAGGGAGATTATTATGAGGATAATAATTTCTTAGTAAAGAATATTAATATAGTTGAGGATGAAATTTTAGATGAAGAAGATGAAATAGAAAATGAGCAGATTAAAGAAAAAGATAAAAAATCAGAAGAGTTAGCACAAGAGAAAGTACAGGAGGAAGAAAATGAAAAAAATAGTTAAAATAATATTAATGATGATTACAGTTTTTAGTATATCATTTTCAAATGAAAGAGATCCAAGAGAACAAAAGTTGACATACTTAATAGGTGAAAAAGTAGATAATTTTGAAGTGACATCTTTAGATGGTAAAAAAACTATAAATTTAGATGATTTGAAAGGAAAGAAAGTATTTTTAAATTTTACAACAACATGGTGTCCAGATTGTATAAAAGAAAAAGAGATATTAGGTCCTGAATATGCAGAAAAATATAAGGATAGTAATGTTGAATTTATAATTGTATTTGGTCCGTATAAAACTGATAATAAAGAAAAAGTAGAAGAATACATGAAGAAAAATGGATATACATTTACACCATACTATGATACAGAAGGAAAAGATCTTTATAATCAATTTGGCGTAATAAATATTCCTACAACATTTTTTATAAATGAAGAGGGAGTTTTAGAAGATGTAAATGTAGAAACTGGATATAAAGATATGGAATATTTCAAATAGTATGAAAAAAAATTTATAAATTAAAAAAAAATTTTCATAGTGAAAAAAAGTAGAAAGAAAATAAATTATTTTTAATATAGGCTAATATAAATGACAACGATACAATAT
>OGMJ01000968.1_pt1 | contig 14147 bp, 9 predicted proteins | sample 1573181 | NCBI WGS metagenome assembly OGMJ01 (sample SAMEA2582004, study PRJEB24529) | metagenome | biome: Human gut stool | place: China | collected 2011
ACATATTCTGTACTTGCTGCGAATAGGTCATAATCATACTCTCCTTTTGACAAATTGATGCCGTGCGGCAGAAGCTTCTCTCCCCTGCCGCCTTGCATTGACCGGGCCGTGCCGCTCTCTTTTCAGCGCCTCTCCCGGTACTACCACGCACAATTTTATTATAGAGGACGTTGGCCCAATTTGCAAGTCATTTCTGACAAATTTTTCGCAATCTTTTTTCCATTTTCGTTTTTCTGCGCAGGAGCGCAACTTCTCAATTCGGTTTTTTCTGCGGCTCCCGCCGCACCGGCGTGACGGCCCAGATGCAGGCGAAGCCCGCCGCCGCACCCGCGATGGCGAGGATGTGCCGCCCCTGCTCGAATCCCCAGAGATCCGCGATGCAGGGGAACAAAAGGCTTCCCACGCTCTGGCCCAGCGCCAGAAAGCCGTAGTTCACCCCGGCGTGGGGCAGGCCGAACAGATCGGTGGAAAGGGCGGGCAGCACCGCCGCCAGCGCCGAGTAGCAGAACGTCAGCCCCGCATACACCGCCACGACGGCCCACCCCCGGGCAAACAGGAACGCCGCCGAAAGCCCCAGCGACACGCCGAAGAGGATGAGGTCGGTGGGGCGGCGGCCGATCTTGTCGCTGAGCAGGGGCATCAGCAGCCGCCCGGCCGCACTGCCCGCACTGCCCAGCACCACGGCCCAGAGGGCGGCGCTCTCGTCCAGTCCCCGCTCCATCCCAAGCTTCAGGATGATGGGGCTGAACAGCAGCACCGCCGGGGTGGAAAAGCAGACCGCTCCGGCGCAGAGCCAGTACTGCCGTGTGCCAAGCATCTGCCGGGGCGAGAGGTCGAGGGACGGCGCGGCCTTAGCCTTTCCCTGCCGGCTGGGCTGAGGCTTTTCGGGCGGCGGGTCGGTCAGCAATGCACTGCCCGCGAGGCAGACCGGCAGGGTCAGCGCACCCAGCGCCCAGAACGCGCCCCGGATGCCCTGCACCGGCCCGAAGCCCCGCAGGGCCGTGCGGACAAAGACGGTCAGGAACGCTCCGCTCAACCCCACTGCGCCCCCGATGACGCCGGTGGCGAGGCCCTTCCGGCCCTTGTACCACTTCTGGGCGCAGGACTGGATGGACGGATAGAGGAAGGCCGTGCCGAGCCCCGCCGGGATGCTGAACACCCCGAAAAAAGCACTCCCCTTTTCTGCCGGGAGAGCCGCCGCCGCGAAGAATCCGCCGCAGAGCAGGCCCGTCCCCCACAAAGCCGCAAAGCGTGGCCCCTGCTTATCCTGCAGAAAGCCGCCGATGACGCACCCGATGCCGAAAAATGCGATGAGCACTCCGAAGGCATAGCCTGCCCCCTGCTCGCTGAGGCCGTATTCCTCCATGACGGGTCTTTGGAACACGCCCCACGCGGCGGGCAGGCCTGTCAATACCTGAATGGCCGCGCCCGCCGCCAGGATGGCCCAGGGTCTTGTTTTCTGCATTTCGTGCATCACCTCAGAGAATAGTGTGTCCTTTTCGATTGACAAAAAGACAGTATCCTTTATAATTAGAAGCGTATCACAAAAATCATCTCTTTCGTCACGTTGCTTCTGTGCCTAAACCTCTCCGTCACGGCTCCGCCGTGCCACCTCCCCTATCGAGGGGAGGCTTTGGCATTTCGGAACACTTGATCTCTTCGCCAGAGGCTCCCCTAGTAGGGGAGCTGTCTGCGAAGCAGACTGAGAGGTTAGGCTCAGTATCTGCCATCCGCGACTGAGAGGGCTATACAGAAAGAGGACTCTATTATGAAAACTCAGGCCTTAAAAGGTATGCGCGACCTTCTGCCCAACGAGCAGACCCTGCGCGACTACATTCAGGGCAAAATTCTCGAGACTTACCGCGCATCCGGCTTCGAGCGCATCTCCACCCCCATGCTGGAGGATATGGAGAACCTCGACAAGTCCGACGGCGGCGACAACCTGAACCTCATCTTCAAGGTACTCAAGCGCGGCGACAAGCTCACCGCCGCCCTGAACTCCGGCGACCCGAAAGAGCTCTCCGACATGGGCCTGCGCTATGACCTGACCCTGCCCCTGAGCCGCTTCTACGCCGCCAACAAGGACAAGCTCCCCCACCCCTTCAAGGTCATCCAGACCGACCGCGTCTTCCGCGCCGAGCGCCCCCAGAAGGGCCGTCTGCGCGAGTTCGTCCAGTGCGACATCGACATTCTGGGCGACGAGAGCCCCAACGCCGAGGTCGAGCTCATCGACGTGACCACCCGCGCCCTGCTGGGCATCGGCTTCGACGGCTTCACCGTCAACATCAACGACCGCCGCATCCTCCGCGGGATGCTGGAGAGCATGGGCTTTGCCGCCGACACGCTGGATTCCGTCTGCATCACCTTCGACAAGATGGATAAGATCGGTGCCGACGGCGTGAAGGCCGAGCTTCTCGAGAAGCAGCTGCCTGAGAGCGCGGTCAACGCACTGGCCGACTTCATCGCCGCCGGTGAGGTGACGCTGGACGCTGTGGCCGCCCGCTGCGCAGACCCCGCCATCGCCGACGACCTCAAGTACGTCCTCGCTACCGCCAACGCCATGGCCGCAGGCCGCTATCAGGTGGCCTACTGCCCCAGCCTCGTGCGCGGTCAGGGCTACTACACCGGCATGGTGTTTGAGATCACCTGCCCGCAGTTCAGCGGCGCAGTCGCCGGCGGCGGCCGCTATGACAACATGGTGGGCAAGTTCCTCGGCACTCAGGTGCCGGCAGTCGGCTTCTCCATCGGCTTTGAGCGCGTCTGCGGCATCCTGCTCGAGCAGGGCTATCAGATCCCCGGCGCAAAGCAGAAGATCGCACTGCTCTACGGCAAGGACGCCGACTTCACCGCCGTCCTGAGCAAGGCCGCTGCCCTGCGCGATACCTACAACGTCACCGTCCTGCCTCAGGGCAAGAAGCTCGGCAAGCAGCTGGGCCAGCTGGAAGCAGCAGGCTTTGCCGGTGCTGCCTTCATGGACAAGGACGAGGTAAAGGTCTTTGCCGCTCAGTAAGGGCTGAACAAACCAAAAGCACTGCACTCCCCAAAAGCGGGCGGGTGCAGTGCTTTTTTGCGTTTATGGCTGCCGGGTCAGCCGGTTTTTTTGGCGTTGGGGTACACCCGCTCCATCCGGGCGTTATCAAAGTGCTCGTCGAGGAAGACGTCCAGCTGGTTCGCCGGGGCGATGCCGCTGGTGCGGGCGTCGTATCGGGCCAGCGCCAGTGCCGAAAGCCCCATGTTCACGGCCATGAACACCGTCAGCACCACGGTCATCCAGGGCAGGATGTGCTTTTTCAGGTTTGCCATCAGCTTTGCGACGAGGGGGTAGCCGTACCGGATCCAGACCACCGCCGCGATGCCCCAGAAGAAGCAGTAGAGCAGGTTGACACGGCCTCCCAGATTGAACTTGAAGCCACTGTAGTCCCAGAAGATGACGCCGAACAGCAGCTCACCCACGGCGCTGCAGATATACTCATACACGCCGCCCATCACGAAGCCGAACAGGAAGATGGAGCGGTCGCTCCGCTCCTCGCTGCCCCGCAGCAGGACCGCCGCCATGACCAGCGCCAGACCCCACACCACGCTGAAAGGTCCCCACACGAGGCTCGAGCGGCTCATCCAGACGCCCGCCGTCACCCGGCAGAACAGCGTCTCCACCACGTCGCCGAGGAAAGCCCCGATGACGAAGAGCCAGACGAGGTCGCCGAAGCTCAGGGCCTTTTCTTTCTGAGCAGTCGGCTCGGGCTGGACGATGGTCGGGTAAGCCCGCTGGATACGCTTTTCCACATGGGCGATGAGCCGCTGACGCAGATTGAGCTGTTCCAGCCTCGGATGGCTGGCGGCGTATCGGTTGACGGCCAGCGCTGCGCCCAGCTGGTCGAGGACGGCCAGCGTCATCGCCGCCCAGACGCCGATATGCAGCAGCCAGCCCGGAAGGATCGCGCAGAGCCGCAGCAGCAGGACGTTGCCCCACAGCACGCTTGCCATGCCCAGCAGACCCCAGAGCACCGAGTACTGCAGGCAGACGTAGCCGTCCAGATTGAACTTTTTATCCGAGTAGTCCCACCAGCGGCGGCGGTGCATCCTCTCGAGCAGCTTGGCCGTCACCCACTCCACCACGGTGGCGTTGGCCGCACAGCCGAGGAAGAGGGCCACCGGCGTCGAGCGCAGGTCGGCAAAGCCCACCGCCATCAGCACAGCCGCCGTGCCGTAGACGAAGCAGAACGGGCCAGACGCCACGCCGCGGTTGACGAAGGCGCGGCCCTTGATGGTCGCCACCACCGTCTCGGCTACCCAGCCGAGGAACGAGTAGACCAGATAGAGGACGCAGAGGGTATAAAAATTCAGCTCCATTGCCTGTTTCCTTTCCCATATAAACGGTTATAGGGCTATTGTATGCAGTTTTGGCCGCGTCAGCGCTGACGGAGAGGTCGGACTACAGAGAACTTTCTCTGAGACCCGCGCGTTATCTGATAAAGTGACATTTTTCTCACGCAGCATCGTCTAAAATCCCACTTTATCAAGGTGATAAACTGAGGCTTGCTGATAAAGTGGGTCACTTTATCAATCAGGGTCACTTTCTCAAATTGATAAAGTGACATTTTATAATTATAGTACGTTATTTTTTGGTCACTTTATCACATGATCTACCTCAGTAGAGCGTATCACTTCATCAGCCCCATCGTCCAGGCCCGGACCAGCAGGCCCAGCAGGACGACGGCCAGCAGCACCACGGTGAGAGCGCGGCTCTGGGTACGCTGACGCTTCTTGCGGCGGGCCGTGGTCTGCATATTCTGGCGGCTGCGGCTGTTCCGGCCGGAAGCGTTCCGGCTGCGGCCGGATGTCCCCCGGCCCGAAGCGGCACGATTCCCGCCGCTCTGGCGCTTGCGGGAGGTGCTGCCGCTTTTCTGGGACTTCTGACGGCGGGGCGCTTCGTCCTCAGCCTTCTTCTGAGGCTCGATGGTCTCCGACGCGCCGCAGCGGGACAGAAAGTCCTCCGCCATCCGGTAATACTTCTCGAGGTCGCCGGTGGTCAGGGCCGTTCCCTCATAGCCCGCTTCCAGCTCCTCCACGGCCTCGTTGAACCGGATCGCCGCCTGTGCGGCTGCGGTCCTGTCGGAGGCGTGGGCGGCCTCGTTGCGGGCCATCCGCACCGCGTTGCAGGCGCGGCGGGCCGCTGCCGGGTGGGGCGTATTGCCCAGCAGGTCCAGAGGCCGGGCGGCGTCCTTTTCCGGGTCCAGCAGGATGCGCATACAGAGGGTGGTATCCAGCTGCTGCCAGCCGGTGCGGCCATTCAGCTCCGGCAGGCGCTCGTAGTAGTCGGGGCTCTCCTTCTGGCGCTGGGCCAGATGCTTCAGCAGGGCGTCCACGCTGTGAGCGCCGGGCTTTTCCTCCCAGTGCCAGCGCAGCAGCTTCCGGCTGATGTCGTCGCAGGCCGCTTTGATCTCGAACGCGGCCTGCAAAGCTTCGTCAGGCATAATCATCTCTCCTTGTTAAACCTCTCCGTCACGCCTACGGCGTGCCACTGCCCGGGTTGCGGCACCCAGCATCCGCAGCGCTTCGCTTGCGCCTTACTGGCCGCTGCCCCAACAGCTCCTCCCTGTTTCCGCCGCTGGCGGCGGTCGTCGTTGTTGCCCCTAGTAGGGGAGCCTCTGGCGAAAAGATAAAGCTTTTCCGCCATGCCAAGGCCTCCCCTCGATAGGGGAGGTGGCAGCGCGGCAGCGCTGACGGAGAGGTTATTCCTTAAATTAAAAGCGGAGGAAGCCTCTGCCTCCTCCGCCGTACATCCTATTTTACATCATGAACTGAGAATACACGAAGCCACACAGGGCGATGCCCGCACACACGATGGCGGTGATGGGCGGCACCCAGCGGATGAGCGTCTCAGCGATGCTGTCACGGGGGTCTTCCTCTTCGCAGTCGTCCTCCTCGTCCAGCGGCTTTGCCTGCAGGCGGGACGGCGCGGCGGCGGGAGTCGAGGGTACCACACGGGTGCCGTACTTCTCCATCTCTTCGTCCGGCGCAAAGGACTTGGCCGGGCGCACCGGCTCCGGCTGGCGGGGCAGGACGCGGGTCGCCTCCTGCTCCGGGGCGCGGGTCACCACGCGGGTCGCGTCCATCTCAGCGGCAGGCGCATAGCCGGGCGCAGGCTCCGCCGCCCGGGGCGGGATGATACGGGTGGCTTCCTCCTGCGCTGCACCCACGATGCGGGTGGGCTCCTCCGCAGGCGCAGCGGGGCGTACCGGCTGGGCCGCAGGCTGCGGCTCGGGCTGGCGCACCGGGGCTTCCGGCTGCAGCAGGGTATTCAGCGCGTTCTGCAAAAGGATGCGGTCGCTGCCGCACTCGGAGCAGTAGACGGTGTCCTCTTCCTTCGGGTGGAAGGCACCGCAGGCGCAGTACCAGCCGTTCTCGAAGACCTGGGGCATGAACTTCATGCCGGTGCGGTTCATCCGGGCTTCGAGGGCCTTCTGCATCTCGACGCTCAGGCGGCGGGGGGCCGGCAGGCGCACCCGCTTGATGCTCTCGAGGTGGACGACCTTCCTGCCGCTGTAGACATTGCGCAGGGTGACGTCCACGCTGGTGATGGCCTTCTGGGTGACGAAGACGGCATCGTCCATGCCGAAACTCTCGCCGGGCTTTGCGGTAAGGTCGCGGTACTCGAACTCGTCCTCACAGAGGATGACGCCGTCCACGCCCTTGCACTTGAAGTGGATCTCCAGTGCCGTCAGGGTCACGCGGGAAATGTTCTTAAAGGTCAGACAGACCGCGTGTTCGCCGCTGACTTCGCCCTTGAGCAGCTCCACGCAGACGAACTGCACCGGGCTGCCCGGGGTGTAATAGTTGGCCCGTGTCCGCGCGACCGGTTCAAAATTATCCTCCACAACACTCTCCCCTTTCTCTTGGTTTACTGGTTGGCTTCGCCTTCATCCGGCGTTTCGGGGGCCTGGGCTTCCTGCGGGGCGGCATCCACTGCCTCAGCAGCTTCGGCAGGCTCCGCAGCCTCTGCGGTCTCGGCCTGTTCCACAGGCTGGACAGCGGGCTGAGCCTCGGCGGGCTTTGCGTCGGGGTCCTCACGCTGGGGCAGGGTCTCGCCTGCCATCACGGCGTTGAACTCCTTCTCGTTCAGCTTCTCGCGCTCCATCAGGGCCTGTGCCAGCGCATGGAGCTGGTCGATATGCTCCGTCAGGGTGCGGCGGCAGGTCTCGTAGGCCTCGTCGATGATGTCCCGCATCTCGCTGTCGATCTCAGCAGCGGTGGTCTCGCTGTAGCCCTTGCCCTGACCGAGGTCGCGGCCCAGGAAGGTCTCCTCCTGAGAGGTGCCGTAGACCACAGGGCCAAGGCGCTCGGAGAAGCCGTACTTGGTGATCATCTGGCGGGCGATGTTCGTCGCCTGCTGCAGGTCGTTGGACGCACCGGTGGAGATGTCGTCCAGGATAAGCTGCTCGGCTACGCGGCCGCCCAGACTGGACACGATGTCCTCGAACATCTCGCCCTTGGTGACGTAGCTGCGGTCTTTCTCGGGCAGATACATGGTATAGCCGCCGGCCTGACCGCGGGGGATGATGGTGATCTCATGCACACGGGGGTGGTGCTTACAGTAGAAGCCCGCCACGGCGTGGCCTGCCTCGTGGTAGGCGGTGAGCTTTTTCTCTTCGGGGGTGACGACCCGGCTCTTCTTCTCGGGGCCGGCCATGACCTTCATGGAAGCCTCTTCGATGTCCTCCATCGTAATGGCCTTGCGGCTGCGGCGGGCAGCCAGCAGAGCGGCCTCGTTGACGAGGTTCTCGAGGTCAGCGCCCGCAAAGCCTGCGGTGCGCTGTGCGATGACCTTGAGGGAGACATCCGGGGCGAGGGGCTTGTTCTTGGTGTGGACTTTCAGGATCTCCTCGCGGCCCTTGACGTCGGGCAGGCCGACGTAGACCTGACGGTCGAAGCGGCCCGGGCGGAGCAGGGCCTTATCGAGGATGTCGGCACGGTTGGTGGCCGCCATGACGATGACGCCGTCGTTGGCCTCGAAGCCGTCCATCTCGACCAGCAGCTGGTTCAGGGTCTGCTCACGCTCGTCGTGACCGCCGCCGAGACCGGCACCGCGCTGACGGCCCACAGCATCGATCTCATCAATGAAGATGATGCAGGGCATGGTCTTTTTTGCCTTGTCGAAGAGGTCGCGCACACGGGATGCGCCGACGCCGACGTACATCTCGACGAAGTCAGAGCCGGAGATGGAGTAGAACGGCACACCGGCCTCACCGGCGCAGGCGCGGGCCAGCAGGGTCTTGCCGGTACCCGGAGGGCCGACGAGCAGCACGCCGTGAGGGATGCGTGCGCCCAGAGAGTTGAACTTGTCGGGGCTCTTGAGGAACTCCACGACCTCTTTCAGCTCTTCCTTCTCTTCGTCTTCACCGGCCACATCGGCAAAGGTGGCGGTCTTCTTGTTCTCGTGCTCGTCCTTGACCTTGGCTTTGCCGACATTCATGATGCCGCCGCCACCGCCGACGCCGCCCCGCATCATCGAGAACAGCAAAAAGCCGGTGCAGCCCAGCATCCCCAGATAGAAGATGATCTCCATCCAGGGGATGGTCTCCTTGAGGGAGGTGTAGTCGTAGGTCATGGGCGCGTCGGGGTTCGCCGCGTCGTAGGACTCGATATACTTATCCACGTTCTCGATGAAAACGTAGGCGTAGGGCAGCTTGTAACGGACGGTGACGGTGCCGTCGTCCTCCTGCACTGCGCCGGTGGACTCCGACGAGGAGGAGAACATCCCGCTCAGCAGACCGCCGGTAGACTGCACCGTGCTCTGGGTGGAGGAGACGTCCGGCAGGGGCAGGTCGCCTTCCTTCAGGTTCAGGGTGATGACGCTGGTGTTGCGGTCCAGCGTGAAGGACGTGACCTGATTGTGCTCAAAGTAATGGACGACGGTGGAGTAGCTCATGGTCGAGCCGCTGGTGCTGCCCGACCCGCTGCCCATCACCGACCAGACCATCAGCACGGCGGCCAGCGCCAGTGCGAGGATGAGCGGATTGATACGAGGTCTCTTAGGTTGCAAAAGGATCAACTCCAGTTCTGGTTTTATTTCTTACTTTTCGTAGACGCTGGGTTTGAGTACGCCGATGTAGGGCAGGTTGCGGTACTTCTCGTCGTAGTCGAGGCCGTAGCCCACCACGAACTCGTCCGGCACCGCGAAGCCCTCGTAGTCCGGGGCGATGTCGGCCTTGCGGCGGCTGGGCTTGTCGAGGATGGTGCAGATCTTCACCGAGTTCGGGTTGCGCATCTTGAGCATCGGCACGAGGTTCGACAGGGTGATGCCGGTGTCGAGGATGTCCTCCACGATGAGCACATCCTTGCCGGAGAGGTCGCCGTCCAGGTCCTTGATGATCTTGACGAGGCCGGTGCTGGTGGTGTTGCCGCCGCCGTAGCTGGACACCACCATGAAGTCGATGCTGCACGGGATGCTCACGGCGCGCATCAGGTCGGCCATAAAGACCACCGAGCCCTTGAGGATGGAGACGAGGACGAGGTTTTTGCCCTCATAGTCTTTGCTGATCTGAGCTCCCAGCTCAGCCACTTTCGCTTTCAGCTCCTCTTCCGAAACGAGGACCTTCAAAATATCGTCATGCATGCTCATGATTCGATTCCTCCAAAATTTTCTAGTTCCACCTGCAGCAGCTGCCCGGTGTCCGGCCCGGGGGCCAGCCCATCGGCAAAGCCCTCTCCGCAGACCCACAGCACCTGTCTGCCTGCCGCCAGCAGCGGCAGCGTGTCCCGTTCCCGGGGCGGGATGCCCGCCTCGTTCATCCATTTGCGCAGCTCCCGGTCTACCCCCCGCCCGGCCGGACGGAAGCGGTCGCCGGGCTGACGGCAGCGCAGCCGCAGAACAGGACATATCGAGTTTATTTTAGCATAATCTGCCTGATTTTTTAAGTCTTTTTTATGAACACCCTGTGTTTTTTCTTCAAAACAGGCCGAAACCACCCGGATATGCAGCTTTCTTCCGCCGGGCAGCGGATAATCGCCGCCCTCCGGCAGGGATACTTCAAATTTCGGACAGTCCGCTTTTTCGCCCTGCCGGCGGGTGTTTTTATCGGCTTCCTCCCGCCAGAGCACGCCGTCCCGGGCGCAGAAGCGGACGGCGTCGGTGAGCTGCACCGCGCCGCTGCCCTTTTCCACAAGGTCGGCCAGCAGGCGGATATATTTTTCCTCCGCGTCCCGCACCGGCTCCACAAGGCTGTGGAGGGCCGCGTCGAGGATGAGCGGGTCAGTCTGCCGCAAAGGCTCTGACATCCACACGGGCTGGCCGCTGCGCAGGGCGTATCCCGCCCCGCCGGGCAGGCTTTTTGCGTCCGCTGCCCGGGCCGAAGCCAGCAGCGCATCCGCCTGCCGGGCGAAGTATTCGTCCGCCTTGGCGGCTTTCTCACAGAAGCGGGCCAGATTGCGCTCAGCGGCGCTGTTGACCCCGCAGAGGGCGGGCAGTGCGCCGTGGCGCAGACGATTGCGGGCGTAGTCGTCGGCGTCGTTGGTCTCGTCGGTGACCCAGCGTTCGCCGCAGGCGCGGCAGACGGCCTCGGTGTCGGCCCTCGTCAGGCAGAGCAGAGGCCGCAGATAGCCCGGGCGGCTGGGCCGGATGCCCGCCGCGCCGTGGAGGCCGGTGCCTCTGGCCAGCCGGAACAGCAGCGTCTCGGCCTGGTCACTCCCAGTATGGGCAGTTGCGACGGCATCTATCCCGTCGGCCAGCACCCGCTCAAAGCAGGCATACCGCAGGCGGCGCGCCCAGTCCTCCCCTGCCCGGGGCTTTCCTGCCTCGGCTTCCAGCTCAGCGGCATGGAACACCCGCAGCGGCAGGCCCAGCCGGGCGCAGACCTCCCGGACGAAGGCTTCGTCCCGGTCCGCCGTCTCCCCCCGCAGGCCGTGGTTGACGTGGCAGACCGTGAGGGCGATGCCCTTTTCCTCGGCCAGCGGGCGGATGAGGCAGAGCAGGGCCATGCTGTCGGCCCCGCCCGAAACAGCCAGCGCGAGATGCTTTTTGCCGTCCAGCAGCTTTTCCCGGACGCAGAAGCCGCGCACCGTCTGTAAGATCTCTTCGTAGTTCATCAGCGTTTGAAGTCCACATCCATAAAGCGGGTGTGGGCGCCGTCCCAGCCCAGCGGCACCGTGCTGGTCTCGCCGTGACGGTTCTTTGCCACGATGCACTCGGCGGTGTCGGCGTCCACCTCCGCGCCGTCGGGGTTCTGGCTGGCGTAGTAGGAGTCGCGGTACAGGAAGAGGACGCAGTCGGCGTCCTGCTCGATGGAGCCGGAGTCGCGCAGGTCGGACAGCTGGGGGCGGTGGCTGGAGTTGTTGCCCTGCTTTTCCACCGCACGGGACAGCTGGCTCAGAGCGATGATGGGCACGTTCATCTCTTTGGCCATGATCTTGAGGTTTCGGGTGATGGAGCTGATCTCCTGCACGCGGTTCTCGCTGCGCTGGCCGCTGGTCATCAGCTGCAGATAGTCGATGACGATGAGGCCCACGTTGGGGCGGGCGGGGTCCTGATTGACCCGGCGGATCTTCGCCTTCATCTCGGTGATGGTGATGCCCGAGGTGTCGTCCATATAGATCGGTGCGTCGTGCAGTTTTTCGGTGGCGAGGGCCAGATACTCCCAGTCCTCGGCCCGGAGCGCACCGGTGCGGAACGCCTGACTGTCGATGCCCGCTTCAGCGGAGAGGATGCGGTTGGTCAGCTGCTCTTTCGTCATTTCGAGGCTGAAGATGGCCACCGGCACCTTCTGCTGCATGGCCACGCGGGTAGCGATGTTCAGCGCGAAACTGGTCTTGCCCATACCGGGGCGGGCAGCGAGGATGATGAGGTCGCCGCGGCCAAGGCCGGTGAGGACGGTGTCCAGCAGCCGGAAGCCGGTGGGGATGCCCTTGTACTTGTCGGCGTCGGGGCCGCTGATCTTTTGCAGATTTGTCAGAGTCTCCACCATGCTGGAAGAAAGGGGCGTCAGGGCGCTGGAATCGCGGCCGGAGCGGATCTCATAGATGCGCTGCTCGGCGTTTTCCAGCAGCAGGTCGGCGTCGGGCTCGTCGCCCGCGTCCTGCAAAATGTCCTTTGCGACACCCATCAGCTGGCGCACCAGATACTTTTCCTGCACGATCTGCGCATACGCCTTGACATTGGAGATGCTGGGGACCGTCTCGGCGAGGCCGGTCAGGTAGACTTTCGCCTCGTCGGCGCTGGGGAACACCCCGTCCGAGATGACGGCGTCCAGCAGGGTGACGAAGTCGATGGTCTGGTCGCTGGTAAAGAGGCGGAGCATCTCGGAGTAGATCTGAGCGTTCTGCCGGGTGTAGAACATCTCGGGCCGGATGATCTCGACGAGGTCGGTCAGGGTCTCGGGTTTCAGCAGCACCGCGCCCAGCACGCTCTGCTCTGCCTGCATATTGTAGGGCAGGTTGATGCCCACGCTCTCGAGGTTGAGTTCGTTATAATGTCGTTCGTTCGGCATGGCAGTTATCCTTCTGAATCGTTATCGTGTCTGTAAAGCCAAAAAGCGCCCCCTGCCGAGAGGGGGCGCAGATAGCGGTCAAATCAGGCCTGCTCCACTTCTACCTGGACCTTGAAGGAAGCCACGACACCGACATGGAGGCGGACTTTGCCGTTGAAGATGCCCGCGTCCTTGATGTCCTTGGTCTCCAGCTCGATCTTCTTCTTGTCGATGGGAGAACCGGCCAGCTGGGCCAGAGCCTCAGCGACTTCCTTGCCGGTGACCTTGCCGTGCAGACGGCCGGAGGCACCGCCCTTGGCCTTGATGACCACGGTCTTGCCCTCGAGCTTCGCGGCCACAGCCTGAGCGGCGGCCACGTTCTCAGCCTCGTGGAAGTCGGCAGCGGCCTCCTTGCCCCGGGCGATATTCACCGCGCTGGCGTCGGCCACAGCGGCCAGCTTGCGCGGGAACAGAAAGTTGCGGGCGTAGCCGTCGGAGACCTCGTGGATCTCGTCCTTCTTGCCGATGCCCTTGACGTCCTGCTTCAGAATCACTTTCATGATAGTATCCCTCACTTCTCACCGGAAAACCGGTGGATTTCTATGGTTAGTATACAGCAATCGGGCTGTTACGTCAACGCTCAGGAACGAAACCTCTCCGTCACGCCTAACGGCGTGCCACCTCCCCTATCGAGGGGAGGCTTTGGCATTTCGGAAGGCTTTCCCTCTTCGCCAGAGGCTCCCCTCGGTAGGGGAGCTGTCTGCGAAGCAGACTGAGAGGTTTTCCCCTCTTACGCCAGCTCCCTGCCCACGACGTCCAGCGCCGCCTCGATGACCTTATCCATGTCGTAGTACTTGTACTCGCCCAGACGTCCGCCGAAGATGACCCCCGGCTCGGCGTCGGCCAGCTTCTTGTACTCGGCGTAGAGTGCGCCGTTCTTCTCGTCGTTCACCGGGTAGTAGGGCTCATCGCCGGGCTTCCACTCGGCGCTGTACTCGCGGCTGATGACGGTCTTGGGCTGGGTGCCGAACTCAAAGTGCTTGTGCTCGATGATGCGGGTGTAGGGCGTCTCGGCGTCGGTGTAGTTGACGACGGCGTTGCCCTGATAGTTGTCGGTGTCCAGTGTCTCGGTCTCAAAGCGGACGCTGCGGTACTGCAATGCGCCCAGCTTGTAGCCGAAGTAGGCGTCCACCGGGCCGGTGTAGACGACCTTATCGGCCAGCTTGTCCAGCTCTGCCTTCTCGGCCAGATAGTCCACGCCCAGGCGCACTTCCACACCGTCCAGCATCTTCTCCACCATGGCGGTATAGCCGCCGCTGGGGATGCCCTGATACAGGGCGTTGAAGTAGTTGTCGTCGTAGGTGAAGCGGACGGGCAGGCGCTTGATGATGAAAGCGGGCAGCTCGGTGCAGGGGCGGCCCCACTGCTTGCCGGTGTAGCCCTTGATGAGCTTTTCGTAGATGTCGGTGCCGACCAGGCTGATGGCCTGCTCCTCGAGGTTCTTCGGCTCCGTGATGCCGGCCTCGGCGCGCTGCTGCTCGATCTTCGCCTTCGCCTCGGCGGGGGTCACGACGCCCCACATCCTGTTGAAGGTGTTCATGTTGAAGGGCAGGTTGTAGATCTCGCCGTGATAGTTGGCGACAGGGCTGTTGGTGTAGCGGTTGAACTCCGCGAACTGGTTGACGT
>OGMJ01000973.1_pt1 | contig 14065 bp, 10 predicted proteins | sample 1573181 | NCBI WGS metagenome assembly OGMJ01 (sample SAMEA2582004, study PRJEB24529) | metagenome | biome: Human gut stool | place: China | collected 2011
TTTTATTTAAAGAAATCAGGGAATTAGTTGAAGAAAAATAGCCCGATTAAAAAAATCACGGGCTATTTCACGGGAGTTTGGGCTGGAGTATCTCGGAATCAAATACAAATTAGGTGTGGATTTCTTGGATAAAGCTTCCATCCAAGGCCGCGATGAAAAGGATGTCGAGAGGGCGATTGAAAGAGCCTTGGAACACGGCGTTTCTCAGAGTTTTATTGAAAAAACAGGGGGCTATACAGGCATTAGCGGTATTTTAGATACCGGCAGACCCGGCCCCACGATTGCAATCAGAGCTGACTTAGACGCGGTCCCGGTTCAAGAAAGTTCTGCTGAAGAACATGAAGCGGTCAAAGGCAATTATGTTTCAGAGATTCCCAGTGTGATGCATGCCTGCGGCCATGACGCCCATACGTCCATTTTGTTGGCGGTGGCAGAATGGGCCGTTAGAAATAAAGAGCACCTCGTAGGAAAATATAAATTCATTTTCCAGCCTGCTGAAGAAGGTGTTCGAGGCGGATTAGCGGTGGCGAACGGCGGAATTTTCGATGATGTGGATGAAATCTTATGTTTTCATGTAGGCCCCGAATGCAAGTTAGGCGAAGTCGGCATCTGTGAAGGTGGCTACCTGGCTACAACTAAGCTTAACGTTAGTTTCGAAGGCGCTCAGGCCCATGCCGGATCAAATCCGGAGGCCGGGAAGAGCGCATTGTTGGCTGCCTGCAATGCGGCAACTTTAGTTGCAGGAATTCCGAGACATAGCGGTGGATTAACTCGAGTGTGCGTCGGAAAATTGGAAGCAGGCGAGAGCCGAAACGTTATTCCAGCTCATGCACGGATGGAGATTGAAACCCGCGGTGCCACGAGTGATTTAGATGCATTCATGGTTGACCATGTCAAACGCATTGTTCGAGGCACCGAGGCAGCTTTTGACGTTAAGGCGAAAATTGAGAAAGTCGGCTCTGCCGCGAATCTGGAAACGGATCCGGAAGTGTTGGCAAGACTTGCCAAGATTACAGAGCAAATGGAGTCAGTAGAGAAAACGAACTTCATCCGGTTCGTTCCTGCTCAGAGGACTGCACATGGCTGATTAGGCGGGTAAGGGAACACGGTGGAAAAGCAGGCTACTTCTTGTTCGGCTGCAACCATCATGGTCACCACAGAGGAGATTTTTCGATACAGGACGAAAAATCGATGCCGGTTGCTTTCGAAATGCTAACGAAGTACTTAGCAGAAAGAAACATGAGCTGCTGACTGCCGCAATCAGGAGCCGATATTTCTGTCGAAAATGGCGCCTTACTTTTTATCGCATAAAAAAGACCTCCGAAATTCGGAGGTCAATTCATTCAAGCTTTGGAAAAAATCAGCTACTTCTAAGTCAACTAACTTTGAAGAACGTTCTTGATCTGGTCGCTGGTTCTCATCAGATCGTAAGTCTGACTGTCGTCAAAGGCGGCAAAGACGGTACCGATGCGGTCGGTGATGACATACATATCGTCAGGAGTCTTTTCAATCCAGCCTAGGTCGACGAGCTTGGCGAGTTTACGGCGGACAGTTTCACGAGGAATGCCGGTAACGTCCGAAATCGAGAGGGCGTTGCAGGGCAGGTACTGTCTCTGGCCGTTGAACGATGCAGGCTGATAGCCGCGGCGTTCGTCGTAGAAGCGTTCTGTGTTGCGGGAAGCAATTTCACCGAGGACCAAGCAGAGCGTCAGATCGCCGTCATAGGCCTGATACATTGCGCGAAGGCGGCTGGTCATGAAGCGAAGAAGCAAAACGGATAAAACGTCTCGGTGAGAAGCGTAGGTTTCAGGAGAGACACCGGCGGGAATTCTGAGTCCGGACGGTAACTCTGTCGGGAAAGCGGCTCTGTCTTTCGGTGTACGACGTGTTCTTAGCATTTTGTTTCTCCTATGTAACTTTTTGAATCCCTTGCTGAAAACTTTGTTTGATTTCGTTTTCAATGAAGTCATCATATCGGGAATTCCCGAGGTGAGCAAGTAAAAACCCATATTTATACATACCATATAAACAGTATATTCATAAAGTTACATAGGAGATTATTAGGGAAAAGAGTTAGGGATTACGCCTAAAATGCCCGTCGTTATTGGCTTCGCAATTTCTTAAGGAGAATTCGTTTTTTCGAAAAAATACCCAAAATGGAATTGTAATAAATTATAAAATGAATGTAACTCTCTTTGTCAGCTAATCGAAAAATTTGATTTGTCAGGTTTAAAACCAATTTGGTAAGTTAATAATCTCAAGAGTTTCAAGAGTTTTTAGTTTGTATAACAATTATTTGTCCGCTTAATAACCTGTGTTACAAGGGTTGTAAGGGAAGGAACTATTTTGGTAATCAGAGTCTTGACAGTTACTGTGCTTATCTTTTTTGATGGCTTAACTTGTTGTTTTGCAAAAGCTTGACTGAGAATTTTTCACAATACCAAAAATTTGGTATTTCGGGTTATTGTTCGTACAAAAATCACATTTATGTGCGAGAGCTTGTCTGTTCACGAGATCATAGGTTAGACAGAGACATTCTTTTTGGTATTGAATGACCTCCATGGAATAGAACCCTAAAAGTCGGGGAATAAATACATCTTGAGGCGAGACAGCTAAATATTTCTTCAAAACCTATTGAAAAATATAGGTTTTTTCTTGACTTTTTAAGATGTGTGTATTATAATTATAAGCATATTTGAAGAAGGTTCCTGATCATGTCTAAGCCAATAACCGGAAAAACTACCACCTCTGTTTGGAAGCAAAAGCGTAAAAACGGCGATATTTACGTCTGGGAAAGACAAACTGTTTACATTCCGGAGACGCGCAAGACCAAGGAACTCTCCCGAAAACTGCTCGGCAAGATTCCTGCCGGATCGACCGACGGAGAAATCGTGCCCACCAGGCCCAAACGCAAAAAGACCGAGGATGCAGTACCTCAGTCCTCGACACGTTCAAAAATTGGATCGACTTCGCTTCTGCGCTGGGTCGGCGAGCAAAGCGGTATTACAGAAGATTTGCTCTCTTGCATGGATGAGGGCTCGGCTAAAAAGGTAGACACGATTGCTCAGTTTTGGTTGGCTAATCAGGGTGACAGACTGCAGAGAATGCAGAAGTGGCAGTTCCTTCATCCCACTCCTTATCCGGAGCCGATTTCAAAGGACGTTTACCACGACTTGTTTGAATATCTCGGATTAAACGAAGGCATCGTTCAAAACTACTTCCTTGCCAGAGCTAAACGCTGCCATAAGGAGGACGCGGTTGCCTTTGACTCTTCAACCGTCTCTTCATACTCCCGATATATTAAGGAAACTCGTCAGGGGTTTAACAAGGCCGGTGACGGTCTGGACACCGTTAAGCTTCTCACGTTATTTGATTTAGCGACGCACCAGCCCATTGCCTTTGCACGCGAACCGGGAAACTTGGCCGATGTCTCCGGCATAGAAAACGCTCTAAAGCAGTTCTCGTTCTTAAATATCTCCAAGGCTCAAATCGTTACCGACAAGGGGTATTACAGCCGGAACAATATCGGACAGATGCTGCGCAAACACATCAAATTCCTGACGGCTGCGTCTATAGATCTGTCTTGGGTTAACCACCACCTCCAGAAAAACAAGTCCGGACTGGAAACCGCCTCAAGCCTTTGCCCTTGGGACTTCAACATCCATGGCATTACGGTTCCGGTTGATGCTGAGTTTACCTACCAAAGACAGCGGAACAGAGGCGAAGCAGCCAAGGGCGACACTCTCAGTGAAACAAGGCGGTTATACCTGCACCTCTATCTGAACCGCGAAAGGGTTGGAGAGGATGAAAAACGCCTTGCGACAGATCTTATGTCCCTAAAGAACGATATTGAAAAAGGCCTGTGGGATGAGCTCAGTGAATCAGCTCAGAAGAAGGCAGAAAAATATCTCAACACAAGCCGGCTCGGCAGAGGCGGAAAACTCAAAGTTACGATAAACGAAGAGGCCTACGCCCAGGCCAGGAAAGATTACGGCTACTTTGCCCTTGTCTCCAACAAAGCTGAGGACTGCTTCGAGGCTCTAAGAAAGTACCGTCTGCGCGAAAAGATTGAAGAAGCGTTTAAAGACACGAAAAATCGCCTGGACGGTTCACGCACTCGCGTCTGGGACGGAGATACCCTCAAAGGACGTATGTTCTGTCAATTTGTTGGGCTTGGATATCAGTGCTTCCTGCACACGAAGATAAAGGAACTCAAAGAAAAGCTTGAGTCGAGCCTCGGTGACAAAAAACTTGCGGAAAAGGACAAAGATCAGAACGCCGATCTGCTCAAATGGCTGAAAAAACAATCGATGCAAAGTTTAATCGACTGGTTCGACTGCATTGAATTGACGAGCCTGAGGAGCGATGACGGGACCGTCACACAAAGAAGCGGCGATACGAAACGTGACCGATTGTTCTTTACATTGCTGGGGATACCGGGGTTTGAAGATAAGCCGCAGACTCAGCTAAAGGTCAGTCCGTAGAATTCTGATGTGACCTTTAGCCTACTTTTAGGATAGAACCGCTCGTGCAAGGATGGCTTCTTTTGGGCAAAGAAAAAGCCGGACTCGGCCGGCTCAAAGATTCTGATTGTTAACTCAATAATTGTTCTTTTCTGCTGCAATGGCTTTTTCAGCCAGCTCTTTGTAGAAGGCGTAGCGATCGGGATCGATCTCACCTTTCTCTACAGAAGTCTTAACAGCGCATCCCGGTTCATTCAAATGGCGGCAGTTCGTGAACCGGCAGTATTCCACGCGATCTCTGATCTCGGGCATCCCGCGCATGATGTCGTTTAGCGTCAGATGCGAGAGACCGAATTCTTGGAAACCCGGAGAGTCGACAATGGCGCCGCCTTCATAGTTGAACCAGCGGGCGGCAGTCGTGGTCTGCTTGCCGAGATTTAAAGCAACCGAGTATTCCTGAGTCCTTTGATCGGCGTTTTTAACCAGCAAATTCAAGATCGTGGATTTGCCCATGCCTGACTGACCGATTAACAGCGTCACCTTGCCTTCAAAAAGCGGCTCCAGCGTCTTAACCGTGCCTTCGGGATCCTTGGTCGCAGAAACTTCTACAACCTCGGCTCCGAGCTCTTTTAGCTGGTTAATGAACGATCGGACTTCCGGCTCGTCTTCTGTAAAGTCCGTCTTGTTCCGAATCATCAGAATGTGAATGTCGGCGGTTTCCGCCGCCAGCATGGCCTTCCAAATGAAATGAGGATTGTAGGAAGGGCGGGTGGCAAAAACGACTGCCACCTGATCAATATTGGAGGCAAGAGGTTTGGTTCTCAGCTCGTCGCTGCGGTAGAGCAGGGAGCGGCGCGGTTCGATTTTTTGAATCGAGACCTGCTCGGCCGAGGTCTGCAGACAGTCGACGATGTCGCCGACAGCGAGGTCAACCTTTTTACCCTTACGGGTTGCTTCGAGCACTGTGCCGTCTTCTTTTTCCACAAAACTATGGCGGCCGTGGGAGGAAATCACACGGGCTTTAAACCAAACCTGCTCTTTCATACTACTTTCTCATTTCGCTCTGAATGGTTGCAATTCTGATCGCTGCGTCCGGATGGGAAGAATAGAAAGCCGAATACAACGGGTCAGGTGTCAGCGTAGCCGCATTGTCGGAGAAAAGCTTCACCAATGCACTAATGAGGGCACCTCCGTTGCTGTAGCGTACGGCAAAAGCGTCGGCTTCAAACTCATGCTTGCGGGAAAAAAGGCTTGTCAGCGGAGCAAGCGGGAATAAGAAGACGGGTACGGCGATCGAGAAGAGAATTAAAGCAACACCGTGGCTTGCACCGTGAGAAAGCGTGACGCCTAAACCTTCATAGAACCAGGAGCAGTCGGCAAGAACGGACAGAATCCAGAAGAAAAGCAGAGAAAAAGCAAAGCTGAACGCCATCATCTTGTAGATGTGGTGAAGCTTATAGTGGCCGAGCTCATGGGCTAAGACGGCTTCCGTTTCTTCCGGCGTCATCTTATTGAGCAGTGTGTCAAACAAAACGATGCGCTTGTTTCTTCCGAAGCCGGTCATGTAGGCATTACCCTTGGCACTGCGCTTAGAAGCATCCATTACATAGAGGCCTTTAGAGGCAAAGCCGATTCTTTTGAGTAAACCCTCCAGACGAGTTTTGAGTTCTCCGTCAGGCAGAGGCGTGAATTTGTTGAAGAGCGGAGCGATAAACGTCGGGTAAATCCACTGCACGGCAAGAATGAAGAGAATATAAGCAAGCCAAGCCCAGAACCACCAAAAGTCCCCTGCAGCATTCCAAATCCAAAGAACGGCTGCAAGAATAGGAATGCCGAGAACCAAACTTAAAACAGCTGACAGGAGCAAATCCTTGATAAAACGAGCCGGCGTAGTGGTGTTAAAACCGTACTTCGCTTCAATCTTGAATGTCGAATACCAAGAGAAGGGCAGGTCGATTAAAGAGGAAAGGAAGCCGTAACAGAGAATAATGACGATCTGCGCCCAAATGTCGCCTCCGAGCCATCCGGAAACTTCGCCGTAGATCCACTGAATCAACCCTCCTATGGTTGCGATTAATACGAAGCCCAGGTCGGTGATTCTTGGCAGCTGTCCGAACTTGATTCTTTCAACCGAGTAGTCAGCGGCTTTCTGATGGGCCTCTAACGTTATCTTGCCTGCAAAGGCAGCAGGAACGGCGCCTCGGTTGATCTGAATCGACCGAACCTGGCGTCGGTCCAGATAGTATTTGAGAACAAAGTTCCCGAATAAAAATAAAAGAAAGACAATCTCAAAAACTTCAGCTGAATTCATTGTTATAAAAAGTTAAAAATTGATCCGAAAATTATAGGGGACTCGATGTTCTGCGCTCAAAGTATGCACAGAGATGAGCGGAGCATCGCACCGAAGCAGCGGCTCTGGATATACTGAATTTTTGGTAATTAATAGACTTAAGGAGGTCAATCGTGATTTCCTTTCAAAGCCTGAAACTCTTGGCGGCTTCCTCATTGCTTGCGATTTCTGTTTCCTTGCCGTCGCACGCCGGTGTGCACGTCAATGTCAACGTCGGCATAGGCACACCCGGCTACTATGGTGTTCTCCCGATTCAAGGCGTGACGCCTTCTTTGTGGAATGCAAATCCCATTGTGGCGATCGGCGCGGCTTTGGCCGGTGCTCCGATTTACCTGACGGTGCCTGATAATCATCGTCGTCATTGGAGACGGTACTGCGCGGAATACGGTGCATGCGGCGTCCCTGTATATTTTGTGAAACGCAGCTGGTACAACAAGCATTACCGTCATGCCGCTCCTCCACCGCCGCCTCCTCCCCCGCCAAGACAACATGCTCGTCCAAAACATGACAGAGGCCCTGGCTGGGACCATCGTCCTCCGCCTCGCGGTCCGCATGCCTGTCCCAGGCCCGCGAAAAGTCATGATTGGAACGACCATCGCGGCCCCGGACGTAAAAGAGGACATCACAAAGACGATTAAGATTGAGCTGAGTGCAGCAAAGAAAGGATCCGGCCGTTTCGGCGGTTCGGATCTTCTTGGTTTGTTCTAAAATGCCTCGAAAGATCGATTAATACAAAGAGAGAGATATGAGCAATAACGGTTTTGCAGTCGAAAGAGATCCGCTGTTTAACGAGAACAATCTGATTTGGATGGACCTGGAGATGACGGGCTTAGAGCCCCAGATCAACCGCATTCTTGAGATGGCGGCTGTCATTACCGATCCTCAGCTCAATGTGATTGCTGAAGGGCCGGTGGTCGCGATCCACCAGGATGCCGCGATTCTCTCCGGCATGGACTCCTGGAATACCGCTACACATACTCGCAGCGGTCTTGTTAATCGCTGCCTGGAAAGCAAAGTCACGGAAGACGAAGCTGCTCAAATCTTTATTGATTTCTTCTCGAAGTACGTGCCGGCCGGCAAGAGCCCGCTTTGCGGAAACTCCATCGGTCAGGACCGCCGTTTCATGGCCCGCTGGACACCGCGTCTGGAGCAGTTCTTCCATTACCGCAACCTCGACGTTTCCTCCTTCAAAGAATGTGTCAAACGCTGGGCGCCGGAAGTAATGAAGAAATATCAGAAGACTTCTCGCCACGAAGCTCTGTCCGATATTTATGACTCCGTCGAAGAACTTCGTTTCTATCGTCAGGAAATCATGAAGATCTGATCGATTTCTCGAAATCAAAAACACGAAAGCCTCGGAAATCCCGAGGCTTTCGCGCTATCAGAAGCGATTACGACTTCTTCGGTTCTCTGTTGAGTCGGAGAATGAGAGAAGAAGTATCGAATCTTCCTCTGCCCATATTCTGAACTTCAGCATAGAACTGATCGACAAGCGCTGTCATAGGAAGATCGGCTCCGGTTTTGCGGGCTTGTTCTAAACAGATACCTAAATCCTTACGCATCCAATCCACTGCAAACCCGAAATCAAACTTCCCCTCGATCATCGTGTCGCCTCGGCGCTGCATTTGCCAGGACGAAGCTGCGCCTTTACCGATGACATCCAACACGGTGTGCATATCGATACCCGCCGTCTGTCCGAAAGCAATGGCTTCGGCCAGCCCCTGAACAACACCGGCGATGCAGATCTGATTGCACATCTTCGCGAGCTGGCCGGAGCCGACCGGGCCGATTCTTCGAATCGAACAGGCAAAAGCATCGGAGATCGGTTTGACGCGTTCAATGATCTCAGCGTCTCCGCCGCACATGACGGTTAGGCTGCCGCTCACGGCGCCGTCTTGTCCGCCGGAAACTGGTGCGTCCACAAAGTGCAGGCCGCGAGACTGTGCTTCGGCAGCCATTTCTTTGGCCACTTCGGCAGAATCTGTCGTGGCATCCCACAGGACGGCATCTTTCTTCATGCCGGCAAAAGCGCCGTTTTCTCCGAGCAGCACGCTGCGCAGGTCGCTGTCATTGCCGACACAGGTAAAGACAACATCCGCATCTTCTGCGGCTTCACGAGGCGTGGCAGCAGCTTTGCCGCCGAATTTTTCTACCCAAGCTTGGGCTTTGGAGGCCGTACGGTTGTAAACGGTGACCTGACAGCCGGCATGCAGGAGGTGCCCTGCCATCGGAAAGCCCATTGTGCCTAGGCCGATAAAGGCTACTTTGGTTCCGGTCGGAACCGGAGAATAGTCTTTAGCTTGAAAATACATTAGCGAACACCTCTGATTTTTGTGATCTCTCCGGCAACTTTAACGACGCGGCGGGCAAGAGACGAAGTCGGATCGACGATGGCGGCATGTCCGTCCCCGAGCTTGAGGTTGTCCGTTTCCTCAAGAATTAAGGGCAGCTCGGTGCAGCCGAGAATAAGGGCTTGAGCGCCTTTATCTTTAACTAAATGCTCTGCTGCCTTAAGCAGAACTTCTTTGCAATAACCGTCGGTGTAACCTGCCTTGACGCCTTTTTCGCCGTAAATGGCTTCCATGACCATTGTCTGGTGCTCTTTATCAGGGACGACCATCGCAAGTTTCATAGATTTGGCTTTGCGGCCGTAGATGCCAGTCTGAATCGTGCCGTCGGTTGCCATCAAGCCGATGACGACATCCGGACCGAATTTGTCGCGTATCTCTTCCAGCGTTACCTGCTGCATATTGATGAGCGGAACGCTTAAGTGAGGAACAATGGTTTCGAAGTAAGCATGCGCAGTGTTGCAGGCAATGACAATGGCGTCGACAGCGTCTTTTTCCAGCTTACGGCATGCGGCATACAAGGAAAGGGTAGGATCTACACCGCCGTGAAGCAGGTACTGTGTGCGATCGGGAACCTGCGGGTTCTGTTCAATCGCAACTTTGATGTGTTCCTGATCGTTCTTGGCCGGCGTTGCTTTCGTGATCTTGTCGTAAAGGTCGACTGTGGCTGCCGGTCCGAGACCGCCGACGATACCGATCTTGAAAGGTTTAGGCAGTTTTTCCCAATCTGTAAAGCACAGGTAGGAAACATATGCACTCATCGAATCCAAAACGTTATAGCCTTCGGATTTCAAGGCGGCTGCAAACAAAGACTGCATCACGCAGGTCGGGAAGACCAGTTCGGCGCCTTCGCTCAGCAGATTGGAGCAGACTTTGCCGAACAGTTCACAGGCTTTTTTCTGATCGGGAATAACAGCGCAGTGAGCGCCGCTTTCGAGTTCGTCGAATACTTCGAGCATAGCTTCGCTCGGATAAACCCATTCGACTTGGACCTCACGATAGACCGTTTCAGTAATGAGTTTGGCTTTATCTGTTCCGGGGCGTCCGAGATAACCGAGCTTTTTAACCGGATTTTTCTTCAGCTCTTCGATACAGGCTTGAAGAATATCGGTGACAGGCGTCGTGATTTCAGTTTGAACTTCATTTAAGAAGCCGATGTTTCTGAAGTTGCACAAAGCAATGACCTGAGCGCCTTTGTCAGTCAGCTGATAAGACTCTTCTAAAACCTTAATCTTTACGTCTCCTTCCTGAACAAGCTTAGGGGCGTCCGCATCCGGAGAGGGCCAGTCCATGTCGACCATTTCGACACGAGGGCGGGTTCCGTCGGGAAGGAATGTGGATTGGAGCCTTTCTTTCAAGGCGCGTACGAAGGGGGCGGGACTAAAACTTTGGCTGATGCCGATGACTTTATGGTTCATAGTTTTTCACCTTTGTTGGATTCGGATAAGTATAGAGCCGCTGTAACGTTTTGACACCTCTAATTTTCCTTAATACCTTCGGTGCCAGGCATTCAACGAAGAAACAAAAGAATTGAGCCCGCATATTGCAGGCTCAACAGTAAGACTTTTCGAAGAAAACCGTGAGTTTTGGTCAACGGGAGATTCGTTTTCTACTTTTTGTCATCACTCTTAGACTGTGCGGAATGATGGTGGTTAGAGCTGCTCGGTCCTCCTGTGACGTCAGAAACAATGTCTGACTCTATGGAGTTCTTAGAGAGCTTCTTAAGAAGGGTCTCAGTTTTTGCTGTGGGCTGGTCTTTGTCGTTAACGGTGGCGGAGACCGACAGCCAAGTTTTGCTCATCGCAATACCTACAGCAATCACGACGGGTCCCAAAATAATGCCCATGAATCCGAAAGCGAGAACTCCGCCGAATACACCTAGATAGATTAGGGACAAGGGCAGGGAAGCTCCCTTGGAAATCAAAATCGGCTTTAAGAAGTTATCCACACTAGAAACTGCAAGCGATCCCCAAAGCACGAGGAAAATCGCCATGCCGACTTCGCCTTTGTAATAGAGCCAGAAAGCAGCAGGCCCCCATACTAAGGGAGGTCCGATAGGAACGGCAGATAAGACGAACACCGCGACGCCCAATGTGATGGCGCCAGGAACACCTGCGATCCAGAAGCCGATTAAGGCAACGACGCCTTGACCTGCGGCGCTTCCGACAATGACCAAGACCACGCTGCGCGTAGCGTTGACGATAATGCCGAAGACCAAGCTGTGCCCGCTGTTGACGATAATGTCGCGGACTTCTGCACCGATGCTGCCGCTCATGCGGGTTAATAGAGCCAGTGATTTTTGAGAAAGGACTTCGCCGTCGCGATAAAAGAAGAAAATCACGAACAGCATGAGGAATAATTGGAGGAGACCGTCGCCTAACATGACGGCGCCGGCAAGGGCCGCTCGGCTCACCGGATCAAAGAGCTTTTGTGCAATGGCGGCGAGTTCTTCCTTATTGCCTAAAAGATGAGCAGCCTGGGTGTAAGCCCATTCTCCGACAAAAGGAATTTCCTTAAGTTCTTCGGGAACGGTAAAGCCGGAAGCAATCCATTCACGAACGTAGCGGATTAAAGCCGGAATTTCCTGGGCCGACACTAATGACAAACCTGCAATCGGAAGCACGATGAGGATCGCCAGCAGGGATACCATGATCAGTGTCGCAACAAGATTCCTGCCTCCGACTTCCTTTCGGACTCGCTTAAATAGAGGCCAAGAGACGATTGCGATCACAGCCGCAACCGACATCGCTGTTGCAAAGGGCCAAACGACTAAAAAGCAGCCGATGGCGATGAATGAACCGAAGAGAAACCGCACCACATAATCGGCACGGTCTCTGAGGGAAGGCAATAGCATGGCTCTCAGAAAAAAATGATTTAGGAAAATTTTAGTTGAAATGTACTCTGCAACACGGAGTTGTTCTGATTTTAGGCACTCGGCAGCTTCTTCATTGAGCAGCAAGGCTTCATTCCTTGATTGAGCAGGTACTCACTGCCCCATTCATACATCGACTCTAGAATCGGCCGAAGAGAAGTTCCCAGAGGCGTTAAGGAGTATTCAACTTTAGGAGGAACGACGGCATAGACTTTTCTGATAAGCAGTCCGGCATCTTCCAGCTCTCGAAGCTGCTGCGTCAGCATTTTTGGTGTTGCCGAGGGAATCAGACGGCGTAATTCAGAAAAACGCAGAGTTTTTCCGATGAGGTTCCAAAGAATAAGCGTTTTGTATTTACCGCCGATTAAAGAAAGAGTCGCCTCAACAGGACAGTGGAACTCTTCAATTTGGAATTCTTCAGTTAGTTTGGATTTAGTCTTATCCATAGTATCTAAAAAGTAATTATCTATCAAAAACGGAAGTTCTTGCGCAAAAGATAATAATACTTAGAATGATTGCGTTCGACAACGGAAAGTTATATGAAAAAGAATTTTGATGTCACCGGAATGACCTGTTCTGCCTGCTCTAATCGAGTGGAGAAGGCGGTGGCAGGTGTCCCCGGCGTTGAAGACGTGAGCGTCAACTTGCTGAAAAACAGCATGACGGTCAATTACGATGAAACTAAAACAGGGCGGGAGCAGATTATTCAGGCGGTAACAAACGCGGGGTACGGCGCAAACGAAAAGCAGGCTGCGGGTTCTCCTGCGGCTAAATCCGTCGATCCCGCGCTGGCGGCCAAAAAGGAAGCGGCACAAATGAAGACGCGCCTGTACGTTTCGCTCTTTTTTGCTGCCATTCTGATGGTGCTGGCAATGGGTCCGATGGTCGGAATGCCGCTTCCGGAAGTTAGGTCGGGGACAAAGGGCGCTCCTATCAATGCCTTGACACAGTTCCTCTTGGCGCTGCCCGTTGTCTTCGTGAATTTCAAATATTTCACGGTCGGCTTTAAGACACTCTGGCAGAGATCTCCGAACATGGATTCTCTTGTGGCGATCGGATCTTCAGCTTCCATGCTGTTCGGACTCTTTGCGCTGTACATGATGCTCTATGCCTTAGGACAAGGAGACGAAGCGACGCTTCATCACTACGCGCACAACTTGTACTTCGATTCTGCCGCGATGATCCTTGCTCTGATTACCTTAGGCAAGTACTTCGAATCCAGAGCCAAACATAAGACAACGGACGCCATTTCTCAGCTGATGTCCTTGGTTCCGGATAAAGCTGTCGTTTTAAAGGATGGCAAAGAGACGGAAGTTCCGGTCAGTTCCGTTCAAGTCGGGGACATCGTTGTCTTAAAGACTGGCAGCCGAGTGTCGGTCGATGGAATTGTCGTTAAAGGCTCGGGCGCCTTGGATGAATCTTCTCTTACCGGAGAAAGCATTCCTGTAGATAAAAAGGAAGGAGAAGAACTGTCCGCTTCGACGCTTCTGACGCAAGGCTATATCGAAATGCGGGCCACGAAGGTCGGTGGTGACACAGCCTTAGCCCAGATTATTAAATTGGTGGACGAGGCGACTTCCACTAAGGCGCCGGTCGCCCGCTTAGCAGATAAAGTCAGCGGGATCTTTGTTCCGACAGTCATCAGCATCGCAATCATTGCTGCCATCGTTTGGATGCTGTGCGGATATTCCTGGGAGTTTGCGCTTGAGATTGCTGTTTCCGTACTTGTGATTTCCTGCCCGTGCGCATTAGGTTTGGCGACCCCGACCGCCATTATGGTGGGAACCGGTCGCGGTGCACGAAACGGTATTCTTTTCAGAAGCGCAGAAGCCATCGAATCCTTAGAAAAAGTCGATGCCGTGGTTCTCGATAAGACCGGAACAGTGACTTCCGGCAAACCTTCTCTGACGGACGTCATAGCTTTCGGGAACGTAAAACCTGAAGAACTTCTCACGCTTGTCGCTTCTGTTGAGCAGAAATCCGAACATCCTCTGGCGACTGCCATTGTCGAAGGTGCTAAAGCGCTCAATCT
>OGMJ01000974.1_pt1 | contig 14058 bp, 10 predicted proteins | sample 1573181 | NCBI WGS metagenome assembly OGMJ01 (sample SAMEA2582004, study PRJEB24529) | metagenome | biome: Human gut stool | place: China | collected 2011
GATAAGGATGGAAATAAACTTAAACAAGTAGTTCTGACAATGCCGGATGCAGTTGAAATGGCAAATAAAGAAGTTACTGTCGGCTCATGGAAAACAGTAACAGCCAGCGAAGCAAAGCTGTATGTATATGTAACAGAAGATACAACAAGCTATGCCTTAACATATGCCGGTAAAATATATCGTACAGACGATATAGAAAACCAAACAACACTGACAGAATATTCGGGTTCAGACTGTACATGTACAGATACAAATTCATCAATTAAATTATCTGTACCTGATGAAATAACTGTAAATAAAATTGTCGGACAGACAAAAATCAAATTAACAACTGATTTTGAAAAATCAAGTGATTGTACTTATCCTACTCATATTCTTAATTGTACATACACTCTGATTATGCAAGAGAAGCACCAAGATCCTTGCAATTGCTTACAGCTTCATCATCAGGAGCTTCATTACATATTACCGGGTCACAGCTAAGGTCAGCACCAGCATTCCTGCTTCTTTCTGCCCAGTCATCCATCCATTCTCCGCTTCCCCAGCCGTAAGAACCAAAGAGTGCTATCTTCTTTCCTGAAAGTGCCGCTTCACAGTCTGTAAACATCGGCTCAAATTCTGACTCTTCAAGATTTTCTGCTCCCATAGCAGGGCATCCGAAAGCTATTCCGTCGAATTCTGCAACCTTTGCTGATGAGAATTCTGAAGCAGTGAATAATGTTACCTCTGCTCCTTTTTCCTTTGCTCCATCAACAACAGCATTGGCCATAGCCTCTGTATTACCTGTTCCGCTCCAATATACAACTGCAACTTTACTCATTATCATTCCTCCATTACTACTTTAATTTAATGCTTGTGCATATTTATGTTGAGTGAATCATATATTCACGGTCAACTGATTTAATGTTCGTCCTCCTATAAAGACCTTCTGATATACCTCAGAACATTTCTTGAATCTTGCAAATGTTCTGACACTTTCCTGTTCATTGTAATATACCTTCCATACACCACAACATTTGCAGTTCTGTCCTTTATTAAAAATGAACTCCTTTACATCTTCTACAGGATATCCAAGAAATAAACCTATCTCATGTGGAAAACAGGGCTGTGTCATAAGACGTTCCTTAAGTGTATTAATACATGCCTGTATACTTCGTTCTATGTATCCATAGCTGGATAATATATTCCATACATCATCATTATTGACTGCCTTAAATAACATACTTGGTCTGTATACATATATCAATGAACTCATATCTGTCTTTCTTAAGACTTCTATATATACGCCCTTCTCATTAAGGTTCATATTGGCAGTCTTAATCTCAGAATCGAATTCATCTTCTGATACAAATCTATAATTAAAAAGATTAGCCATCTTAATTCCAGCCAATGTAGGTGCACATTCTTTTACAATCTCATTCTCCAGCTTTCTAAGCATATAATCTCCATTCCTTATATTACGCATTACTCTGCCTGCTGTCTGTGTCAGTTACAATTAACAAGCCTTTCCGTCTGCTACATATTCCTGAAGAACTGCATTAAGTGATGAAGCACTGCTTGAATGTGAACGCACAATCCGAATGTCCTTGCTCTTTGCTTCTGTAACAGCACTATGTACCATTTTGTGTGATACTGTGTTAGTAAAAAGTATCATAAGGTCAGGGTTGCCAATCTTCTTGCCAAAGCCACTCTTCTCCTTAACAAATACCTTGGCTTTACAGCCATGCTGTTTACATATCTTCTCATATTGACATACCATACATTCATTACCGCCAATTATAACTACACTCATATTAGTCCTCCTCATCCTGCTAAATAGATATATAGTATACATTTCACTGTTAGTTTTATTCTAACTTGTGTTAGTTATTACTAACCTATAACTTTTAAATAAACGGGTCGAGGACCCGTTAAATAAATATAAAGGCATATGCGTTAGCTGTTACTAACTATCATTATAATAGTCTAACTTAGTTATTTTGTCAACAGCTTTTTATTACTTTTTATTATCCTGATTCTACATAAAAAACTCCTGATGTATACTATACAAACCTTTGTTAGTTAAGGCTTACCCGTATAATATACATCAGAAGTTTATAATTTACAATATTCTGTTCTTACGCACAGATAGTTATTCTATTTACTTAAAGTACTTAACACCTGACTCGAATATCTTAATATCTTGTTCTCCATAGATATTAATAGCTACAGAATCACCACGTCTTTCAGAATGTGCCATTTTACCTAAACATCTTCCGTCTGGGCTTGTGATACCTTCAATAGCCATATATGAACCATTGACATTCCATTCTTCGTCCATAGATACATTGCCTTCTGGGTCACAGTACTGTGTTGCTACCTGACCATTTTCAAAGAGCTTATCAAGCCATTCCTTAGGTGCAACAAATCTTCCTTCACCATGTGAAGCCGGATTACAGTATACTCCGCCAAGCTTTGCTTCTGCAAGCCAAGGACTCTTATTAGTAACAACCTTTGTATATACCATCTTAGAGATGTGACGGTTAATTGTGTTAAATGTAAGTGTAGGTGAATTAGAATCCTGTCCTGTTATCTTGCCATTAGGTACTAAACCAAGCTTGATAAGAGCCTGGAAACCATTACATATACCAAGTGCAAGACCATCTCTTTCATTAAGGAGCTTCTCAACTGCTTCCTTCATCTTAGCATTACGGAAGGCTGTTGCAAAGAACTTAGCAGAACCATCTGGTTCATCACCTGCTGAAAATCCACCTGGGAACATAATAATCTGTGACTGGTTAATTGCTTTTTCAAATTCATCAACAGATTCTCTTATGCTTGCAGCATCAAGGTTCTTGAATACTTTGACAATAGTATCTGCACCAGCTCTCTCAAACGCCCTGGCACTGTCATATTCACAGTTAGTACCTGGGAATACTGGTATAAATACTGTTGGTTTCGCAACCTTATTCTTGCATACATATACATTGCCCTTTGAATATACAGGTGACTCAACCCTATCAGTTTCCTTAGAAACCTTTGTTGGGAATACACCCTCTAATGTATCTTTCCATACACTTAATGCTTCCTCAATATTGATTGAAACATCTTCATATGTAAACTTAGCTTCTTCTGTTACTGTACCAACCTTAGTATAAGCTGCCTTAATCTCTGAAAGCTTAGAGATGTCTACTTCTGCTACTATACAGCCATATGCTGGTGCGAATAATTCTTCCTTTGATACAGATGGCTCAACAGCAACACCAAGCATATTACCAAATGCCATCTTGCTTATTGCTGGAACTAAGCCGTTAGCATCAAGAACATATGCAGACACAATTGCCTTGCTCTTAATAGCCTCGTGAATAGCTGAATATAATTCCTTAATCTGTGAGAATACAGGAAGGTCATATTTATCTCTTTCAATGTCAAATCTTACAAGTACATTGCCAGCTTTCTTTAATTCAGGTGTTATAATATCCTGCTCTTTAGCTACATCAATAGCGAATGAGCATAATGTAGGTGGTACATCTATATGTTCAAATGTTCCTGACATAGAATCTTTACCACCGATTGATGGAAGTCCTAAGCCAATCTGTGCCTCATATGCACCAAGAAGGGCTGCAAATGGCTGGCTCCATCTTGAAGGATCTTCTGTCATTCTTCTGAAATATTCCTGATATGTAAATCTAATCTTGCTGTAATCGCCACCAGCCGCAACAATCTTAGCAACCGAGTCTGTTACTGCATACATAGCTCCGTGATATGGACTCCACTTAGAAAGATATGGATCAAATCCATAAGCCATCATAGTTACTGTATCGCACTTGCCCTTAAGCACTGGAAGCTTGGCAACCATAGCCTGTGTCTCTGTAAGCTGGTACTTTCCACCAAATGGCATAAGTACTGAACCAGCACCGATTGAACCATCAAATCTTTCAACAAGTCCCTTCTGTGAGCACTCGTTAAGGTCTGCAAGTGTCTTAAGCCATCTGCCCTTAACATCATCTACTGGCTTAGCTTCAAGGTAATTAGCCTTGTCATCTGGGATATCTACAAGTACTGATGTCTCCTGATGTGCACCGTTAGTATCAAGGAAAGCTCTTGAAATATTAACGATATCCTTGCCTCTCCAGTTAAGTACAAGTCTTGGTTCTTCTGTTACAACTGCAACCTCAACAGCTTCAAGGTTCTCCTCTTCAGCATACTCTAAAAATGCTTTAACATCTGCTGGGTCAACAACAACTGCCATTCTTTCCTGTGACTCTGATATAGCAAGTTCTGTTCCGTCAAGACCTTCATACTTCTTAGGAACTTTATCTAAATCTACTGTAAGACCTGCTGCAAGTTCACCGATTGCAACTGATACACCGCCTGCACCAAAGTCATTACATTTCTTAATAAGCTTAGTAACCTCTGGTCTTCTGAAGAGTCTCTGCATCTTACGCTCTGTAGGTGCATTACCTTTCTGAACCTCTGCTCCACAAGTCTCTATAGACTCCTCTGTGTGAACCTTAGATGAACCTGTAGCACCACCACAGCCATCACGTCCTGTACGTCCACCAAGAAGGATAATAATATCTCCTGGATCAGAATTCTCTCTCTTAACTGCGCTTCTTGGAGCTGCCGCTATAACCGCACCAATCTCCATACGCTTAGCAACATAATCTGGGTGGTATATTTCTTTAACATAACCTGTAGCAAGACCAATCTGGTTACCATATGAGCTGTAGCCGTGAGCTGCTTCTGTAACAATCTTTCTCTGTGGAAGCTTGCCGTGAAGTGTATCTGCTACCGGAACTGTAGGGTCTGCCGCACCTGTGATACGCATAGCCTGATATACATATGTACGTCCTGAAAGTGGATCTCTTATAGCTCCACCAAGGCAGGTAGCAGCACCACCAAATGGCTCTATCTCTGTTGGGTGGTTATGAGTTTCGTTCTTGAAGTTTACAAGCCACTCCTCTGTCTTTCCGTCAATCTCAACAGGAACAACTATAGAGCAGGCATTAATCTCATCAGACTCTTCCTGATCTTCAAGCTTGCCTTCTGCCTTTAACTTCTTCATACCCATAAGGGCTAAATCCATAAGACATACGAACTTATCTTTTCTGTCTTTATATATAACAGCTCTGTCAGCAAGATACTTATTGTAAGTTTCTTCCATAGGAGCTCTGTAATATCCGTCATTAAATTCTACATTCTTTAATTCTGTAGCAAATGTTGTGTGGCGGCAGTGGTCAGACCAGTATGTATCAAGAACTCTGATTTCTGTCATAGATGGATCTCTGTTCTCTTCATTCTTGAAGTAATCCTGAATGAACTTGAAATCCTTAAATGTCATAGCAAGACCAAGTGAATCATATAATTCCTTAAGCTTGTCCTCGCTCATATCCTTGAAGCCATCAAATACAACAACATCTGCTGGTGTATCAAACTTAGTAACAAGTGTATCTGGAAGCTTCTCATCAGCTACTCTTGAATCTACCGGATTGATACAATGGTTTTTAATCTTAGCCTTATCATCATCTGTAAGCTTGCCTGATATAATATAAGTAGTTGCAGTCTTAATTACAGGAGTTTCATTCTCATTAAGGAACTTAACACACTGCTCTGCCGAATCAGCTCTCTGGTCGAACTGTCCCGGAAGATATTCTACAGAAAATACAAAATCATCATCTGAAGCCTTAAATTCATTCTCATACACATCATCAACAGGTGGTTCTGCAAATACTGTTGTAAGTGCTTTCTTATATGTCTCATCAGAAAGATTCTCAATATCATATCTGATAAGCACCCTTACATCTGTAATTGTCTTAATACCGAGATAACCTGTGATTTCATCGTGTAACTCCTTTGCATTAACAGCAAAAGGTTTCTTTTTCTCAACAAAAACTCTTTTAACGCCACTCATTTTAATTATTTCCTTTCTTAATCAGCTGTACTCCTGTCACTACTATTTCAACAAGAATGTAGAATATTTTATCATATCATTACTAAAGAAACAAGACACAAGAACAATGTTGTGTATATTTCTATATTGTATACACTATTCATGCATACGTCTTATAATCTTGTATACAACTTCATTACCCATAACAAGAGGGGCTGTATGTGCAAAGAATACTATGCCATCTGTCGGTGATAATATCTCACTCTTGACATATCCCTCACACGGATCAATAACCTGACCTATTACCTCATTATGGACAACCGGATCCCCCGGTTCTTTAAGCCTTTTGTAAAAACCTGCATCATATGTCTTAACGGCTGATAAATCATACTCGTTAATGACACTTGCTATGTAACCACTGTGATTATTATATTTTAATATTCCCATTCTCGTAAGAAATCTTAACACTGACGATACTGCCTGTCTTGCAGACTTTTCATCAACTATATCTGTGCTGTTTGTATATATCGAAAAAGCATTTGTTCCATTCATCTGCCAGCTATAATTAAGCGTTGCCGTATCCATAGGCTTTGGCTTTCTTATAACAACATACTGCAGTCCAAAAAGATTGGCAAGGCTCGCACTCTGATATCCCGTTTCCATCATACGTACATGAGGTATGAAATCTCCCGGCATATAAAAGCTTGCAAACTGTATTCCATAGCTGTAGCCCTTACTGCTTTCAAATATAGCATCAGCTATCTGCTTGGTAGTATCTCCCGCTTCATCACCAGGGAACATTCTGTTAATATCTGTATTATCTACAGGCCAGAACCTCTTTTCAACATTCATAGAAAATCTGTTAGCTGACGGAATTACTAAAATCTCGTGGTTATGCGATATTGCACCTCTCATTTCAAGGTCTTTTAACACCTTTATAAGCTGTGAGCATATATATAACTGCTGTATCTCATTACCCCTCATAGCACCGACTATACAGGCTGATTTCTCGCCGTGTCCAAATCTGTAGCCTTCTATCTCAAAATTCTCTCTGTATATTCCCTTAAGACTATATAAAACTTCTTTTTTCATTACACTCTTCCTCCGTGTACTCTCGCAAGAAGTGCCCCCTTGTATACAACTGGATTTTCCCTCAATGTGAATACAATACCATCTACCGGAGATTCAATATGCTGGATTATCCTTCCCTCTATTGGCTCTATTATGTCGCCTATGGCATCTCCCATATGGATATTGCCACATGAATTAATAGATGGAACAAATATGCCGCTTTCCTTCGCTGTCAGGAAATTAACCTCTCCCTCTGTTGAGATAATAGGCTCTCTGACAGCTATTTTATTATCAGCCTCTGGTATTTCCCATATTCCCAGATTACTCATAAGGTTAAATATTCCATCAATAAGCTGCTGGCTGTATTCCCTGTTAATTCTGTTACCAACGCCCATCTCTGCTACAAGAGTAGGTACACCAAGATGATTAAGGCTGTATGCCAGTGTCGCATCAAGCACTGTTATTGATGAAAATATCCATACAAAATCCGCATTTAACATCTTTGCAAATGGAAGCAGCCTTTCCGCATTTTCCTCATTCAATCTTACCTGTGGCATCTCTCTTACAAATATATTGCTTGAATGAATATCAAGACAGAAATCACTTCCGATTATATCGTTGACAATTCCTGCTGCAACGCTCTCTGCCACAGCTCCATTATTATCACCCGGAAATACCCTGTTCATATCAAGCTCAAACATAGGAATTCCCCTTGAACCTGTATCTATTCCAAGGGGATTTACATCTGGATATATATCTATAATTCCTTTTAATCTTTCCAGATTATTATTAACGCGTCTTATGACTTCGTAGCACACATACTGTCCATCCAGCTCATCACCGTGTATTCCTGTAACAATAGATATTCTTGGAACAGGCTCGCCATTATAATCTTTCGGTGTGAGCCTGTTCTTCTTAATAACCATTCTCTCATGTACAGGAAGCTCTATTGAAACAACCTCTTCTATCATAAACTAACCTCTGTAAATATATTCTCACTACATAGAATCATAATTTCTTATCAATACACCCTGTGAAGTCTTCTTTAAGGCAATATGCGTAAATACAGTACTAGGAACATACGTCTTATCGCCCATAAATACACGGCTTCCTGGATATATATTCTTATCAATCCTTACAACTGCCCTGTCTGACTCCCTTACAAGTGTATAAAGATTACGGCTTTTTTCTTCATATTTGGCTTTCTCTGCTGTCTTAACAATCTTTGACTGCAACAGCTTTCTGTTAAGTGTTTCATCAAACTTATCAGAACCTGCCTTCTTTAATATATCAAGCTTCTGTAAAGCCTGATTAAATCTGTCTATCTGCGTATCTATATCCTTAAGCACCATAAGCACCTTGGCATATTCACTGCTTATCTCCTTAGTTACACCAACTCTTAATACAGTCTTAGAATAAGACTCACTTCCACAAGCTTTAATACATATGCCCCTTACGCCTGTGACATCTCCGCCTATTACAGAACCTCTCTTGCCCTCAAGATATATTCCGCCATATGCCAAAGCTGTTGTATTAAGCATATAATCACACTTTATATCACTATGGCTTATAATATGTGCATTCTCGAAAAACCTTGCTGATATATTGCCCATAGCTTCGATTCTTCCGTTCTCACCTGCATTAACACCATCCTGTATAATAATATCCTGCCCTGACCATATATCTGCATCTTCAACATATCCGCCTATGTATATATTACCCATAGCGTGTATCTTGACACTGCCTCTGACACTTCCGTTAATCTCTACGTCACCATTAAAATCTATGCTTCCTGTTCCAACATCAACATCACCGCTGACATTATATACATTACTTACATTAAGGTCGTAGTTACGATATTCTACTTTGCCGCTTAACTGGGCATAATAAGACTTGCCGTCCTCTGACACTGTAAAGCCCTTGCCTCTTAACTTAGGTCCTGGTCTTCCTGGCTTTGGAACTAAAAGCTTTCCAAATATATCATATCCAAATTCACCCTTGGTAGGTTCTATATACTCTGCAAGCTTATCATCTTTATTAACCTTCTCAAAAAGCTTTACATTAAAATAATCAACAGAACCATCTTCTCTTAATGTAGGCTTATTATCTCTTTCATACTCTGAATCAAAGAAGAAGTTGTAATAACCATCAGTACCGTTAACTGCACTTTTGCCTTCTGCTACCACGATTTCAATATCGTACAGCTTATTAAGAATAACTTCGCGTATTCTCGCTTCATTAATTCCTGTACGCACACCTGCCTGTGAAAGCTTGTCTGCAATCTCCTCGTATGTATAAGCTTCATCACTGCCTATGCCATTAAGGACTATACTTGCTTTCATATGATCATTATCAACATTGACAACTACTTCTTTGGTATTTAACTGTATCTGTTCTCTAAGTACATCATTCAATTCTGACTCCTCCAATCAACCATAGCACATTGTCTTATGTCATCTTTATAATCGAATTCCCCTTATATGTATGTCCTTAATTACTGGTCTTTATGTACTAATAATTCCGAAGGATCAAGACCCCTCTCAAGCATTATTCTTATCTGCTCCATCTGTCTGCAAGTATATCTTGCATCGGCGTATACGCTTACATCTACACCACTCTGAAGTCCAAGCAGTATCTCCTGACTTTGAAGTTCATTAAGCTGTGGCTCTTCCTGAACCTTGCCATCATTCTCAATCTGTTCTCTCATCTCTTTCATCTGGACAGCATTGATAAATGGATCTGCATATGGACTTACATCTATCCCTTCTTCTTCTCCTAACCTTATCTGTTCCATCTGTCCTGAGGAGAAACCTATCATATTATACTTGGTAATATCTATTCCAGCCTCAAGTCCTAACCTTAACTGTTTCATCTGGTCTGCTGTATATTCATGAAGCATATACTTCGATACATCTACACATTTTAACAAGCCTATTCTAATCTCGTTAAGCTGGTGTGCATCGAAATTCTCATCAACGAAAAATGTTAAATCAACATCATCTCTCTTAGCCAGCCTTATCTGTCTTAACACCTCTCCAGAATATCCAAGCCTTGCGTATCTTGTAAGATCAAATCTGTACTTTAATGCAAGACGAATCTCTCTCATAACAGAATAATCGTACTTCGGATTGCATATAAGCGATAAATCAATACCCTCTTTTATGCCTTCTTTAATCTGCTCCATCTGCATATAATTATACTCCGGATCTACCATAGCACTTACATCAATCCCTTCCTCAAGTGCCATTCGTATAACCTTCATCTGCCTTGAATTATATTCGGGACTGGCATATATTGAAATGTCAACGCCATTATCATTACCTTTAGTAATCTCAAGCACCTGAAGTTCGTTAAATCCAGCTTTCTTCCATTCATCTATTCCCGCATGGGAATCCGCTAAATTCCTGATTTCATTCTCTCCCATAGTTCTCTCCAATATAAATAATCATATAATTAATTGTCACAGTCCGTATTTATACTAAAATAATAGCATATGTCTGACAATTTCTCAACATATTACTTGCCGAATTTCACCGTAATCGACAAATTTCCTCATAATTCCCCATATGCCTTATAATCTCCAGAAATCCTCAATACATTTTCCTGTATTATTAATATCTACATGGTACACTTTATCCCATTCCCTTGGATACTGCATCTGGTATTCCTGTGTCATAAAACGGTCATCTAACAGAAGTATTATACCCTTGTCATCTGCAGTTCTTATAACTCTTCCAGCCGCCTGCAGCACCTTGTTCATTCCCGGAAATACATACGCATACTGATAGCCATTCTTACCTATACTGTCAAAATAATTTCTTAATATATTACGCTTTCTGCATATCATAGGTATGCCTGTTCCAACAATGCACGCCCCTATAAGTGACTTATCCCTTAGGTCAATCCCCTCAGAAAATATACCGCCAAGCACACAGAATCCTGTAACATTTCCACTTGTATTATCCATAAATACTGACAAGAAATTCTCTTTATCGGCTTCCGTCATATTATTATCCTGTATCAATACATTTTCTCCCTCAGAGATATGATAAATGTAGCTTCCATCCTCAACATCGTGCAGATCTATAACATTGCAGGCATATTTTTGTATATATATATCATACACCTCTCTCATATAGCTGTAAGAAGGAAAGAATATCATATATTTGCCTTGCTTCGACTGCGTAAGTGTGTGGATATAACCTGCAATCTTAGCATACTCATTATAATTACGCCTTGTATATCTGCTTGTAACGTCACGTCCAATAAGCACTCTCTTATTATCTGTATCAAACGGCGAATGTGCATACACAGCATAGTCATCTGCATTTCCTGAAAGCATTTCCTTAAAATAATTCACTGGAAGAAGTGTCGCCGAGAACATTATTGTCGATATTCCCTGACTTAATCTCTGTGATAGCTGTCCTGATGGGTCAACACAGTACAGATGAAGTGCAAAGCCACCATCATCGGTATGCTCAGCATATATAACATACTTCTCATCTATGCAGTCATACATATTAATAAAATGTCTTATCTTAAAGAAGAATTCTATTATCTCATCGCACACCGGCTTTCCTTTATTCTTATCCAAGAACTTCTGCATATACGAATAACACGATTGCAGATTAGCTAAAAATGTGCCACAGTAATCATCTATTATTATATATTCTTTATCACAGGCTCTCTTTAATTCAAGAAGATATTTGTTGCATTTTTCAAGGTATGAAGTCAGCCTTTTGTCCATATCCTTAACTACTCTTTTGCAGGCAAGAAAATCTTCCTTGACAAGCGTTGCACTATACATCTCCCTTGCCCTGTCAACAAGATTATGTGCCTCATCTACAAGAAATACATAATTGCCTTTGCCGCCATCACCAAAATATCTCTTTAATGAAGCATCTGGGTCAAATACATAATTGTAATCGCATATTATTCCATCGCACCAGTATGAAACATCAAGCGACATTTCATACGGACACACCTTATGCTTCACTGAATACTGCAATATCGTATCCCTGTTAATTACCGCTTCATTAGTGATTATATCGTAAACAGCTTCATTTACCCTGTCAAAATGCCCCCTTGCATACTCGCACACCTCTGGATTACAGTTGTGCTCATCAAGATGACATATTTTATCCTTCGCCGTCAGTGTCACTGTGCGAAAATGCAGTCCTGCATCTCTTAGTATCGCATATGTTTCCTCGGCTACCGTTCTCGTTATTGTCTTGGAGGTAAGATAGAATATCTTGTCAGTTAAGCCATTACCGCACGACTGCACGGCTGGATATACTGTTGATATAGTCTTTCCTACTCCTGTCGGTGCCTGTATATATAACACCTTCTGTTCTTTTACCGTGTGGTATACACTCGCAACCAGCTTCTTCTGCCCCTCCCGGTACTCAAATGGAAAATGCAGTTTCTGTATTGAAGCATTCCTTTCCGCCCTTTCATCAAATACATAATCCATCCACTTTTTAAAGCCAGCTACAAGTTCTCTGTACCATTTTATAATTGACTCACTGTCATATTGCTCTTTAAATCTTACTATTTTCTCAGTTTCTGTATTACAGTAAGTAAGCTGTACATCAATGCTCTCCAGATTATACTTTGTTAAATATATATAAGCGTACACCATAGCCTGTGCCTTATGCACATACACCGGCTCTTTAAGCTTTGTTACATCTGCCTGCATAGTCTTAATCTCATCAATTGTAACCCCGCCAATCGGAAGCTTACTGCCATCCTCATCTTCCTCTATATCAGCTATTATTCCGTCTGCCCTGCCCTCTATTCTAAGCTCGTATTCAATTCCGCCCTTTGATGTCAGCTCCTCTTTATTCCTAAGAAGCACCTCTGCCCTGTAATTAGAACCCATAGAGTGCTGGATTTTCCTGTGAAGCCTCGCACCCTCCTGCATAACCTTAACTTCAGTAACACCTGTATCCCTGTTATCAATATCCCCGCCAAGGCACATAAATTCAACCAGATTTCTTACTGATATATTAAATGTATTATCTTTAATTACATACATATCTGTGCCTCCTTATATATCATATTTCTGCGTATTTTTTGCGCTCATTATATCATAATTTTTGCGCAGCTTTTCAGCGCATATAAAGTTCCGCAAGGAACTTTTAAGATGAGCACTTTTGTGCTCATTATACTAAAATTCTTCTGTGACGTTATAGACATACCCATTCTTTACTCTGCCAGTACGCTTTACTATCTCAAGATAATTAAGAATATTAAGCGTATATCTTGACGCTTCAACACTGACACCAGCCGCTATGGCAAAGTCTTTCACCGTAAAATCTTCCTTCAAATCCGCTGGAACTAACTGCATATAATCTTCTATCCTGTCAAATCTTACTATTCTTCTTATTCCGACTGGTACTCTGTCATATCTTGTTGAGCCTCTTTTCTTATCATAGCTCCAGCCGTTAAGAAGTTTATATTCTTCCATATCCATAAGCACAAGATTGATTGAAAGATTAGGATTTTTAAGATAGCTTTTTATCTTATATAACTCGTAAAATGCGTCATATTCCGTAAAATGTCTTGGCGACTTTCTCCTGCCCTGAACCTCTCCATTATCAGGATTAACCCAGCTTAACCACTTGTTAAATGGAAGTGGATACACCACAGTAACGTGGTAATCTTGTAAAAATACCGAAAGCTTATCCCTCAGTTTATTAAGCTGGCGTGTCTGTATCTCTATTATTCCTTTGTCATTATATACATCAGCATAATAACCGCTCATAGCGACCTCGTGCTTGTCCTCATCAGGTTCATAGTACAGCTTAAGGACAGCGTGAAGTGTCTTTTCTGATAATGTTCCTATCCCCTTGTTATTATGTGCCTTGCCAATTATCCTATCTTTAGCCTTGACAAAAGCCTCGTAATCTTCATATTCTGATGTTTCATATAATATATTGTTCAATGTTCTGTCCATAACCTGTCTAAAACTTATATTTCAATCTATTGTATACATATATGTTTATTATATAATAATTTTCTTTTCATCCTATTCTGCATTTACAAACACACTATTGCACTTTTTTCCAACTGCCTTACTTATATTACGATCTTACTATTGAATCGACCCCGCT
>OGMJ01000978.1_pt1 | contig 14023 bp, 18 predicted proteins | sample 1573181 | NCBI WGS metagenome assembly OGMJ01 (sample SAMEA2582004, study PRJEB24529) | metagenome | biome: Human gut stool | place: China | collected 2011
ACAGCGAGTTGTTTCATGTGGTCTGTTTTTTAAACGTTCGTTTAAAGAACACCCTTTCAGCATTCTGTCACGCATGCTGTCACCGGTTATTTGAAAAAGATTTTTTCACACTTCATAGACTGTTTAATCAATTGGTAATAAGGATTATAATTCTGTTTCAATAAATTATAATTAAAATATTTTGAATAAAATTTGCGGTTCTATCTTCATGTTATTATCTTTGTGTTTTCAAACGAACGTTTAAAAAACAGACCACATGAAACAACTCGCTGTAATACTGCTGTTTATGGCATGCTTTGTAGAAAGTAGGGCGAGTGGCGCTCTTGCTGACGATTCTCTGTATTGTTTTCGTTTTGTTCGGGGCAAAGGCATGTTCTACGTACCCTACAAGGGGAACGGGCAAGCGTTGGAGCGCCTTATGGTCTTGATAGGCATGCATCGGGAAGACATCCTTTCGGGCAACATTCCGGTATTTGTGGAGGGTTTTTGCCCCGACCGCAAGACTGCCCGCGAGCGCAGCAACCGCGTGAAGAGCGAAATGATACTGCGGGGCGGTTTGCACGAAGCATGCTTCCGCACCGTCAACCATGTGCAGGAAGGCGATTATGTGGAAGTGCGTCTGAGGCTTCCCGCCGCACCGCAGGCTTCGGAGCAGGCGGATGATGCAGACGCGGTTTCCGAAACGGAGAATATGCCCCATGACATAGATACCACTCATTGCGCTGCAGATACGGCGATTGTTCCGGCAGCCTCCTTGTCTGCGTCGCCGCTTGGCTCGCAGCCGGACAAAGACGGACTGCATGACTTTGGGTCGGCCTTTGCGCTCCGCACCAACCTCTTGCGCCTTGCCACCCTCACCGCCGATTTCGGCTTGGAATATCGCATGGCGGATGCCCGCATCGCCATTCTCCTGAACGGCACTTATGCCGACTGGGGCTGGAAAGAGAAACAACGCCGCTACAAAATCTGGCGTGTCTCCCCCGAAGCACGCTGTTATCTCGGCACCCGCCGCCGCGGCTTTCTGGGAGCCATGTACCACCGGGGCGGTTTCCACTACAAACTGGATGCTACGGGCAAGGCCGGCGACTATCAGGGCGGAGGCATTACGGGCGGTTACCGCCTGCCCCTCACCCGTCATTGGGCTTTCGACTTCCATGCCGCCGCAGGCTATACTCGTGCCGAATACGACGAATACACCCGCATCGGGACGGTCAACGTCCTCCGCAACAAAAGCGGAAAACTCGTGAAAGATTATTGGGGCATCAATCAGCTGGGCGTTTCCCTGCTGTACGATTTCTGAAAACAACGAACAGTAACCGATGAACTTATGAAGAACCCTATATTTTCAAAATCATGTCTTGGGTGGCTTGCCCTGTGGGTGGCGTTTGCCGCCTGCGAGCGCGACGACACTTTCTGCAACACGCCGCATCCCGCCGAAGGCGCCTTGCTGCTGCACACCGGCTATGCCGGCAACTACTACATGAAGGTGCAGGACTACCACACGAGCGTTCCCGCGGCCGATTTTCCCTGTCCGCAGGTCTTTGCTCCCGGCAGCTATACGCTCTCCGTATTCAACCTGCCCGAAGGCATGGAGCGTGCGGACAACCGGGTGGGCGTGGCATCCCTGCCGGACGGCACGCTGCTTCCGCAACCCGGAGTGCTCTATGGCAATGCCGCAACCATAGGCATTGCGGCGGACGACACCCTTGCGGTGACTCTTCCGATGAAGCAGCTCACCCGCCGCCTGACGCTGAAGATGAAGCTGGCGGGCGGCAACCCCGGCATTCTGGCAGGAACCGAAGCCTCCATAACCGGCATTGCCCCTGCATTGGACATCGCTGCTTTGAAGCTGCAGGGCGATCCTGCTACGGTGCGTCCTGTCTTTGTGCGCGAAGGCGATGTGCTGACGGCGGAGCTCAACTTGCTGGGTACGGCTGCGGATGTGCGGCAGGAGTTCATCATCGTGCTCATTGCCACCGACGGACAGCGGCAGACGCTGGCGCGTGACATGACCGGGGCGCTCTCCGACTTCAACCGGGGAACAGACCCCATGACGCTGGACGCCACGCTGGAGCTGATGAACGATGCGCTGCCCGATGCGGACATCACCGACTGGGTGCCCTCCGGAAGCGAGGAGGGGGATGCTGTGTGAAACGGACAGACGGATGGATAATAACATTTTTAAAATAGCGAATAACAATGAAAGCGAACGTATTTATGGTTTTGGCTGCGGGGCTGTTGCTCGGTGCTTGCAGTAACGACAATGAGCCGACAGACAACGCCAACGGCGTGGCGGCAGTATTCACCACCAATCTGGACGGACGCGTGCAGACACGTATGGCGGACGAAGAGTGGGCGGAGGACGATGCCATCGGTATCTTCTCGCTGAATAATGAAATGCAGGGGGTGATGATAGACGGTGTGGAGCAGAGCAACAATGCGGTCAACCTGAAATACACCCGTACCCCGGCAGGCACTTGGGACGGCGGGACTACCGCTTTCCGCTTCAAAAATCAGACAGATGTTACGGTGAACTTCATGGCGTACTATCCGTATACGGCGGATGCCGATATTACGGACGGCGCAGGAGGAAAGAAAGAAGGGACAATCGCTTTCGAAGCCACCGACCAGAGCCTTGCAGGACAGGCGAAGTTCGACTTCCTGTTTGCGGATAAGGATGGGGAAGGAAATGCACCCGCCGGAAGCAAGAACAGCCCCAATGTGAATTTCCAGTTTGCACATTCCATGACGAAAATTATTATTGTGCTAAAGGCCGACGGCAGTTCTGTGAAGGACTTGGGCACAATGGCGCCTACGCTGAAAGGCCTGAAGGCCAAAGGTACGTTCAGCCTGGCTAATGGTGTGGCGGCTCTTGCCGGTGATGCCAAGGTTGTAGACCTTCTCCTGTCCAACCAGACGGAGACTACTAATACTGATACCCAACAGTCTTTCGTGGCAATCGTTCCTCCCCAAACGGCTTCTGCGGATGTCTTTCTGACGATTGCATCGGGCAGCGACAGCTATCTGAGTGCCAGAATCCTGTCGAAAAAAGAACTGACGGCAGGCAATTGCTATACCGTAACTGTCACTGTGAAGAAACGGGAGTTGGTGGTGGACAGCAGCGATATTACGCCTTGGGCACCGGGGGAGGATAGCAACTCTGACGCAATCCTGCAATAAAAAAAGACGCATGTATGAAAACCGCAATCTTTAGATTTTTCAGTTTCTGTTTCGCACTCCTGCTGCTTGCCGCCTGTTCGCGCGACGGGCAGCCGTTCCTGCCGGACGACACCGGCAAGGACGACGGGGATATCCCCGTAGACATCGTGGTGTCCAGAAGCACGTTTACCGGAGCAGGCGACGGTGGAGAAACCGATACGAAATTCACTCCCGGCTGCCACATCGGTGTGTCGGTGGATGGCAGTGCGGCCTATCAGAACGTGCAGTACAAATACCCTGCAAGCGGTTCGGTATTGGTGGCGGTAGGCGAAAAAATCTATTGCGGGGAGCACTCTGCTTCGACAGTGAAAGCCTATTATCCTTACCAGAGTAACGGAGCCTATTCCACCGCTTTTGTGGAAGCCGACCAAAGCATCAGCGATAATTACTATAAGAGCGATGCCCTTGTAGCCGACGGAACAATCAGCAATGGCGCACTGAGGCTGCGGTTCGCTCACCGCATGGCAAAAGTGATCTTTACATTCAATGAAGATGTAACGGATGTAACCATTCTCAATCAATCACTGAATACAAGTGCCGTTACGGGGAGTTCCTCAATCAAGGCATATGGAGAGAATGCGCGGAAGTGGAAGGCTTGCATTGTGCCGGGACAGACGCAACTGAAGGTGGCGGGTAGGAAAGATGGAAGAGATTTTGCGACCACGTTTAATACAGACAGTGGCTTGCTGTCGGGGGAGCAATATGATTTTAATGTTGTTTCTTTTATAGATAAGGCAGGAAAAGAATTGTGGGATTTATCAACAGGTCCTCTATCTATTGGAGATGACAGATCTTATTATGTTACACAAAGTTCCGGGGTTACCGGTAATAATATCACTGTTACAAATGGCGCTCCAACCATATATATTGATGGCTTAAATGTGTCTGCCGGGATAGCATTACATATTCAAAATGGTAACCCTACTGTTAGGGTAGTAAATAAAAACACCTTGAAAAGTAATGATTTTGGTGCCTCGGGTATTCAATTGGGAAATAGTGGCACAAGTGGAAGCATTAAGATTGTAGGTTTCGGGAAATTGACGGCAATAGGTGGGCGTTTAGGATGTGGAATAGGTACGATATATAGCGCTACCGGTGGCTGGCATATTAATATTGAAGATTGTACGGTTATAGCACAAGCGAATGAAGATGAACCGGCAGGTATTGGCTCGCGTGGAGGAGCGTGGTGCGGCGACATTACCATTAAAAATGCAATGATAACTTCGACCGGCACCCAATTTGGAGCCGGGATTGGCAGCGGGAAAGGAGGAAAGTGCGGCAATATAACTATTACTCTGAAGCAAGGAGATACTAAAGAAAAATTTTTGGGAAGAATGAAAGGATATACAAAAGTTGGTGCCGGATCTAACAATGCTCAATGTGGAACTATCACCTGGCATGAATAAATGAAATAACCAGTTGGAATAAACGATGTGCGGTCGGATGCTTGTGCATCCGTCTCGTAGCAGCAGATGTGGTAATCTGTGACAATCAGTTGTGCTTGGGGCTGTCCGAAAGAGGATGGCCCCTTCTTGCATCTAAGGACTTTATAAATACATCCGGATACATGGGCGACGTTCGGCGGCGCCCGGCGGTCGGTGTTGCCTCCGCTCGGTGTTATCTTTGTTTCACCAATCCGGCAGAACCGGTAGCCGGGATGGTGGAGAAACCAAAGACAATATTCACTTAAAAAAGTAAAAAGGAGACAAGAGTATGGCTATTGTATTTAAAAAAGCATTGCGTAAGAATGTGGCGGACCAAACGGCAGCGGCGAAGTATTATCCGCAACTGCTTACCTTGGGACAGAGCGTGGGCATCGACAAGATTGCGTACCAGATGAAAGAGAACAGTTCGCTCTCCAAAGGTGATATTCTCAGCGTGATTGCCAACTTCGTGGAGTGCATGCGCAAGAACCTGTACAACGGACATTCGGTGAACATCCGCGATTTCGGGGTGTTCAGCCTCTCGGCGCGTACCGAGGGCTCGGAAACGGAGAAGGACTGTACGGCAAAGAAGATACGGACAGTGCGCATCAACTTCCGCCCTTCGACCGGCGTGCGCCCCGATTTGGCCTCTACACGCGCCGAAGACGCAATGGAGTTCGTGGATCTGCAAACCTACCTGAACGGGCAGAAAGAAGAGGAGGATGCAGGCGGCAGCGTGCCGGGCGGCGGCGAGGAGCAGGACCCGTTGGGATGATGCGCATCTGTGGTTATGAACAAAAAGAAAGGAGTGAAAGATGAAAGCGATTATTGAAAAAATGCTGGAATGCCTGCTGGTATTCCTCCCGTTCCTCTCCAAACGGAGCAAGAAGAAAGTGGAGAAGATGAAAGAGTTCAGCGAGCTGGTGAGGGAACAGTATGGCTTCCTCGTCGGGCAACTGGAGAAGGTGTTGCAGGACTACTTCGGGCTGAGTGCACGCGTGAAGGAGATGCACACCGAAATCTTCTCGCTGAAAGCGGAGCTGGCGAAAGCGTTGACTTGCCGCTGCATGCGGGAGAATTGCGACAGGCGGCTGGCGGTGGACGGCACTGCGGCTGTGTAAAGATTTCGCCCTTGCAGGCCGGCCGGCTTGCAGGGGCGGAACTTTTTTTGTGCTTTATGGGGGCAGTGGCTTTTTTTACACCGGAGTATGTTGTGTGTTCCCGATGAAAAGAAGTATATTTGCCCCTATCTATATAAATAATAATGATGTATAAACAATTATGGAAAATCAGGAGAATAATAACGGACAATTGCAGATTGAACTGAAAGAGGAAGTAGCGCAAGGCACGTATGCCAATCTTGCCATTATCACCCACTCCAGCTCGGAGTTTATCGTGGATTTTGTGCGGGTGATGCCGGGGATGCCCAAAGCCGGAGTGCAGTCGCGCATCGTGCTGGCGCCCGAACACGCCAAACGCCTGCTGCGCGCGCTCGAAGAGAACATAGGCAAATATGAACGCGCTTTTGGCCCCATTCGCATGCCGGACGAACAGCCCCTCCCGCCGCTGCCCAACATCAAGGGGGAAGCATAAAATCAAAAAAAAACTTGTAGTGCATTGATTATTCAAAACTTATTAGTATCTTTGCAGCCCAAAAGTGTATAATTTTGAATTAATATAAACAATAATATATAACTAAAAACAATTGAAATGCCTACAATTCAGCAATTAGTAAGAAAAGGACGCGAGGTTTTGGTAGAGAAAAGTAAGTCTCCCGCCTTGGATTCTTGTCCTCAAAGACGTGGCGTTTGCGTGAGAGTGTACACTACCACTCCGAAGAAACCGAATTCAGCTATGCGTAAAGTAGCTCGTGTACGTTTGACCAACGGTAAAGAGGTGAACTCTTACATTCCGGGAGAAGGTCACAACTTGCAGGAACACTCAATCGTATTGGTGCGCGGCGGTCGTGTGAAAGACCTTCCGGGTGTACGTTATCACATCGTTCGTGGTACTTTGGATACCGCAGGCGTTGCCAACCGTACCCAAAGACGTTCCAAATACGGTGCTAAGCGTCCGAAACCGGGACAGGCTGCTCCCGCCAAGAAGAAATAATCAAGCGGCCGAAACTGATAAACAGTAAAAATTAAAAGTAATAACTTACGTTTTAGTTTGTTGGAAATGCTAAAGGTTGAGTAAATTCTCCGGTGGGAGAGTTGAAGAAAACAGAAGTAAACAACCAAGAACGAAAAACATTATTCTTTCAGACAAATGAGAAAAGCAAAACCTAAAAAACGCGTTATCCTTCCGGATCCCGTTTTTAATGATGTGAAAGTTTCCAAATTCGTAAACCACCTGATGTACGACGGAAAGAAGAATACCTCTTACGAAATCTTCTACGCCGCTCTGGAAACAGTGAAGAACAAAATGCAGAACGAAGAGAAATCTGCTCTTGAAATCTGGAAAAAAGCATTGGACAACGTAACTCCTCAAGTGGAAGTGAAGTCTCGCCGCGTAGGTGGTGCCACTTTCCAAGTTCCTACTGAAATCCGTCCCGACCGTAAAGAGTCTATCTCTATGAAGAATCTGATTATCTTTGCACGCAAACGTGGCGGTAAGTCTATGGCTGATAAGCTGGCTGCTGAAATCATGGATGCTTTCAACGAACAAGGCGGTGCTTACAAACGTAAAGAAGATATGCACAGAATGGCTGAAGCCAACCGCGCATTTGCTCATTTCAGATTCTAATATACTATAAGAGACTGACAATCGAAGATTAAAAAACTTAAAGTAAAAGGAATTAGAAAATGGCAAAGAATGATTTACATTTGACACGCAATATCGGTATCATGGCTCACATCGATGCCGGAAAAACCACAACCTCTGAACGTATTTTGTTTTATACGGGTTTGACCCACAAAATCGGTGAGGTGCATGACGGTGCCGCTACAATGGACTGGATGGAGCAAGAGCAGGAACGTGGTATCACTATCACCTCCGCAGCCACCACTACCCGTTGGAAATATGCCGGTAATACGTACAAAATCAACTTGATTGATACTCCGGGACACGTTGACTTTACCGCTGAGGTGGAACGTTCTTTGCGTATTCTTGACGGCGCCGTTGCTGCTTACTGTGCAGTAGGTGGCGTTGAGCCGCAATCCGAAACCGTTTGGCGTCAGGCCGACAAATACAACGTTCCGCGTATCGCATACGTTAACAAAATGGACCGTTCGGGCGCCGACTTCTTCGAAGTTGTCCGCCAGATGAAGGACGTTTTGGGAGCAAACCCTTGTCCTATCGTTGTGCCTATCGGTGCCGAAGAGTCTTTCAAAGGTCTGGTGGACCTTATCAAGATGAAAGCTATCTACTGGCATGATGAAACAATGGGCGCTGACTACACAGTGGAGGAAATTCCTGCCGACCTGGTGGACGAAGCCAACGAATGGAGAGATAAAATGCTCGAAAAAGTAGCTGAGTTTGACGATGCCCTGATGGAGAAATATTTCGATGATCCTTCCACTATCACAGAAGAGGAAGTGTTGAGAGCCCTCCGTAACGCTACCGTAAAAATGGCTGTCGTTCCTATGTTGTGCGGTTCTTCATTCAAGAACAAAGGTGTGCAGACATTGCTCGACTACGTTTGCGCATTCCTGCCTTCTCCGCTGGATACAGAGAACGTTATCGGTACAAATCCTGAAACCGGTGCCGAAGAGGACCGTAAGCCGAGCGAAGATGAAAAGACTTCTGCTTTGGCGTTCAAGATCGCAACCGACCCGTATGTAGGCCGTCTGACTTTCTTCCGCGTTTACTCCGGTAAGATCGAAGCCGGTTCTTATGTCTACAACTCTCGCTCCGGTAAGAAGGAACGTGTTTCACGTCTGTTCCAGATGCACTCAAACAAGCAGAATCCTGTTGAGGTGATCGGTGCCGGTGATATCGGCGCTGGTGTAGGCTTCAAGGATATACATACCGGTGATACGCTGTGCGACGAGACTGCACCGATCGTATTGGAATCTATGGACTTCCCCGAACCGGTAATCGGTATCGCTGTTGAGCCTAAGACTCAGAAGGATATGGATAAGCTGTCTAATGGCTTGGCCAAGTTGGCCGAAGAAGACCCGACGTTCACAGTGAAGACTGACGAACAGACAGGCCAGACGGTTATCTCCGGTATGGGTGAGCTTCACTTGGATATCATCATCGACCGTCTGAAACGCGAGTTCAAGGTTGAATGTAACCAGGGTAAGCCTCAGGTTAACTATAAGGAAGCTATCACGAAGACTGTTAACTTGCGTGAAGTTTACAAGAAGCAGTCGGGTGGTCGTGGTAAGTTTGCGGACATCATCGTGAATATCGGCCCGGTTGATGAGGATTTCACTCAAGGCGGCTTGCAGTTTGTTGACGAAGTGAAGGGTGGTAACATTCCTAAGGAATTCATCCCGTCCGTACAGAAAGGTTTCACAACTGCAATGAAGAACGGTGTATTGGCAGGCTATCCGCTGGATTCACTGAAGGTGACTTTGGTCGACGGTTCTTTCCACCCGGTAGACTCCGACCAGCTGTCATTCGAAATCTGTGCCATCCAAGCCTACAAGAATGCTTGCGCCAAGGCAGGTCCGGTATTGATGGAACCTATCATGAAACTGGAAGTTGTTACTCCGGAAGAAAACATGGGTGACGTTATCGGTGACTTGAACAAGCGCCGCGGCCAGGTAGAAGGTATGGAATCAAGCCGTTCGGGTGCCCGCATCGTGAAAGCAATGGTTCCGCTGGCAGAAATGTTCGGTTACGTAACTGCGTTGCGTACCATCACTTCGGGTCGTGCAACCTCTTCAATGGTATACTCTCACCATGCACAGGTTTCCAACTCTATCGCCAAGGCAGTATTGGAAGAAGTGAAAGGTCGTGCAGACTTGCTCTAAATAATAAACTGAAAAAGTCCGTAGGTTAGCGAATGACTCTTAACCTACGGAACTTTCTTGTATAAATAACACTATTAATAATTAAGACAGTAATGAGTCAAAAAATTAGAATCAAACTGAAATCTTACGACCACAACTTGGTTGACAAATCAGCTGAGAAAATTGTAAGAACGGTGAAGACAACGGGCGCAATCGTTAGCGGTCCTATTCCTCTTCCTACGCATAAGCGTATCTTTACCGTAAACCGTTCGACTTTCGTTAACAAGAAGTCGCGTGAACAATTCGAACTCTCTTCTTATAAGAGACTGATCGACATCTATAGCTCAACAGCTAAGACCGTAGATGCTCTGATGAAGTTGGAGTTGCCGAGTGGTGTGGAAGTAGAAATCAAAGTGTAAGTATTAAAAATTAAGTGAAATGCCAGGATTATTAGGAAAAAAAATCGGAATGACATCCGTTTTCAGTGCCGAGGGTAAGAATGTACCATGCACTGTTATCGAAGCAGGTCCTTGTGTTGTTACTCAAGTGAAAACTGTAGAAAAGGACGGCTATCAGGCTGTTCAGTTGGGTTTCCAGGACAAAAAGGAAAAACACACTACAAAGCCCCTGATGGGCCACTTCAAGAAAGCTGGAGTAACTCCCAAGAAACACTTGGCTGAGTTCAAGGAATTTGAGACAGAATTGAATCTGGGTGATACTGTTACCGTAGAATTGTTTGAAGGCGCTGACTTCGTTGACGTTGTCGGAACTTCTAAGGGTAAAGGTTTCCAGGGTGTTGTGAAACGTCATGGTTTCGGCGGTGTGGGTCAGACTACTCATGGTCAGCACAATCGCGCCCGTAAGCCGGGTTCTATCGGTGCTTGTTCTTACCCCGCAAAGGTATTTAAGGGCATGCGAATGGGCGGCCAGATGGGTAACGAACGTGTAACCGTTCAGAATCTTCAAGTGATCAAGGTAATGCCGGAACACAACCTTTTATTGGTAAAGGGATCTGTTCCAGGAGCAAAAGGTTCAATCTTATTAATTGAAAAGTAATGGAACTGAGCGTATTTAATATTAAAGGTGAAGATACCGGAAGAAAGGTAACTTTGAACGATGCGATCTTCGGCATTGAACCCAACGATCATGCTATTTACTTGGACGTAAAGCAGTATTTGGCAAATCAACGTCAGGGAACGCATAAGTCTAAAGAGAGAAGCGAAGTATCTGGTAGTACACGTAAGCTGATCCGTCAGAAAGGTGGTGGTGGCGCACGTCGTGGTGATATCAACTCTCCGGTGTTGGTTGGTGGTGGCCGTGTATTCGGTCCGAAGCCTCGTGATTATGAGTTCAAGCTGAACAAGAAAGTAAAATCTTTGGCTCGTAAGTCAGCATTGAGCTACAAGGCAAAGAACAATGCGATTGTTGTCGTAGAGGATTTCACAATGGAAGCTCCTAAGACTAAAGAATTTATAACAATTGCTAAAAACTTGAAAGTGGCTGATAAAAAGTTACTTATGGTTTTACCGGAGAAGAATAATTTAGTATATTTGTCCGCTCGAAATTTAGAGAAGGCAAGTGTAATAACTGCTTCTGAACTAAATACATACGCTGTGTTAAACGCTGTTAATTTGGTTTTAACGGAAAGTTCAGTCGCTGTTGTTGAACAAAATTTTAAAGCATAAGGAGTAGAATAATGGGAATTATTATTAAGCCTATAGTAACTGAGAAACAAACAGCGATCACAGAGAAATTTCCGAATCGCTATGGTTTTCGTGTTTCTCCTGATGCCAACAAATTGGAGATAAAGAAAGCTGTAGAGGACATGTACAGTGTTACAGTAGTTGATGTTAACACCATCAACTACTCTGGAAAGCGTAAAAGCCGTTATACAAAATCAGGTATCATCAACGGCAAGCAAGCTGCTTTCAAGAAAGCGATCGTAACGTTGAAAGAAGGAGAAACAATTGATTTCTTTAGTAATATCTAAAAAAAGAAATGGGAATACGTAAATTAAAGCCCACGACACCGGGGCAGAGACACAAAGTTATTGGTGCATTTGATAAAATCACTGCAAGTACACCAGAGAAGTCTCTTGTAGTAGGTAAGAAGAGTACAGGTGGACGTAACAACACTGGTAAGATGACAATGCGTTATCTTGGTGGCGGTCACAAACAGAAGTACAGATTTATCGATTTCAAGAGAAACAAAGATGGCATTCCTGCGACAGTAAAGTCTATCGAGTATGATCCTAACCGTTCATCTCGTATCGCTTTGTTGTATTACGCTGACGGAGCAAAGAGCTATATCATCGCTCCGAACGGATTGGAAGTTGGCCAAACAGTGGTTTCAGGTAGCGACGCCGCTCCTGAGGTAGGTAATACTTTGCCTATGGCAAATATTCCCGTTGGTACTATTATTCACAATATTGAGCTTCGTCCTGGACAGGGTGCCAAAATGGTACGTTCCGCAGGTGCATTCGCTCAGCTGACTTCAAAGGAAGGCGCTTATGCGATTATTAAGATGCCTTCTGGTGAAACTAGAAAGATTCTTGCGGCTTGTAAGGCTACAATTGGCGCAGTTGGCAACTCAGACCATGCTCTTGAAAAATCAGGTAAGGCCGGTCGCTCTAGATGGTTAGGTCGTCGTCCTCGTAACCGTGGTGTTGTTATGAACCCGGTTGATCACCCAATGGGTGGTGGTGAAGGTCGTTCTTCCGGAGGTCATCCTAGATCCCGTAATGGCTTATATGCTAAGGGCTTGAAGACTAGAGCTCCTAAGAAGCATTCTTCAAAGTATATTATTGAAAGAAGAAAGAAATAATCTGATTAATTAAGTAAACTATGAGTCGTTCGCTAAAAAAAGGCCCGTATATTAATGTAAAGCTTGAGAAGAAAGTTCTGGCAATGAATGAGTCAGGAAAGAAAGCCGTAGTTAAGACATGGGCAAGAGCTTCAATGATTTCGCCTGATTTCGTAGGCCATACTATTGCAGTTCATAATGGAAATAAATTTATTCCTGTTTTCGTAACCGAGAATATGGTAGGTCACAAGTTGGGAGAGTTCTCACCGACACGTACTTTCCGCGGTCACGCCGGTAACAAGAAGAAATAATATCGGTAGTAACAGGAATTCAGGAATCTGAAAATAAAAAGAATCGAATAAAATGGGTGCTAGAAAAAGAATATCAGCTGAAGCAAGAAAAGAAGCCCAAAAGACCATGTATTTCGCGAAGTTGAACAATGTTCCTACCTCTCCTCGTAAGATGCGTTTGGTAGCAGACATGATTCGCGGTATGGAAGTATTCCGTGCGCTTGGTGTTTTGAAGTTTTCTAACAAGGAAGCTGCAGCAAGAGTAGAAAAATTGCTTCGTTCAGCAATCGCAAACTGGGAACAGAAAAATGAACGTAAAGCAGAAGCAGGAGAGTTATGCGTATCTTCAATCAGCGTTGATTGCGCTACTACGTTGAAGAGAATGCGTCCGGCTCCTCAAGGAAGAGGTTACAGAATTCGTAAACGCTCGAACCACGTAACTCTGTTTGTTGATACACTTAGTAAAAACGATAGTCAAAATTAATTTGTAGATGGGACAAAAGGTTAATCCGATTAGTAATCGTTTAGGAATTATCCGTGGTTGGGATTCCAATTGGTATGGCGGTAAGAATTACGGGGATACTTTGCTGGAAGATAGCAAAATCCGTAAATATTTGAATGCCCGTCTTGCAAAAGCTAGTGTATCTCGTATCGTTATTGAACGTACGCTTAAGTTGATCACGATCACTGTTTGTACGTCGCGTCCGGGTATCATCATCGGTAAAGGTGGTCAGGAAGTTGATAAGTTGAAGGAAGAGTTGAAGAAGATCACTGATAAAGAAGTGCAGATCAACATCTTCGAGGTGAAGAGACCTGAATTGGACGCTGTTATCGTAGCAAACAACATCGCACGTCAGCTTGAAGGTAAAATCGCATATCGTCGCGCGGTAAAGATGGCTATCGCCTCTACCATGAGAATGGGTGCCGAAGGTATTAAAGTGCAAGTCTCTGGTCGTTTGAATGGTGCTGAAATGGCTCGTTCGGAAATGTATAAGGAAGGAAGAACTCCGTTGCACACTCTTAGAGCAGATATCGACTATGCTTTGGCTGAGGCCTTGACAAAAGTTGGTTTGCTGGGTGTTAAGGTTTGGATCTGCCGTGGTGAGGTTTATGGCAAGCGCGATCTTGCTCCTTCTTTCACTGCTGCCAAGGAGACAGGCCGTAGAAACGACAATGCCGGTGGCAACAGAGACAAGAACTTCAAGAGAAAAAGAGTTAATCGTTAAACGTTAGAATTTAAGTAGAGATGTTACAACCAAAGAAAACCAAGTTCAGAAGACAGCAGAAAGGTCGCATGAAGGGCGAAGCTCAACGTGGCAACCAGCTGGCCTTCGGTTCTTTTGGAATAAAGTCATTAGAGAATAAATGGATTACCGGTCGTCAGATC
>OGMJ01000981.1_pt1 | contig 13992 bp, 13 predicted proteins | sample 1573181 | NCBI WGS metagenome assembly OGMJ01 (sample SAMEA2582004, study PRJEB24529) | metagenome | biome: Human gut stool | place: China | collected 2011
CCGGAGGAGAGCTATACTTACTATAACGATATCATGCCGCAGCAGGAGGAAGAGGACTGGAACTCTCAGGTGGAAATGATCGGAAAATCCCTCACGTATTGTACGGAAGAAGAATTGAAAAAACAGGTCGGTGATCTGATCGCATGGCTGCATAAGGGTCACTATAATTTGAATGAATATCAGATCGTTATTCTGGAAATCTCTTTTTCTGTTGCCAGATTTTATAAGAAATACCAGATTACATCAGATGCAGAATTTGCGGGATCCAAAAAGATGGCGGTGAAGATCCTTTCGTTGAGCACGGGGGAAGAATTAGATCATTGGCTTTTGAATTACTGCCTTCTGATACGATCACTGATCCAGAAAAAACAGATCGACAACAATGTGGTTCTGGCAGAAAATGCAATGAAGATCGTGGAAAAAAAATTCCGGAATCCGGAGCTGAGTGTGGAGTCGATATGTGGAGAGTTACATGTTAGTACCTCCTATTTTTCGAAAATATTCAAGCAGGAAACAGGAGGTACATTCATTAATTATCTGATCAGTCGACGTATGGAAGAAGCAAAAAAACTGCTTTTGCAGACTGATTATAAGAGTCAGACCATCGGAGCGATGGTAGGGTATCCGGAGCCAAATTATTTCAGCTACGTATTTAAAAAAAACTGTGGAATCTCACCTGTAAAATACAGAAAATCTGCACAGTCAGATACATAGATCGGAAATAATATACAAGGAGCTGAAAATGAAAAATAAAAAGATAAGTATCCGTATCATTTTTCCGGTGGTTATGTCTGCTTCCATTGCAGCCTGCATCATCAGCTGTATTCTTCTGTTTTCCTACTATTTTTCAACATATTTTCAGAAGGATGCCATAGAAAAAATAGGAAAGCAAAGGGATTTTCTGGCGCAGAGTCTGGAGACACAGATTGAAAATATCAATGTACTGATCAACAGGATCTACTATCAGAATATAAAGAAATATGATGTGGACAGTGCCAGGTTTGCGGAGGAAATGGAACAGCAGATATTTCTTGAAGAAAAGTGTCTGTATGGACTTGCCTTATACGATATAGACGGAGAAAGTATATGGCATTCAGGGACATTTGCAGAACAAGAGGATGCGAAAGAGATGGCCTGGTTTTTACAGGCAAAGGAGAATATTGAGACGATCAGTTACGGACGGCGGAGACTGTAGAATATATCAAGGATGGGAATATGAGATCAGGAATTCTTCTGATGGAGTATTATACAGATTCTGTGGATGAGATACTGTCGCATTATAGAAATCAGAAATCAGCTTATTGCTATTTGCTGGATGATCAGAAGAATATGCTCTATCATCCTTTTGATAAAGAGATCGCATCCGGATTATATAAAGAAAAGACCATAGAGTCTGCATTGTCCTGCAAAAATTATAGGATAGAAAAGGCGGATGGTCAGCAGTGGCTGATAGAGGGTCAGCAGATCGGTTACACAGGATGGAATATGGTGGTTGTAAATTCCATGGACAGTCTGGTATTGGAAAGCCATAATCTTCATTATCTTGTATGGTTTATACTCCTTCTGATCGGAGTGATCCTGATCTTTCTTGATACTCTTGTGTTTCACAATTTTACAAATCCGATTTACAGGCTGCTTCGGACAATGGAAAAATTCGGAAAAGGCGATTATAATGCCAGAGCACAGGAGGAAGGAATCGGCGAACTGAAAAATGTAAGTATACATTTTAATATTATGGCAGATAAGCTTCAGGAGCAAATGGAAGAGATACGCAGAAATGAGAGAGAAAAGCAGAAGATGGAGAAGAAGCTTCTGCAGTCGCAGATCAATCCTCATTTTTTGTATAATACGCTGGATTCCATTATCTGGATGATCCGAAGTGAAGAATATGATGGTGCTGGGGAGATGGTCTCTCTTCTGGCTAAATTTTTCCGGATCTCCTTAAGTCAGGGAAAAGATATGATCACTCTGGAAAAAGAACTGGAACATGCTTCCAGCTATCTGGCCATCCAGAATATTCGTTTCAAGGATAAATTTGAATTTCATGTGGACGCAGATCCGGAACTGCTGAAATATTTTTGCCCCAAGCTATCTATTCAGCCATTGCTGGAAAATGCTATTTATCATGGAATGGATGGAATGTATGAGGATGGAGAAATCGAGATCCGGATCTATGAAAAGAATGGAGATATCAAAATCGATGTGTCAGATAATGGACCCGGTATGACACAGGAAAAAATAGATTATATCATGCACAATAAAGTAGTATCCAGCAAACGTGGTTCCGGAATCGGAGTGTGCAATGTAAATGAGAGGATACAGCTGATCTATGGAAAAAATTATGGAATTACGATCAGTAGTGAACTGGATGAGGGAACCGTTGCCACGATCACGATCCCGAAAATGGAGGAAATGGATGAGCAGTAAGAAAAAACATATCATTCTGATTCTGGTTCTGATCGCACTTATATCCTTTCGGTATATGACAGTGCGAAATCATAGGGCAGAAAAAAGCAGAATTACCATCGTCCTGCCACAAAACACACAGGAAGATTTAAGCAGTGTCCAGGAGGGAATCCGGGATTATGCTTATGACCATCAGATAAAGCTGGATGTCTGGTACAAAAAGCAGATGTCCGAAAAAAGTTTTGCAGAGCTGGTGAAAGAGGAAAAGCAGAATCGAAGCATGGGAATTCTTCTGGTATATCCGGAATTTTATCTGAAAAAAAATCAGAATGGTTACAAATATAAGGAAGTACTGGCACTTACAGATACCATGAAGGAGTCATTTTTGCATTATGCGGCATTTGTGCGGAGGGAACAGGAAGAAGAAACATACAGGATGCCAATCAGTGAAACTGTTTTGGGACAGATCAAAAGTGGCCGTAAGAAAGTGGTTTATATGGAAAATACATACAGACTTGGCTATGAATGTATGCAGATGATAGAAACTTACGGAAAGAAAAAAAAGATGGAGAGTATCTTTCTGCAGCCGTTAAAGCTTGATCGGGAAATTCTGGAAGCGGGCAGTCTGGATGCATTACTTGTAAGGTAGAGGGAGAAGATGAAGTGGAAAACTGAAAAATATAATTTTATACTAACTAAAATAGGTGGCGGACTAGATGAAAGCTCAATTTTTTCAGATAGAGAAAAAAACCAAATACTTTTAAATAAAAATTTTATATTAAAATATGAGGAGTTTTACAAAAATAATGAATTTACTTTAAATAAACAAATATTTAGAATAAATATAGAGGATCCATATAAGTTATATAACTCTTTACCTGCATATCATAAGAGCTCAGAGTGTAAAAATTTAAAAAAAGATTATGAAAACTTTATTATAGATAGGAAAATTCCCTTAGAATTATTGGATAGTTATAAAGAGTGGTTAAAACAGAATAAAAATTTATATTCTAAAAGTCCTGAAACATTTAATTTAATACATTCAAAAAAATGGGGTGAAAATATAGGACTTCCAGAGCATAAAGAATACAAAAATTCAGGATCAAAAGAGATTTTGTTAGATAATATAAAAGAGTTAAGAGCTGAAATAGATAAGTTAACTATAAAAAATGTTGAGGAAAAAGATAGAAGTAAATTCGAAGAACATATTAAAAATTCAAGTTTATCAAAAAAGGATGACAAGGAGATACTAAGCCCTATAATAAGAAAATATAAAAAAGTATTATTAAAAATTCATGAATTAAAAATGGAAATAATTAAATGCTTATTAACAACTTATATAAATAAAAATAATGATGGATGTAATGTAGATATACTTAAAAAAATAGGATTTAGAGCATGTAGTTGTTGTCATAAATAAAGGAAAAGTAGTAGAGAGGGTAGGGAAAGTTGTTACTCTCTTTATTTTTTTCTTTTAAAAATGTATAATGTATCATAGAATGAGAAATTGGAGGGGAATATGGGAAAATTAGCAATAGTTAGATTGAATGCAGAGATGAAGTTTACTAATAGAGATGCTGAAAAATTAAGAGGATTTATGGGGAGAGCCTTTCAAGAGGATGTTCTTTATCATAATCATATAGATACATTTACTTTTAATTACCAATCATCAAAAATTTATTATAAAGTTTTAGATGGTGTATTATCTATAGTTGGAATAGAGGATGGAGCAGAGTCTTTAATACAAAATTATGAAAAAATAAAAGAGATTGATATAAATGGAAAAAATATAGCTGTAGAAAGTGAAATAACTATAAAAAACTATAACTTATTAATAGATGATGAAAAGATGTATAAGTATAAATTTATATCTCCTTGGTTTGCTTTAAACCAGGAAAACTATCGAAAGTATAAAGAGGGTAGCTTTGATTTAAACGCTCAGTTAAGAAATAATATTATTGAATTTTTTAAGTTAAATGGAGTTTGGGCTGATAAAAAAATTGAGGTGGCTGGAGATTTTAAAGAGATACTAATAGTTCAAAAAGATACTAAAGTTCTTGGCTTTATAGGGGAGTTTAGTACAAATGTAAAATTACCTAGTTACATAGGACTTGGAAAGAGAAAAAGTATAGGTTATGGAACTATAAAAGAGGTTATTTAAATGTTATATAGTTTCTTAGTTAGATTTAAAGTGATTGAATTAAATGAAGAGAATAGGGTAATAGAAAAGTTTAAGGAAAAAAATATATTTAAAAATTTAGGAAATTTAGATGTAGTGTTGTCAAATGTATTAACAAGAGATAGGGAATATAGTTTAAATAAAAGTTACTTTATAAGAGTGAGTTGCCTAACTTTAGAAGCTAGACAGAAAATAGGTAGCTATCTTATTAAAGCTCAAACCTTTGGGGAAGAGATAGAGTTTCAAAATCAAAAAATAGTATTTGAATATGTAAGAAAAATTGATTTAGAAGATTTTTCAAATTTACAAATGAAGAATATTATTAATATTAGATTTTTGTCTCCTACAATGTTTAAATTTGGCGATGAGTATTATATAGAACCTAACCCCTATCTATATCTATTGAAAACATCAAAAAAGTTTATAGAACTATTTCCAGAGGGAGATATAAAAAATGAGATTTTAGGTATACCAAAATATATTTTTAAAAATATTAAAGTAAAGAATATGGATATAAAAATAAAAAATATAAGAGTCAAAGATAGAAAACATAAGGGATTTATAGGAGAGGTGGAGTTTGATCTTTCTTCTATAGAGGATAAATTTAAAAAGGGTATAAATAATCTATTTTATTTTTCCTATTTTACAGGAGCTGGAGAGTTTACAGAGTTTGGGATGGGACAGATAGAGATATAAGATTTAAAAGTCACGCTAGTTTAACTAGCGTGACTTTTGTATTTACCAATCAATCCTTGTTTTATATGGATATACTCGTTAACTTATCAGTAGTAACAAGCAAGGCCACATCTTATTGTCACAATCCTTGTTTTATATGGATATACTCGTTAACGAAAAAGATGTTAAAGTTAAATTTGGTGAATATATGTCACAATCCTTGTTTTATATGGATATACTCGTTAACCCGTAAATTTGACCTAAACCTTCTATCTATGAGTATTATAGCATACAAAATGCTAAGTTAATATAGGGTATTTTTAAGCAAAAAAATAGGTGATTTTTCATGTTTTTTTGACTTTTTTGTAATTTTAAGTTTTTGTAGAGCTCTACTAGACAAGGAGTTAGTCACTTTAAGGGTGTTCTCTTTCTAGGAGTAATATTTTCTGTATATAGATATTATAACATATTTTTATTAAATTTATAAAAAATTGTAAAAAGTATTAAAAATTTGTAAGAGATAGATGTTACTATATTTTTGTAATCAAAAGTATAGGAGAGTTTTGAAAAATGAAAAAATATAATTTTGAATCAAAAAATATAATTTTTTATAAATATTTAAAAAATGGGAAAGAGCAAGAAGCTATAAAATATAAAATAGATTCTCAAAGAGAGTGCAGAGTAACTTATAAATTAATAAATCAATTAGTTTCTGATAAAGTATCTATTACTATAGATGATACAAGTATATGGATGCCTGATACAAAAGATTGTTATGAATATTTTTTTGATAAAATAAAACAAATAAAAGAAATGCCTCTTTCTAAAAATAAAGAAATGGATGATATTTTAAAATTTTGTATATTGAGTCCTTCGAGTTTTTATGGTGTAGAGTTAATAGAGGAAGAGATTGATTTTGAAATAAGAGAAATGGAAAAAAGAGATAGAGAAATAGAAGAAGCTAGACTTAATAGAATAATAGATATAGAATTTAATCCACACGATGATATGGACGATGAATGGTTTTATTTTGAAAATCCAGATTATATATAAGGAGACCAACAATGAAAAAAAATAATGATTTTAAATATTGTGTTATAATTATACTGATTCAAATTGGAATGTTAACCTTTTGCTTTTATCCATTTTATAGGTGGGATTCACAAATTAGAGGAACTCCTATTGAGTATATTTTTGAACCTGGATATGCAGGCCATGGGACATTTTTATTAGCCATTTTGTATAGCATAATGAATTTAAGGATATTTTACTATTATAATGGTAAAAAAAATAAAGAGATAGAGGAATTAAAAAAACAACTTCAAAATAAAGATTGAGATTGTCAATGAACTTAGGTTCTTGGCAATTTTTTATTTTTTGTAAAGTTTTGAAAAAAAGTGTAAGAGGGGAGGTGTAGAATGGGGCAGATTTAAAATTTAAAAGGAAGTGATGACTTATGTATTTTTATGGTATCAGTGGTAGCAATAAAATTGGTGGCAGTAGCTATTTTATAAAAATGGGAGATAGAAAGTTTCTTTTGGATATGGGATTAGATCCCAATCTTCCTGGAGTTTATCCTAAGTATGAAAATTTATATAGAAAAAAATTGTTAACAAGTATGGGTGACTTAGATAGTGTGATTATATCTCATGCTCACTTGGATCACATAGGGTCCTTACCATATATGTTAAAAGAGGGTGAGAAAGTATCTATTATAACTTCAAAAGCAACTAAGATTTTAGGAAAAGCTTTACTACTTTCAGCACCAAAGGAAAGTGATGACTATATAGAGATTTTTAAAAAGGATGAGGTTGAAAAAGTGTTCTCGTTAATTAATCCTAGAGAAAATATGGTGGCCCAAGACTATGAGATAAATCTCTATGACTCAGGACATATTCTTGGATCTAAGATGGTGGAGATTGTGAGTCAAGATGAAAGAGTTCTTTATACAGGGGATTTCTCTTTAAAAAATATGATAACAGCTAAAAAAATGCCTTTGGCATCTATAAAATCTCCTGATATTTTACTTTGTGAGGGCACAAATTTAACTAAAAATATGAATAGCTATATAAATGAAAGACTTGGATTTATTAGGCATGCAAATAAAGTGGTAGCTAATGGAGTGTTACTTATACCAGCTTTTGCTCTTGGAAGAACCCAAGAGGTAGTGTGTCTGTTGAAAAATGCTATGAAAAGCCAGCTATTAAAAAGAGTTCCAATATATGTTGATGGTTTATCTGTTGAAATAAGTCAGTTATACAATGAGTTGGGAATAGAAGTTTTAGATGAGGATGTAAAAATTGCTACAAATAGATTTTATGAGACTATGGATGATTCTCCAAAAATTATTGTTTGTAGCTCAGGGATGCTACTTAAAAACTCTAAATCCTATCTATACGCTCAGAAAGTTTTAAAAAATGAGAACAATAGTGTGACTTTTGTGGGGTATCAAGATAAACGAACTCCAGGATTTAAACTTTTGTATGAAAAAAACTTTAATTTTAAAGCAACTATAAATAGATTTAGTTTTTCAGCTCATGGAGATGAAAAAGAGATTTTCCAACTTATAGATAGATTAAAGCCTAAAAAGGTTGTATTTCTTCATAGAAATTTAAAAGAGCAAGATGAAAAAGAATTAGAGAAGAGATTAACTAAAATCTATGGAAAAAATATACAGTTTTATTTTCCAGAAGATGGTGAGGAGTTAAATTTGTAAATAGAGGAGAAAAATTGTAATACCTATTTCATATAATGAGTTTATAACAAGACAAAGGAGAGATTTAAATGAAAAGATACTTAGAAAAGGTAGCCCAAGAGTTAAAAGTACTTGAACCAAAGTTTATTTATGGAAATCAAATAGACAACGCTTTTATAGAGAATAGTTTAAAGAGAGTTGAAAAATCACCAGATGGAATTAAAGAGAGAGAACTTTTCAACTTATTTGGAGAGGATATTTTAAAAGAAAATGTTTTAAAGTTTGCTCGTATTTTTAAGATGGATACTCCTAGATTGAGAAAAGAGATAAAAAATGAAAAAGATGAGTTAGTTGAAAAATTTATAGAGAGTTCAAGTAATAAAGAGATTGTTTTAATAGATTTATTAAAGGGGAGAAAGCTATATTATGTTACTTATAAGGCCTTTTTAATAGAGGTTGGTAACAGAAAATTAGATCTAAAAGAACCAATAACTAAGATTGTTGAAAATACAGATATAAAAGGTTGTAAAAAAATAGTTGAAGATATGTTTAAGTTCCAAGATAGGAAGAATTTGAAAGAAAATACTCGGGAGTTGGAGAAAAGCTTTGAATCTGAAGAACTTATCCAGTTTTTTAAAAAGTTAAATAGTAGAAGCACTGATTATTTATTAGATAGATTGGCTTTTTTAATAAAAGAGTTGGAAAGTGACGAAAGTAAGGAGAAAGAGATGTTTTTATTAAAAAATCTTTTTAAATTTTTTAGAAGTGTAGGTCTTAGTCCCATTAAAAAATATGGTGACAACTTTGAGGTAACTTTAAAAGAGATAGAGGATGGAGAGTATATTGGCGAGCCTTTTAAAGAGTTGGAAAGTAAAAAGGTAAATTTGGAAAGATTAGGTTGGAGATATGGGAAGGTTCAGATTAGTCCAGTTGTTTATAAAGAGGTTAAAAAGGAGGAGTTCTAATGGAGTTTGTGAGAAGTTATCATCTTGGAATTGATTTAGGAACAACAAATAGTTTAGTAAGTTGGAGTACAGAAAATCACAAGGGAGAGATTGTAACTGAGGTTTTAAATATAGATATGCCTGATGTTACAGGGACAGTTAAATCTCAACTTTTACCATCATATGTATTCTTTGATGAAAAAAACAGACCAATAATAGGTAGAAAAGCTAAATCTATGATAAGTAGACAACCAGATAGAGTTATAAAAAATGCTAAGAGTTTTATGGGAAGTGATAAAACTTTCAATATGGGAGAGAAAGAAATTTCTCCAATTGAGGTATCAGCAATGATTTTAAAGTATATTGGAAAAGCTGTAGAAAAACAGTTTGGAGAGTATCCTAAAGATGTTATTATAACAGTTCCAGCTTCTTTTGATACAGATAAAAGAAGTGCAACACTAAAGGCAGCAGAGTTAGCAGGGTTCAATGTAAAAGATAATGAGGGTAGCTATAAAAATATACTTTTAAGTGAACCAAGAGCAGCACTTTATGACTATGTAAATTTACAAAATAAAAATGAGATACCTGCTACAATAGATTTTAAAAAGCCTAAAAATATAGTTGTATTTGATTTAGGTGGTGGAACCTTAGATGTTTCAATACACACTCTTGTTTATAACAATAAAGGAAATATAGATATTAAAGATCTTGGAGTTTCTCGTTATACTGAGATTGGTGGAGTAAATTTCGATAAAATAATAGGTAACTATTTAATGAGTAGATTTATGGAAAAAAATAGCATTAAAAAATTAGATGACTATGATAGAAACTATTTAAAAGATAGTTTTCAAGAGTTTGCTGAGGAGATAAAGTTAGATTTAAATGATCAGATTGAAAATGAAAAGCTTTTCGGTTTTGGAGATGAAAGTTTAGATGAGATAACTAGTGAGATATATAAAACATCAATTTTCCAGGGATATAATTTTTCATATTCTATAACTTTAAAAGAGTACAAAGAGATTGTGGGAGAGATTTTAGCGGAAAATTTAACTATGGAGAGTTTAGAATCACTTGATGAGATAAGGGATACTGAGAATATAATCTATCCAATTTTAGATTCTCTTAAAAAAGCAGAGGAAAAAATTGGTGACAAGGTAGAGATAGATGCAGTTATTTTAAATGGAGGAATGACAAAGTTTCATTTAATTCAAGAGAGAGTTGAGAAGTTTTTCGGTGTAAAAGCACACTCAGTTTTGGATCAAGATAAATCGGTGGCAAGAGGAGCTTCTGTATATAACTATAGAATAAATAATGGTGAGGTATTTGAAAAGATTCAAAATGATACTATTGGTCTTCAAAGAAATGGCGGGGTAGTTCACCACCTTATAAGCGCTGGAACAGTTTTACCAACAAAGAAAATGGTGGCAGACTTTGTAATACCACAAAACAGCGTTAGCTTTATAGATTTACCATTTTATCTAGGAAGACGAGAGGATATAGAACTTCCAAATAGAAAAATAGCAGAGAGAAGAGTTTACTTTAAAGAGCCTTTAAACCGTGGAGATAGTGTATCTATGGAGATTAAAGTGGATGAGATGGGTATTATGGAAATTGTTGGTTTTGCAGGAAGAAAGAAGCAGGAGTTCACTGTTAAGGTATCTACAGATGGTAACGTAGAAAAAGAAACTACTGTAGTAAATGAACCTTCAAAAGATAGAGTTGCACCTGAAAAGTTTGTACCAACTGGGGAGTTTATTGAGATAGATAGAACATTTAAAGAGTTTATATCTCTTTGTTCAAAATATGACAAGTTAAGAGTTGATTCTCAAAAAAGTAGTATTATTCAGAGAGTTAAAAAGATTGAGAAAGATGTATTAAATGGGATAAATGGAAAACATTTTTTACAAGAGTTGATTAAAAAATATAGTTTGTTGAATCATTTTGCTAAGGATAGAGGAGCTTTATTATTAGGAGAGTTTGGAAAACTATATCCTGAAGAGAGAAAAGAGATTCAAGAGATATTTGAAAGAAATATGAATATAATGGATATTATGTTAATGCCTCCAGATAAGTTATCAAAGGCTACATCAGGATATTTAAGATTTTCCATAGAGGGATTAAGAAAAATTGATGCTATTTTAAAAGATGAGGAGGAGTTAGTTAGATATATAGGAAATCCTTTATTAAAGGGAGTTGAGCAATCTTTAATTATGACGGCTGGAAGTATTTGTAAAGAGTTGAGCAGTTTAGATGTTATAAAAAAATGTGTGGACACTACTCCAAGTGATGCTAGTTATTGGGCACTAGGAAAATTTGGAAGTAGAGAGAGACAGTATGTTATCTCAATAGATTTACTTGAGAATCAAGCTAAAAAGGTGGCTGAAAGATTGAGTAGAATAAAAGGAAAAGAGATTTTGAGAAGTGCTATTTATGCTCTTACTGAGATATGTGACAGAAGAGAGGCTAGAGATAGAGTTTCTAAGGAAACTGGAGATTTTGTTTTAAATGAGTTGCAGAAGATAACTGATAGAACTCCTGTTATAGTTAAGATTTGTGATGTTTGTAAGACTGTTATAAGAGGAGAGAAGTTAAGTGAAGAACAGAGTAAAGTTTTATTGGATTTAAGAGTGCTACTGTAAAAAGCATGGAGGGGACTGGAGATCTCTGGTCCTCTCTTAAAAATAAAAGAGTTGAAAAATAAAGTGTGGGGTGATAGAATTGAGATAGGACATGGGAAGTGGTGGCTAAAAAAAGTTGCGCAAGGAGTTTTTTTAATGATAATTACTGATTAAAGAGAGTTTAGAAGGGCGCAATTAAAAGAAAAAGAGTAAAAAAAATAGGAAAAAAGCACTAAAATAATGAAAAAAAATAGAAATTTTGCGCAAGAATTTTTTAAACAAACCTAGTAAAACAAAGAAAATCTCATAAAAATGGGATAAGAGATCTAATCCAGTAAAAATAAGGATTGAAATTTATAACTTCAATAAATTATTGTATAGTTTTTTTATGATGATTTTTTATTCTAGATAAGATATGTAATCCAGTAAAAATAAGGGTTGAAATGAATATGAAAAAGAGAGGTCATGCCTCTCTTTTCTTCATATATTTTGAAAATATTGTGGAAGAATCTTATTTCTAATATCATTAAGATTGATTAAATCATTTTGCTCTAACGGGATTAGATTTAATGCTTTTAATGTTATTTTCTTTAAATTACAATTAATTATAGATGTGTTGTCAAGAATGGAGATTGTATTGGAGGAACATCAAGAGGAAACGGACAGATAGAGTTCACAAAACTTATAGTAGATGGAGAAGATCTTAAAAATAGCGTAGATAATATAGTTATAGGATAGGTGGCAATATGTATAAAACATATTTATGGAAAGTTAAGCCTACATCCTCTTATATAACACCTTGGCAAAGTGATACTATATATGGGCATCTACTTTGGGCAGTTTTATTTTTATATGGTGAAGAGGAGTTAAATGAGATTATAGAGAGTTTTAAAAGTTATAAACCACCATTTATATGCTCTAACGGCTTTGTAAATGATGAATTTCCTCTAATAAAAAAGAGTTTAATTTTACGAGAGGATGTAAAAAAAATATCTCAAGATATATGGAGATAATAACCCTAACGAGTTAATAAAAACTATAAGAGGGATAAAGGAAAGTAATAAAAGAAAAGCTGTAGGATTTAATGAGTTTGAGAAACTAAGAGAGGGTGGCACAAATAAAGAGCTTTTAAAAAGTCTTTTGGTAGAGAAAAAAGCTGAAAAGAAAAGTATTTTTAGTGAAATCCCTATTATGCACAATGTTGTTAATAGATTAAGTGGAGTAACAGAGGAAAATGGAATCTATACTTTAAATGAGAAGTTTTTAGATGGAGAAATCTCTATTTTTATAAAAGTAAGAGATGATTTTCCTTTGGAAAAATTAAATTCACTGCTTAAATATATTGAAATAAATGGCTTTGGGAAAAAGGTTAGTTCAGGTAAGGGACAAGTGGAAAGAGTTGAATTTAGAGAGTTTAATGAGTTTAAAAATATAGAAAATGCCAATGGGTTCGTAGTTTTATCTAATTTTATTCCAAAATTTGGTGACTATAGTGAAGTGGTGACAGGAAGTATAATAACTAAAAGAGGAAAAACAAGTAACGATATAGATACGCCAGAGTTTCCGTTTAAAAAACCATTTGTATGTTATACTCCTGGGAGTTTATTTAAAAAGAGCGATAATAAAATAGTAGGAAATGTATTAAAAAATATACATATAGACTCTAGGATTATTCAAATTGGAATCCCCTTTGTTGTGGAGGTGAAAATTTAATGAAGTTTGGAACTATGGATTTAGATAGCTCTTTATATGAGCTTATTCCAATAACACCAATACACATTGGCAGTGGAAATGATTTATTACCCTATAACTACATAATAAAAAATGGTGTCTATTGTGAACTACCACCGCCCTAATAGAGGGCGGGGCTTCGTGGGAAGTATCTGACTCATGTCGGATATATTAATCACGCTCTACGGGTAGTTCCTACCCTAATATATATTTTAATAGGCTAGTAGTTCTCTACCAACCTCACGAATATTTACACTTGCATTTAGGTCTCTGTCTATCTCCGAGTTACATTCATCACATCTGTAAACTCTTGAAGATAGTGGCAATTCAGTTTTTACTGAACCACAAAATGAACAAATTTTTGATGATGGAAACCACTTGTCTATTTTAATTGTTTGTTTACCTAAAAACATTGATTTGTATTGGAGCATAGTTGTAAACATTCCCCAGCCATTATCAGCGACAGATTTACCAAAATTCAACGCTTGACTCATGCCTTTCATGTTAAGGTCTTCAAGTATTATCGCGTTATACTTAGTTACAAGTTCGTGTGATAGCTTGTGTAAAAAATCTTTTCTACTGTTTTTGATAAGGTTATGGATTTTAGCAACTTTCAACTTTGCTTTATACCAATTTTGTGAGAATTTAACTTTTTTTGATAATTCTCTTTGAGCTTTAACAAGTTTAGCTTCTAACTTTCTAAAAAATCTAGGATAGTCAGCCCTTTGGTTATCGGAGCTAACA
>OGMJ01000996.1_pt1 | contig 13796 bp, 7 predicted proteins | sample 1573181 | NCBI WGS metagenome assembly OGMJ01 (sample SAMEA2582004, study PRJEB24529) | metagenome | biome: Human gut stool | place: China | collected 2011
ATTTGGCGGAGCGTTTAGGATTCCATTTAAATTCATTAGTCATTAGTTTACCATCTCCTTCTTCTATTAAATCAATTTCCTGCATAGCTGTTGTGCGCCAAAACCATGTATTATGCCATAAACGGTTATATTGGAGGTATTTGATACGTTCTGAAACGAGGAAGTTTTCGAATAAAGCTCCTATGTCTGAACGAGTTTCCGCCAACGAGAAATTAGCGATTACAGCATTGCGTATTCCATTATCATAGAAATATATTTTTCTGCTGCTTTTTAACTCATTTCTTAGATTTCTGCTGAATGAACTCAGCCGGAAGATTATATATGATTGTTCGAGTAATATCACGTAACGTTCCACTGTCTTGGGATCGAGATCATACAATTGCCCTATTTCTTTATAAGAAACTTCTGAGCCAATTTGAAAGGCCAATGCCTGAAGAAGTTTCATAATCTTATCAGCCTTCTTGATATGCTCCCAGTCCAGGATATCTTTATATAAGTAGCTATCGGAAAGCTGTTTTAGTATTTCGCTTTCTGAACCGGGATGTGTAACGACATCTGGATAATAACCATACACCAGACGATGGGGGATGAGACGCTTCTCATCTAGTAGCCCATGATGGTTGACCATTTCTTTGAAAGAAAGCGGGTACATTTTATATTCCCATTTTCTTCCGGTAAGAGGTTCATTAACTTTGTTAGCTAAGTCAAAAGAGGAACTTCCTGTAGCAATTAATTGGATGTCACTTATCTGATCGGTAATTAATTTCAGACGTAATCCTATATTTTCGATACGTTGTGCTTCATCAATTATAACTATTTTTTTTTGCCCGAATATATATTTCAGGCGGGTTGCCGATATGTTCTCGAATAGGCTACGGGTATCTTGTTCATCTCCGTTCAGCCAGAGAATATCGTTGCTGTCTGTAAACATCTGTTTTAGCAAAGTGGTTTTCCCAACTTGGCGAGGTCCCATTATTATAATGGCCTTGCCTTGCCCTAATTTTTCTTGAATCGTTTGTTCTAATATTCTTGCTATCATAATTGACCTCTTTTATTTAAGAACAAATTTCAAGCTTTTTTTCTTCAAATCCAAAAATATTATGATTTTTATGGATTGGATTCCGTAAAAATCATAATATTTTTGGATTTACCTCTCTAGTTGTTTATCCCTTTGCCTTCTTAATATACTCTGTAGGCAAACATCCGAAATACTTTTTGAAACTCGTAGCAAAGTAAGACGGCGTATTAAATCCTACCATTGTGCTGACTTCTGCTATTGTATAACGGCCATCCTTCAGTAATTTTGCCGCTTCATTGAAACGAATCTTGCGTATAAAGTCGATAGTCGATTCACCTGTGATAGCTTTCAATTTGAGGTGCAGATTAGAACGGCTCATATTCATTTCTCTGGCGAACTCGTCGGTAGAGAATTCAATATTATCCATATTCTTTTCTACGATGGCAACGGCACGTTTCAACAAAGCTTCATCCATGGCGTTGAACGTAATCTTTTCCGGTTCCACTTCCAGAGATTTGGAATACCGTTCAAGCATACGCCTGCGGGTACGCATCATATTCTGTATCTTCGTAGTCAGGATAGCCAGCGAGAATGGTTTCGGGATATAATCATCTGCGCCCATTTGCAGGCCTTCCATCTGATCTTTGGTTTCGCTTTTGGCAGACAGGATAATCACAGGAATGTGACAGGTACGGATATTCTGCTTCACATTCTTGCATAGCTTGATACCATCCATCACAGGCATCATGACATCAGTCACAATAATGTCCACTTCATTCTCTTTCAGCTTTTCCAGGGCTTCTTCACCATTTCCGGCTTCCAGTGTATTGAAAAGTTCGGCAAGTCCGCTACTTAGATAATGGCGGATTTCATTATTGTCTTCTACGATAAGAATCGTACCACGTTTCTTGTCACCGGTTTCGATCGTTTCGTTTTCTACTTTTTCCGTATCAATGAAATACATCTCTTTCGAGTTGGTAGAATAAACTTGGTCCTCCTCATTTTTAGCGTCATTAGAAGCTAATTCGGAAGATTTATAGATGTTTATATCCTGTGGCAGATAAACAGAGAAAGTACTGCCTTTGCCTTCTTCACTGTCTAACTCAATACGTCCGTGATGCAGTTCCACCAAACGTTGTACCAATGACAGCCCGATACCACTTCCTACCTGCTCACTCTCTGTTTGACAGACACGTTCGAATATTTTTCCCTGCTTGTTGATAGGAATACCAATACCGGTGTCACTAACTTGCAGTACCAGCCAATTGTTTTCCTCTTTCAACGTAACAGTAATGCTTTGCCCGCTTTCTGTATATTTGAAAGCATTTGAAAGCAGGTTATTAACGATCAGTTCCAGATAATTCGGATCGAAAAGTTCCTCTTTTTCTTCCAGTTCGGAGTGGAGAGTATAAGTAATCTTCTTGTGGCGTGCCAGTTTATCGTAGAACAAGAAATTATCCTGTATCAGTTGATGCGCATTCTCTTTCTTTACTTTCAGCTCAAAAACTCCCAATTCGGCACGGCGATAATCCATCAACTGGTTGACAAGATGCAACAGACGATTGGCGTTGCGTTGGATATATTCCAGTTGGTTACGAGTCCAGCGATCACTAATCTTATTGATTATTTCTTGTAAAGGAGCTAAGATGAGAGTTAACGGCGTGCGAAGCTCGTGCGAAATATTGATGAAGAAACGCATCTTCATCTGGTTGATTTCTTCTTGATGCTCCTTGTCCCTGCGTTCAAGTTCCAGTTCCGCTTCCATACTCTTACGCATCCAGAAGAAGCGGAAGACGAAAGTGATAAACCCGATAAAAGTGGCGAGGAAAATCATGATTGCCCACCAGGTCTTGTACCAGATAGGGAGAACTATGATTTCCAACATTGTAGGTACAGTATTCCATTTTCCGTCACTATTGGCAGCTTTTACCAAAAAGTGATAAGTGCCTTGTGGCAGGTTGGAGTAGGAGACAGTACGTTTATCTGTCAGATAATACCACTCTTTGTCATATCCTTCCAGTTTATAAGCGAAAGTATTATGTTGTCCGGAAATATAATTGGATACTACAAATTCAATCGTGAAAGCAGTTTGCCATGATTTCAGGGTGATACTTTCTGTCTCATTGATATTCTTAGTCAGGATACCGGTTTCATCATCCGGGCGAACTGTCTTGTTAAACAGTTGAAGTTTAGTGATAACTACCGGAGGCGTATAAGGGTTATCCAGCAACAGTTCCGGGCGGAAAGTAGTGATCCCGTTGATACCTCCGAAATACATCTGACCGCTCGAAGTACGGCAGAACGAAGAAGTATTAAACTGATTACTCTGTAATCCGTCGGATTCCGTAAAATTACGGAACCTCTCTGTTTCCGGATTGAAACAGGAAATGCCACGGTTGGTACTTACCCAAAGACGTCCGAAAGTATCTTCCAGAATACCATATACCACATTGTTGGGCAAACCGTTAGCCGTAGTATATCGTTTGATTTTCTTTTCTTTCTCATTAAAACAGTAGAAGCCTTCACGCGTACCTACCCAAATGATACCGTTGGCAGCCTCGTAAATGCAATTGGTAAACGTCTTTGTTACAGATGATTCCGGCAGAATAGGCACCTTTTCTATCTCGATTCCTTCCTGCTGAAAGACAGATATACCTTCCTCACCCCCGACCCAAAGCCGTTTATGGGAATCTCTGAACAGGATTGTGATTCGTTGTGAAGTAAATGGAGTACCGTCCTTTTCCTTATCAATGGTGGTAAAACTCTTTTTTTCCGGGTTAAAACTAACCAGAGCACTTAATGTCCCCAATAAGAGATTTCCCCCTTTATCAGGAAGAATTGCATATACATTCTCATTCACCAACTGGCTGTTCAGCTGATTGAAACTTTCCATTTTTCCACTGTTTCGATGGAGAACAGTCAGTCCGCCGGCATGTGTCCCTATATATACAAGTGATTTTTGTTCATCTACATATACGGCTTTGATATTGTTGGAACCAATACCGATTTCCCGTTCGTCTTCCTGTAAGATATAGTGCGTAAACTGTTGTGTCTTTGTATTATACAGATTCAAACCACCATCATTCGTTCCTATCCATAAGTTCTTATCCTTATCTTCCGTAATGCAGCTGACTACGTTATCGCTTAGAGAATTCTTATAGGGAATACGCTGGATATTCTTGAATCTGTTGCGGATAGGATGGTAATAGTTCAATCCCCCGAAATAGGTTCCAAGCCACATACCTCCTTGCGAATCCATAAAGATACTGCGAACCGAACGTTGTGACAAACTGCCGTTTTCTACCGGACTGCTACTGTAGGAAACGAAAGAATCGCTTCCTTCATGATAAATGTTTAGATCATTGAACGTTCCTATCCATAAGCGATTTTGCGAATCCAGTGCCAGAGAGCGGATATAATTGGAACTGATACTTTTAGGATTGGAAGAAGAATGATGATAAGCCTTGACCTCTTTCGTTTTCGGATTGAGCAGAAGCAGACCGGCTCCTTCGGTAGCTACCCATATACGGGTAGGAGATTGCTGCAAAATGGCTTGAATCTGTTTTGTTTCCGTTATCGGAGTAATCTTTTCCAGTTTCTTTTGAGGAATGGAATAGCTGTAAAGCCCGTCGACCGGGGTACCGATATAGATAATATCCCCCTGTCTGTAAAGAGCTGAAGCTATAAGCTTGTGCATAGCGGTACTAAAAGAATCATCAACGAATCGTGATTCTTTAATATCGAACATAGTCAGACCTTCTTGTGTGCTTATAAGCAACTGTTCCGGTGAGATTTCTGCAATACCATTGATTTGTTGCCGTTTGCCTTTTTTCTCGTAGAAGAAATTTCTGAATTTGTCTTTTTCTTCGTCATAATATGACAAACCATCCCGCGTACCGATCCAGACACGTCCCTGACTGTCAGTTTTTACGATTCGTGAAATGTCATTAGCAATACTGTTCGGATCCTCTTCATTATGTTGATAAACTGTAAATGAATACCCGTCATACTTGTTTACTCCATCATAGGTCGCGAACCACATATTACCTCTTTGGTCCTGATCGATAGAAAATACGGTGCTTTGTGACAATCCTTCGTTAATAGAAATATAAGAGAAGTTAATTTGCTCCGGAACTTCAGAAAAAACGCAATTAACCCCTATACATAGAAAGAGTAGACAGATTGTTGTTTTTTTAAGGCTGTTCATTATTAGTTCATAAGATTAATAATGGCATCAAAGATAGCAAAATCTTTTATATGGAGGTATTCAATAGAGAGAAAGTAAATATAGGGAATGAAAAAATACCACCGATTATACAGATTAGCACGGATTTTTATATCGACAATCTTCGAATTACAATTAAATCTGTGTTAATCTGTGTAATCGGTGGTGAAACTTGAAACTGGTAGGTAATTTATTTAGCTAAATCTCCTATCTCGTCTAAATTCTTCTGAATATCTTCGTCATTCAATGTATAATTCACCAGATCACCGGCCAAATACTTATCATAAGAAGCCATATCGATCAGACCATGACCCGAAAGATTGAAAAGAATCACTTTCTCTTCTCCTGTCTCCTTACATTTGTTAGCTTCGCGGATAGCCGCCGCAATAGCGTGGCTGGATTCGGGAGCCGGAATAATACCTTCAGACTGCGCAAACAGACAACCGGCTTCGAAAGACTCCAATTGCTGTATATCTACCGCTTCCATCAGATTATCTTTGAGTAACTGTGAAACGATTACACCTGCGCCGTGATAACGAAGTCCACCGGCATGGATATGAGCAGGAGCAAAATTATGTCCCAAAGTAAACATAGGTAGCAACGGGGTATATCCGGCTTCATCACCGAAGTCATACTGGAACTTACCACGTGTCAGTTTCGGACAAGAAGCAGGTTCGGCAGCAACGAAACGAGTCTTTTTCCCTTCCTGTATGGTGTGGCGCATGAACGGGAAAGAGATACCTCCGAAGTTGGAACCACCTCCGAAACAACCGATCACGATATCCGGATATTCACCTGCCATTGCCATTTGTTTTTCAGCTTCCAGTCCGATAATAGTCTGGTGGAGAGTCACGTGGCTAAGTACGGAACCGAGCGTATATTTACAGTTGGGAGTCATTTGTGCCAGTTCGATAGCTTCCGAAATAGCAGTTCCCAATGAACCTTGATAAGTGGGGTGTTTCGTCAGAATATCCTTACCGGCACGGGTAGACATAGATGGAGAAGGAGTGACCTGTGCTCCGAAAGTTTGCATGATGCTGCGGCGGTATGGTTTTTGTTCATAACTGATTTTTACCTGATAAACGGCAGCTTCCAGGCCGAAAACCTTGGCTGCGTAAGAAAGAGCGGCTCCCCATTGTCCGGCACCGGTTTCAGTGGTAATGTTGGTAACTCCTTCTTCTTTACAATAATAAGCTTGTGCCAATGCAGAGTTCAACTTATGCGAACCGATAGGGCTTACGCTTTCGTTCTTAAAATAGATATGAGCCGGAGTGCCGAGTGCTTTTTCCAAACCATAAGCACGAACCAGCGGAGTGCTGCGGTAGTACTTGTACATTTCACGCACTTCTTCCGGTATTTCGATCCATGCATCCGTCTGATTTAGCTCCTGATGACACAGCTTTTTTGCGAAAATCGGATATAAATCTTCTGCTTTCAGCGGTTGTTTGGTTCCCGGGTGCAACGGAGGCATAGGCTTGTTCACCATATCGGCCTGAATGTTGTACCAGTAATGTGGAATTTCTTCTTCCGGTAGAATATACCGTTTTCTTTTTTCACTCATAATATTGTAGTTTTTTAGTTTTCTGTTGCCAAAAGTAGTCAAATTTTTAATATTCAGAAAATTTTGTCAACAAAGAATCGTGTTTGATTGTTATTTTAGTTAAGTTTGCACGACCCTGTTAAAAAAGATGATATGAAGATTTATCATAAGTTTTTATTGTATCAGAATAAACTCCTAAAACCCTATGTACGTATTTTGTTAGGGCTGATAGAAGCACTCACTTATCTGGCATCTTTATCATTGATTGTCGGAGTAGTATATGAACATGGCTTTCCCTTGTCTATTGATGAAGTGGCGAATTTACAGACATTGTATAAAACTGTCTGGATCATCTTTCTGATTGATGTAACTTTACATATCTCGCTGGAATACCGGAATACCAAAAAACAATACCGGCGATTAGCTTGGATCTTGAGTGGATTGTTATATTTCACGTTAGTACCTGTTATATTCCATCGTCCGGAAGAAGAAGGAGCTATTTTGCATATTTGGGAATTCTTACATGGGAAGTTTTATCATCTTTTGTTATTGTTAGTTCTTTCTTTCCTCAATCTGTCCAATGGGCTGGTGCGTCTGTTAGGACGGCGTACCAATCCGTCTTTGATATTGGCAGTCAGTTTTATGGCTATTATTCTGATTGGAGCAGGCTTGTTGATGCTTCCGCGCTGCACGGTAAATGGTATCACCTGGGTAGACTCTTTATTTACCGCTACCAGTGCCGTATGCGTTACAGGCCTGGTACCGGTAGACGTGTCTACTACATTCACCACTTCGGGATTAGTTGTCATTATCCTGCTGATTCAGATTGGCGGATTGGGAGTGATGACATTAACCAGTTTCTTCGCCATGTTCTTCATGGGGAATACCTCCATTTACAACCAGCTTGTTGTGCGTGATATGGTTAGTTCCAATTCATTAGGTTCTTTGCTGTCTACTTTATTATATATATTAGGCTTCACTTTAGTGATTGAAGGGATCGGTATGGTTTCGATTTGGTTTAGTATTCACGGAACGTTGGGAATGACTCTGGAAGGAGAGTTGGGTTTTGCTGCTTTCCATTCTATTTCAGCTTTTTGCAATGCGGGCTTTTCTACGCTTTCCGGCAATTTAGGAAATCCGATGGTGATGACTAACCACAATTGGCTGTTTATTACCGTTTCTCTATTGATTATATTTGGTGGTATCGGTTTCCCCATCCTTGTCAATTTCAAGGATATTGTATTGTATCACCTCCGTCGTTTCTGGAAATTGATTCGTACCCGCAAACTGGATCGGCATAAAATGCAGCACCTCTATAACCTGAATACGAAAATCGTGTTAATCATGACTTTTCTGCTTTTATTAATCGGCACATTGGCTATTGCTGCTTTTGAGTGGAATGGTTCTTTTGCCGGTATGCCTGTGGCAGATAAGTGGACACAAGCTTTCTTTAATGCCACTTGTCCGCGAACAGCCGGTTTCAGCAGTGTCGACCTGGCATCATTGAGCGTGCAGACATTGTTGGTTTATCTATTCCTGATGTGGGTGGGCGGTGGATCACAGTCCACGGCAGGTGGTGTGAAAGTGAATGCTTTTGCGGTCGTAGTTCTGAATCTTGTAGCCGTATTGCGTGGCACTGAACGAGTGGAAGTGTTCGGCAGGGAATTGTCTTACGATTCAATCCGGCGTTCCAATGCCACAGTAGTCATGTCATTGGGAGTCTTATTCATTTTTATTTTCACATTGAGCATACTCGAACCGGGTGTTTCCATTATGGCATTGACTTTCGAATGTGTCTCTGCGCTTAGTACCGTGGGTTCCAGTCTGAATCTGACCCCTCATTTGTGCGACGCGAGCAAACTATTGGTGTCTTTGTTGATGTTTATTGGTCGTGTGGGGTTAATAACATTGATGTTGGGAATCGTCAAACAGAAAAAGAATACAAAATACCGTTATCCAAGTGATAACATCATAATAAACTAAAGCTATGAAGTATATTATTATTGGTTTAGGAAATTACGGCCATGTGTTGGCGGAAGAACTGTCCGCCTTGGGACACGAAATTATAGGTGCGGATATAAGCGAAAGTCGTGTAGACTCCATCAAAGATAAGGTTGCTACAGCTTTTGTCATTGATGCCACTGACGAACAATCATTATCAGTGTTGCCATTGAATAGTGTGGATATAGTTATTGTAGCGATTGGAGAGAATTTTGGTGCGTCGATACGAGTCGTTGCCCTGTTGAAGCAGAAAAAGGTTCCCCGTATTTTTGCCCGTGCTATTGATGCCGTGCATAAAGCGGTGCTTGAGGCCTTTGATCTGGAAAGAATCCTGACTCCGGAAGAAGACGCAGCCCGTAGTCTGGTGCAACTGCTCGACTTCGGCACAAACATGGAAGGGTTCCGCATCGATCAGGATTATTATGTGGTGAAGTTCACGGTTCCGGAGAAATTTGTAGGATATTTTGTGAATGAGTTAAACCTGGATGAAGAGTTTCATTTAAAAATGATAGGATTGAAACGGGCGAATAAGGTCACCAACTGCCTGGGTATTTCTCTGACCGAGCTTCATGTGAAGAATGAATTACCGGAGAATGAGAAAGTGGAAGAAGGAGACGAATTGGTCTGCTACGGCAGGTATCGTGATTTTCAGGCCTTCTGGAAAGCTATTTAGCTAGAGTACTTATAACGTCGCTTTTATTGAGCACAAGTGAGCAAGTTTCAGAGATAGTTGTATGAAGAAACCCATCGGACTTTTTTTCAGTAAAGAAATCCGGTGGGTTTGTTATATGCTGAAGCGTATGCCTTACTTCGTCTGAATACGAATATTTCCGGCTTTCACTCCGTTTGCTTTTGCTGTAAATACAATCTCTCCGGCAGTTTCACCGGCTTGCAGGATAGCTGTCAACATACCGTTGAAAGCATGCATTTTCGGAAGATGGAATTGTTCAAGGTTCGTCGGATCGCCATTGGCGGCGGCACGATATTTACCCGTTCCCTTTACCGAGAAATTTATCTGACGATTATCGGCTGGGCAGAGGTTACCGTCTTTGTCTACTACTTTAACAGTCACATAAGCCAGGTCTTTTCCGTCTGCAGTCAGTTCGTTACGGTTGCTTACCAGTTCGATGTGATGAGGCTTTCCGGCAGTACGGACTACTTTTTCAGCTACCGCTTTTCCGTTTTTGTCGTAGGCTACTACTTTCACTTCCCCCGGTTCGTACTTTGTATCCATCCACATCAGGCGATAGCGGTTCTTTAGCGAACTATTATTCTTGCTTTGTTTTCCATAACTTTTGCCATTGATAAACAATTCGGCAGTAGGATAATTAGTGTACACAAAAATGGGAGTCACTTCACCTTCACGTCCCGGCCAGGTCCAGTGAGGCAGGATATGCAAGGTTTCCGCTTCCTTGTTCCACACGCTACGGTAAAGATAATAGCGGTCTTTTGGTAAACTGGCAAGGTCGATGATACCAAACATTGAACTGTGGTTAGGCCATGAATCCGTATCGTATGGTGACGGTTCGCCCAGATAATCGAATCCGGTCCATACGAACTGTCCGATGGTCCAATGATGATCGTCAGCTAATGCAAAATCCTCGTCCGGAATATTCGACCAGGGACAAACCTCCACATCGTATGAAGAGCATTGATGATCTTCATATTTTGCACCTTTCTTATCCTCCACCGGGAACTTGTACACGCCACGTGAACTGACAGTAGAAGCCGTTTCGCTTCCCAGAATCAGATTCTGCGGGAGTTGGTCGTATGACTCCTGATAGCGTTGCGTACGGTAATTGAGTCCCAGAATGTCAATCATTGCTGCAAATCCGTTGGCAAGTACACAAGTCACCTGGTCCATTCCGCAAGTGACAGGACGTGTAGGATCTTCACGATGGCAGATATCCTGCAGGAATTTGGCCACTTTATAACCGACAGGACTGCATTGAGTCGGTACTTCGTTACCGATACTCCACATCACGACGCAAGGGTTATTCCGGTAATTATGAAGCATATTTTTCATATCACGTTCCGCCCATTCATCGAAGTAGCGGTGATAACCATTTTCACATTTGGCGATATCCCATTCATCGAACGGTTCGATCATCATCATAAATCCCATTTCGTCACACAACGCAACGAGTTCGGGAGTCGGCATATTATGAGAAGTACGGATCGCGTCGCATCCCATATCTTTCAATAGCGTAAGCTGATGACGCAGTGCTGCAACATTGATCGCGGCACCCAACGGACCTAAATCGTGGTGATTACATACACCCTGGAATTTGCGGTGCTCCCCGTTCAGGTAGAACCCTTTGTCGGCAATGTATTCAATGCTGCGGATACCGAAACGTGTGGTGTAAGTATCTACCAGTTTATCATCCGCATAAATTTTAGAGACAGCCTTGTAAAGCGACGGACTTTCCGGCGACCAGAGTTCGGGCGCGTTTACAATAAAGTTTTGTTCGAAAGGCTGTTCGTGATTGATGCGGCTTGTATTCTCTTTGCGGGTCACAACTTTACCTTCCGGAGAAAGAATTTCCGTCTCTACACGGATGGCTGTTTTCTCATCGGCGTTGTCTATCTTCGTTTGGAGACGTACTGCTGCAAAATCCTTGCTGACGTGAGGAGTCGTGATTTGCGTTCCCCATACAGGCACATGGATTTTGTCAGTCACAATCAGGTGTACATTGCGATACAGACCTGCCCCCGGATACCAGCGCGAAGATTGCGGACGGTTTTCCAAACGCACGGCAAGCGTATTGTTTTTACCGTCTTTATTCAATAAAGAAGTCACATTACAGTGAAAAGAATTGTAGCCGAAAGGCCAGAAACAAGCTTCTTTTCCGTTGATGTAGACACGCGCTTCACTCATGGCACCGTCAAAAAGTAGTGTCACTTCTTTGTCGGCAGGAGCATCAAAACTGGTTCGATACCATCCAGTGCCTACATAAGGGAGCCCACCGGTACGTCCTGTCTTTAAGGAAGCTTTTTTCTCAAAGTTCTGTGTCACTGCCACGTTTTGGAGGTCATTGTTCATGTCGAATGGACCGAAAATCGCCCAGTCGTGTGGAATAACAACCGACTCCCATTGATTGTCATTAAACTCCGGCTGGCTAGCCTCTTTAAAATCTCCTTTACTGAATTTCCAGTTTTTCTCCAGCAGTGTCTCACTGCGTTGCGCTTGCATAGTGCAGGCGGCGGCCATCAAAAGTACAGCTAATAACTGTTTGGGGTGTTTCATGTTCATTTTTACTTTTCAGGTATAAAATATTTTGGATTCGGCGTAAAGTTATAAAAAAGGATTCAATAATCTTATCTCTTGAAAGCATTAAATGCACTGGCCGGTTTGCCACTGTTGTCAAGCCCCCCTTTGTGATAGCCTTTCCATTCCTTCTTTCCTTCAAATGTAGGAAAAATGTCGGTTACACTTGTAAATATCCCGCTCTTTTTGTTCCTTTGCCATCTATTTATAAACAGAAAACTTACGTATGAGAAAACTAATTTATTTGCTTTTGTTGCCGTTGGCGGTGGCTGTGACTGCATGTGGCGGTAAAAAAGGATCTTCAGATAATCAGTCGCTGCTGGCAAGAATAGACAGTATAGATGCTCACGGATTGCAGCGTATGCAGACGTCTAAGAGCGAAACTAACTTTAAATTCAAAGGAAAAGATTATCATTCCTTTGTTTCACGTACTCCGGACGAAAGTCTGCCTCATGTAACAAATGAGATGGGAGATACTTATGTCGATAATAAAATAGTGCTGCACCTGACACGCGGTAACGAAACGGTATTGAACAAGACATTTACCAAGAATGATTTTTCATCGGTAGTCGATGCGAACTTCCTATCTAAGTCTATATTGGAAGGCATTGTATATGACAAGACCACTCCGCAGGGGATTGTCTATGCCGCAAGTGTTTGTTATCCGCAGACAGATTTGTATATGCCGCTTTCCATAACGATCACTGCCGATGGAAAAATGAGTATACAGAAAGTAGATATACTTGAAGAAGATTATGACGATGAAGCCCCCAATTAAGTTTGTAGGCGGGTGTTGACAGTAAAATTACACAAATGTGAGAACATTTGAGACAAAAGAAAGGCAGCCGATGAGGTTGCCTTTCGTATTTTTGCACCGTCAACAAACTTAATATCGAATAGAATGAAGAAAAGCATTTTTATTATTTGCGTGCTGGCATCAGGATGCACGGCGATGGCTGAACAAGTCGAGAAACCCGGTCCGGCTATAGAAACACAGACTTTGGTGCCACTGACCGAGCGTGTAAATGTACAGGCAGATTCGGCATGTGTCAATCAGATTATAGATGGTTGCTGGGTAGCAGTCGGAGCTAAAAAAGCGCATGCCATTCAACGTGATTTCAACCTTATGTTCAACGGAAAACCTTCTTATCGTTTTGAACTGAAAGAAGATGATAACACATTATCCGGATATGCAGCGGGGGAAACAAAAGGGCGTGCGGAATTTTCTTATTGTTATGCAACTTCCGATGATTTCAAAGGCCTGCCTGCCGATGTTTATCAGAAAGCACAGATTACCAAAACTGTATATCATCATGGGAAAGGTATTTGTCCGCAAGGAGCTTCCCGCGACTATGAGTTTGCCGTATATATTCCTTCTTCATTGGGTAGCGATGTCTCGACAATTTTTGCCCAATGGCATGGGATGCCGGATCGTACATTGGTACAAACTCCACAGGGCGAAGTGAAGAAACTGACGATTGACGAGTTCGTTGAACTGGAAAAGACTACGATCTTTAAAAAGAATGAAGGGCACGAGAAAGTAGCCAAGCTGGATAAACAAGGTAATCCGGTGAAAGACAAACAAGGAAATCCTGTATATCAGGCCGGAAAGGCCAACGGATGGCTCGTGGAACAAGGAGGCTATCCTCCATTGGCGTTCGGGTTCTCCGGTGGATGGTTCTATATCAAAGCAAATTCCGACCGTAAGTGGCTGACGGATAAAGACGACCGTTGCAACGCAAAT
>OGMJ01001000.1_pt1 | contig 13707 bp, 8 predicted proteins | sample 1573181 | NCBI WGS metagenome assembly OGMJ01 (sample SAMEA2582004, study PRJEB24529) | metagenome | biome: Human gut stool | place: China | collected 2011
TGACGCGTAACGGTGCGCTGGCGGGGATGATCATCGGTGCGCTGACGGTTATCGTCTGGAAACAGTTCGGCTGGCTGGGACTGTACGAAATTATTCCGGGCTTTATCTTCAGCAGTATTGGGATTGTAGTGTTTAGTTTGCTGGGTAAAGCGCCGTCAGCGGCGATGCAAAAACGCTTTGCCGAGGCCGATGCGCACTATCATTCGGCTCCGCCGTCACGGTTGCAGGAAAGCTAAGGGACTTAGCCTGCGGCGGTTTTGTTTGGCTTCAGCAGCGGGTTGCGCTCCCTTAATGTGCCTAGCCATATAAATTGAATGGTGCAGGGAGCGCGCAGGGGGCGGCCAATCGCCGCCGCCCCCTGCTGTCCCGGCCTTCGGGGAACGCTTCAGCGATTTTGACGCCACCAACACCCGAGCTGTTATTATGTTCCGGGCAAAAAGTTAGATTTGATAATCGCGGATGGACGAAATTGCTTGATACACCCGCTTATCAGTTTTACATGGAAGCTCTGATGCATTGAGTCTGGACAGTTTTGTCGGCTGGATACGGCGTTTACGCGGCATCCGGCAAGAACACATGGCTCGTTGTAAACAATCCCATCTTTGTACCTGGAATAATCGTTTATATCCCCTGGCATTACCTCTCTTTGTTTACATTTCAACATCATTTTATAAACATTCCGCTTGTATTTTTCTTTACCGTAATGATAATCGCTATCACTGCGATTTACTTTTCTTTGCATAGATTGACTCAGAAAAACGTTTAAGGGTGGGTGGCATGTTTGTTCCGTTTCTCATTATGTTGCGCGAAGGACTTGAAGCCGCGCTGATTGTCAGTTTGATTGCCAGCTATCTTAAGCGTACCCAGCGAGGCCGATGGATTGGTGTGATGTGGATTGGCGTGTTGCTTGCCGCTGCGTTGTGCCTGGGCTTGGGTATCTTCATTAACGAAACCACCGGCGAATTTCCGCAAAAAGAACAGGAACTGTTTGAAGGTATCGTGGCGGTGATCGCCGTGGTGATCCTTACCTGGATGGTTTTCTGGATGCGCAAAGCGTCGCGCAACGTCAAAGTGCAACTGGAACAGGCAGTCGATAGCGCATTGCAGCGTGGAAATCATCATGGCTGGGCGCTGGTGATGATGGTCTTTTTTGCCGTTGCAAGGGAAGGGCTGGAGTCGGTCTTTTTCCGGCTGGCGGCATTTCAACAAGATGTCGGGATCTGGCCGCCGCTGGGTGCAATGCTCGGTCTTGCTACTGCCGTGGTGCTAGGCTTCCTGCTCTACTGGGGCGGTATTCGCCTCAATCTTGGTGCATTTTTTAAATGGACCAGCCTGTTTATTCTCTTCGTCGCCGCAGGGCTGGCAGCTGGTGCCATTCGCGCATTTCATGAAGCCGGATTGTGGAACCACTTTCAGGAAATCGCCTTCGATATGAGTGCGGTGCTCTCAACTCACTCGCTGTTTGGCACGCTGATGGAAGGGATTTTTGGCTATCAGGAAGCGCCGAGCGTCAGCGAAGTCGCCGTCTGGTTTATTTATCTCATCCCGGCGCTGGTGGCATTTGCTCTGCCACCACGCGCAGGGGCGACAGCGTCTCGCTCCGCGTAACAAATACGACGCAAACTCTTGCTTAGTTACAACATACTTTAAAGGGATAGTCTCGTCATGACCATTAACTTCCGCCGTAACGCATTGCAGTTGAGCGTGGCTGCGCTGTTTTCTTCTGCTTTTATGGCTAACGCCGCTGATGTGCCGCAGGTCAAAGTGACCGTGACGGATAAGCAGTGCGAACCGATGACCATTACGGTTAACGCCGGGAAAACACAGTTCATTATTCAGAACCACAGCCAGAAGGCGCTGGAGTGGGAGATCCTCAAAGGCGTGATGGTGGTGGAAGAGCGGGAAAATATCGCCCCTGGCTTTAGCCAGAAAATGACGGCGAATTTACAGCCTGGCGAATACGATATGACCTGCGGTCTGCTGACTAACCCGAAAGGGAAGTTGATCGTCAAAGGTGAGGCAACGGCGGATGCGGCGCAAAGTGATGCGCTGTTAAGTCTTGGTGGTGCAATTACTGCATATAAAGCGTATGTCATGGCGGAAACCACGCAGCTGGTGACCGACACCAAAGCCTTTACCGACGCGATTAAAGCAGGCGATATCGAAAAAGCGAAAGCACTGTATGCACCGACGCGCCAGCACTATGAGCGTATTGAACCGATTGCTGAACTGTTCTCCGATCTGGATGGCAGCATTGACGCCCGTGAAGATGATTACGAGCAAAAAGCCGCCGACCCAAAATTCACTGGTTTCCACCGTCTGGAAAAAGCATTGTTTGGCGACAACACCACCAAAGGGATGGATCAGTACGCTGAGGAGCTTTATACCGATGTGGTCGATTTGCAAAAACGCATCAGTGAACTGGCTTTCCCACCTTCAAAAGTGGTCGGCGGCGCAGCCGGACTGATTGAGGAAGTGGCAGCCAGCAAAATTAGCGGTGAAGAAGATCGCTACAGCCACACCGATCTGTGGGATTTCCAGGCTAACGTTGAAGGCTCGCAGAAAATTGTCGATTTGCTGCGTCCACAACTGCAAAAAGCCAACCCGGAACTGCTGGCAAAAGTCGATGCCAACTTTAAAAAGGTCGATACCATTCTGGCGAAATACCGTACTAAAGACGGTTTTGAAACCTACGACAAATTGACCGATGCCGACCGGAATGCACTGAAAGGACCGATTACTGCGCTGGCGGAAGATCTGGCGCAACTTCGCGGTGTGCTGGGACTGGATTAAGCGTTATGCAGTATAAAGATGAAAACGGCGTGAATGAACCGTCACGCCGACGTTTACTGAAAGTGATAGGTGCACTGGCGCTGGCGGGAAGTTGTCCGGTCGCTCATGCACAAAAAACGCAAAGTGCGCCGGGTACGCTTTCACCGGATGCTCGCAATGAGAAACAGCCGTTTTATGGTGAGCATCAGGCAGGGATCCTGACGCCACAACAGGCCGCAATGATGCTGGTGGCGTTTGATGTGCTTGCCAGCGATAAAGCCGATCTTGAGCGGTTGTTTCGCTTGTTGACTCAGCGTTTTGCTTTTCTGACTCAGGGCGGAGCAGCACCAGAAACGCCAAATCCGCGCCTGCCACCACTCGATTCCGGCATTCTTGGCGGCTACATTGCGCCCGATAATCTCACCATCACGTTATCGGTGGGTCACTCATTGTTTGATGAGCGCTTTGGCCTTGCGCCACAGATGCCAAAAAAGCTGCAGAAGATGACGCGTTTCCCCAACGACTCGCTGGATGCGGCGTTATGTCATGGTGATGTGTTGCTACAGATTTGCGCCAACACCCAGGACACGGTTATCCATGCGCTGCGCGATATCATCAAACACACGCCGGATTTGCTCAGTGTGCGCTGGAAGCGGGAAGGGTTTATTTCCGATCACGCGGCGCGTAGTAAAGGCAAAGAGACGCCGATTAATTTGCTGGGTTTCAAAGACGGCACTGCCAATCCCGATAGCCAGAATGATAAGTTGATGCAAAAAGTGGTGTGGGTAACGGCAGATCAGCAGGAGCCTGCGTGGACAATCGGTGGCAGCTATCAGGCAGTACGCTTGATTCAGTTTCGAGTGGAATTTTGGGACAGAACGCCGCTGAAAGAACAGCAGACGATTTTTGGCCGTGATAAGCAAACCGGTGCGCCGCTGGGAATGCAGCATGAGCATGATGTGCCTGATTACGCCAGCGACCCGGAAGGGAAGGTGATCGCGCTGGACAGCCATATCCGGCTGGCGAATCCCCGCACGGCGGAGAGTGAGTCCAGCCTGATGCTGCGTCGTGGCTACAGTTATTCACTGGGCGTCACCAACTCCGGGCAACTGGATATGGGGTTGCTGTTTGTCTGCTACCAACACGATCTGGAAAAAGGCTTCCTGACAGTACAAAAAAGGCTCAATGGCGAAGCGCTGGAGGAATACGTTAAACCTATCGGCGGCGGTTATTTTTTTGCGCTGCCGGGGGTGAAGGACGCGAACGATTATTTCGGAAGCGCGTTATTGCGGGTTTAATGTTTTTAGGCGGATAAGGCATTTGTGCGCAGATGCCTGATGCGACGCTTGCGCGTCTTATCATGCCTACAATCAGTGCGGGTTTGGTAGGCTGGATAAGGCGTTCACGCCGCATCCGGCGATCGTGCACTGATGCCTGATGCAAATCCTGCTGAAAGCACACAGCTTTTTTCATCACTGTCATCACTCTGTCATCTTTCCAGTAGAAACTAATGTCACTGAAATGGTGTTTTATAGTTAAATATAAGTAAAGATATTGTTGCAATAAATGCGAGATCTGTTGTACTTATTAAGTAGCAGCGGAAGTTCCCGGCAGTGATAGTCAGTCACTATGGAGATCGCGGATGGTAACGTCCTGTACTGGACATGTTTTAGATAATCAACGCGCCACCACTCGCGGAGTTTTCTCCTCCGGTAGTCATCTCGTCACTTTGCATTTTCAACCTCATCCTTTCTTTTCATGTGTTACCGACGCCGTAAACGGTGCGCGTAGCCGTTTTTCGGCATTTTATCCAAAAGCAAACTATGGCTTACAAGGAAGCCAACCCTCTGATGTTCGTGCGCATAATCGCGCTGCCAACGGCGCGTGTGATGAATACAAACAACTCAAGGTGCTCTCCATGGGAAGACAAAAAGCAGTGACCAAAGCTCGTCGCGAGGCAAAACGTGTGCTGAGACGGGATTCGCGCAGCCATAAGCAGCGTGAAGAAGAATCGGTCACCTCGCTTGTGCAGATGGGCGGCGTAGAAGCCATTGGTATGGCCCGCGACAGTCGCGATACTTCGCCCATCCTCGCGCGAAATGAAGCGCAATTGCACTATCTGAAGGCTATTGAGAGTAAGCAGCTGATATTCGCCACGGGCGAAGCCGGGTGCGGAAAAACCTGGATCAGCGCAGCAAAAGCGGCAGAGGCCCTGATACATAAGGATGTCGACAGGATTATCGTCACCCGTCCAGTTCTGCAAGCCGATGAAGATCTTGGCTTCTTACCTGGAGATATCGCAGAAAAGTTTGCTCCCTATTTTCGCCCGGTCTACGACGTGCTGGTCCGGCGCTTAGGGGCTTCCTTTATGCAGTACTGCCTGCGACCGGAAATAGGGAAGGTGGAAATTGCGCCGTTCGCCTATATGCGTGGACGTACCTTTGAAAATGCAGTCGTCATTCTTGACGAGGCGCAGAATGTGACTGCCGCGCAAATGAAAATGTTTTTAACCCGCCTCGGGGAGAACGTGACGGTTATCGTCAACGGTGATATCACGCAATGCGATTTGCCTCGCGGCGTGTGCTCCGGATTAAGTGACGCGCTGGAACGTTTCGAAGAAGATGAAATGGTTGGGATCGTCCGGTTCGGTAAAGAGGACTGCGTACGTTCGGCACTTTGCCAACGTACGCTGCATGCCTACAGTTAAGTGTGTTATCGGTGCAGAGCCCGGGCGAACCGGGCTTTGTTTTGGGTGTTTATGCCCGGACTAGCGCTTTTTCTGAAACAACCATTTTTATTTGCCCCTGGCTGGTGAAGTGTACGCTCATCCTGTGGCTTTTTTGTAGTTGCTGATAGAGCTCATCAGGTATTGCTAAGCTCTCTGCATATTCTTGCGGCGTATATTGGTAGGCTGCATGATGCTGCTGTTTTTGAAAACGCAGCTTATTGTACAGCGCCCAGACAATTAACACGACGGCATTCGCCACTGCCAGCAAAAAATAGAACTGAAGTCGGCTTCTGGCCTCGCTTTGCCAGTAATAACCCGTCAGCAGATCCATGGCGAATAAGAATATGAACAACGCAAATAATGTCCACAAGATGGTTGTGGCAACATAATCAACCAGTAAACGTACTGGTGATTGTCGGGTCGTAATAATTAAATTGTTCATATTAACCTCTCAGAATCCCGCGATCGGGACTTACCCAACGGGCGCGTTGCTTTTTAGGCATCAACATGACTCGTGTAAATGATACCAATGTCGTTGCCAGGCTCAGCATCCAGAAAATAACCGGGAACCAAATAATCCAGAAAAGCGATGAAGTCAGATTATGCTCATAGCGATTCTCGATCATCAGGCTGACAATAAATTGCAGTAAACATAACGTACACAATAATATTCCGGCAGTATGTGTCGCAGCGATATGTGTCAATTCAATATTTAACGGTACACCGGCAAGTTGGACTGCGTAAATAATGAAACCGACCAGGCAGGTGAAGGCCCATATTGTCGTCAGGCAGTATTCAAAAAACAGCGGCCACATTCGAAAGTTTTCTTTGCGCCACAACCTTGTCATATTTTTGAGGAATACTTCTGCACCGCCCTGAGCCCAGCGCAGGCGCTGTTTCCACAGCCCTTTTAACGTTTCAGGCATTAATATCCAGCACAGTGCCCGTGGCTCGTAAAAAATCGTCCACTGATTCAACTGCAGCTTCCAGCTAATATCAATATCTTCGGTGATCATATCGTCACTCCAGTAACCCACTTCTGCCAGGGCGCTGCGACGAAATGCGGCAATAACACCGGAAACGGTAAATACGTTTCCATAGATACGCTGGGTTCGCTTGATCAAACCAATAATTGAGGAATACTCGCCAACCTGAATTTTACCCACCAGGGTAGAACGTGTTCGAATACGAGGATTACCGGTTACGGCACCCACACGCGGGTTGTACAACATCGGTTCCACAATATATGCCGCCGCATCGCGGTCTAATAACGCATCGCCATCAATGCACACCAGATATTCACTTTTCGCCGCGGCAGCTCCGGTTTTAAGCGCAATGGCTTTCCCCTGGTTTTGCGCCAGATGAATGACCCGCAAATGGGGAATTTGTGCAGCCATGCGATCCAGGATGGCACGGGTTTTATCTGTTGAACCGTCATTTACGGCAATAACTTCAATGTTCTCATAACGCTGTGCTAAAGCGGCGTGTATGGTTTCCTCAACGTTTTTCTCCTCATTAAAACAGGGAATGATAATGGAGATAGACGGATTATCTTTCAACTGGGGAGCTGGTGCGTTTTCTCCCCACGGCCAGTGGCGTTCACGATAGACCCAGAAATAGACGCCGCCAACAATCCACATAATGGACATAAAAAACGGCCAGAAGAAAACGAACCTCATCATCAGTTCACCAGAGTGAAAGTACGCTACGCATAGGGGTATGCATAACACCAGACATAATATAAAAAACGATACGATGCGATTAATCATTTTTCGGATACCAGGCTGTTGAAAACTCAGGACGAATAAGGTCTATTTCAGGTTGGTTATGCAGAAAATTGTCGGGATAATAACCATAGTTTTTCACTCCATTCAGTTGTAATAGGCTCATCCAGTGAGCGAGTTGTTGCGAAGAAATAGCCTGATGCTGACCATTTTTCTGCCAGTTTTGTGCCTGTAATTCTAAAATAGATTTGTCTTTAGCCTGAGGGATGTTTTTAATTTGATTGGTCAATTGTATTAACCATTGGTCAGCCGATTTTTCTGCGACACCTTCCAGATAAGGCATAGCCATAATAGCGGTCCAGTCATAGCTTTTTAGGAAATCAGCATAATTCTGTGCAAACCAGGCTTCACTTTCAGGTTGTATTACCGGAAGTGCAAAAATATTTCGTGCAGTTTTAATATGTGGACCGCGAATGGCTTTTACGCGCGCACTAAGTTCTAAAGTGAAGTCAGTTAACGCACGACTTTTAAAGCGGGCCCACTGTTTAAATTGCTCCGGGTTTTGTCGAATTTCGCTCAGACTCCCGCTAAAGCCTGCTTGCTGATAAGCCGTGATAGCCGGTGCACTGGCATCTTCATAATCTGAAAGCAAAGCATCATCGTGGAACAATATGCCATCAAAAGCAGCATGTCCGGCAAGATCTTCATATAACATGCCAACTTGTGCTCTGACTCTGTCATCGAAAGGAGAGAGACGGTGATATTGTTCAGGATGAATTTGTGCTTTTTTCTCCCCTGTTGGTAAGTATTTTACTCGCGTTAATGTGGGATCTAAATCCCAGCTTAATACCGGCATCCACGCATAGATGTTTACACCTGAGCGGGTACGTAATTGCCAGGCAACCCGACTAAAAATATCTGCTTTCATTGGTAGCAAACGATTTGGAAACCAGACCTCTTTGACCAGCCCATCACCATCGGGATCAGCAAATGCCTGCAAATACACGGTTGATATTTGCATATCTTTCACCCGCTGAATTAGCACATCAATATTGCGATCCATTTGCTGGCGGTTTTCGTCATAAACGTAATCAAGATCGATATGCATTATCCGTTGTGGTGATTTTTCCTGTACGGTAATAATTTGCTGGGCAAACTCTTTTAATGAGGGATTATTGGCGATTAATACCCGCGGAATGGAATCCAATTGCGACGCATTTGCCAAACCTGATTCAAGGGTGAAGAACATGTCATAACCGAGTTTTTTTAATTCCTCTATCGCTATGCCATTCGCTTCGCCATAAGGCCAAACAAAAACGTGTGGATTTACCTCAGCCTTTGTACGCAGGTATTCCGTCATTTTTACAGCATCCAGACGAATTCTTTCCCGGTATTCTGCTGCGGTTTCATACCGTGCGTGGTCAGTAAAATATGCACGATTTACATATACAGGCAATAAGCTGCCGGTGGCATTAGCCTGAATACCGTAGTGAGAATTCCATGTATGAGAAGCGAGCTCAACGAGCCGGGAACGCGCAACTTCTCGCACTTGTTGCCACGTGGCAAAATATTCTCGATCGACCAACTCATCGCCAAATTTTACTTGTTTATCCGCTGGCGTATCGACCCAACTGCCGACGGGGGCCCATACAGCAGGCCACTGGAAGGCCTGAAGAATTGGGAAGACGCGGGTATAAAAACTCTGGTAGCCGTCATCAAAAGTCAGCACTACAGCTTTTTCCGGTAGCGGTTTTCCTCCTCGATGTGCTTCACGAATTTGAGCAATACTGACCGGTTGATAACCGTTCTCGCGCAGCCAGGCAAATTGTTCACGCAGTGCTGATGTCCGCACTGACATAAAACGCTGGTCGGCAGCTTCGTCTTCAACGTTATGCCATGAAATCGCTACAAAACCATTATGCGGCCACGGTTGCTCGGCGAGTAAAGATTCGCGATCCTGTGGCGGTATAAATGATGTTCTTGACTGGCTAATGCACGCGGTGAGCATAATTATACTCACCAGCATCAGGAGATATTTATTTCCATTACGTAACATATTTATCCTTAAAATCTGAATGTCATATCGAATTCAACGTATAAGTTGTGTTCTCTGTCACCGTCATAAGGTCGTTTTTCCCAGCGTAGCGTTGCGCCAGCATCAATCACGTCATTCCAACTAATGCGTTGCCCGTAGCCGAGTTGGGTGACGACATCCGTGCCATAATGTTTTTGCCAGGAGGCACCAACACCTGCGCTGAAGATTTGCTCCCAGCTATTTTCATAGCTTCGCCATAACAAATGACTTGCCTCAAATGCCGGAACAATATCGAACGTTTTTATAGGGTTGTAGTATGGGGTATCGTGTTCTGTATTTTGTTCGTAATACAGACTGGGTAGGAAATCGACAATCAAATATGGTGAAGACCAGATGCGTTCCTGACCCTCAAGTGAGACTTCATGACGCTGGTTACTGTCGGAAAAATCAGTGAAAGCCCAGGAGACACCGTACTTACGCCGCTCATTTTGATACCAGCGAACATAAGCCTGAGCACTGTTGCCTGTAACACCATTTTTCATTGCCCGTAATGGAACGCGGTGAGAGAGGCGTTCCAGTTGCGAACCAATACGCCAGTTATCATTAAAATCATACCAGCCAGACAGGCGCGCGCCGGGTTTATGCTCATGATTGAAAACGCGTTCAGCGTACTCTGCCTCGAGCCAGATATTACGTGACCGCCACTCAACACCCGCAAGCCAGTCGCGAACAATCCCTTTTCCTTCGCTAAATTGTCCATCGGCATAACCGAATCCAGCAAAACCGCGCCAGTTATCCTTCAGCGGTGGTGAATAAACGATGGTGGTTAAGTCGACATCATGTTTACCACTATCCGGGCCTTCGGCATCAATTCCTGTTGAGCCAGCGATACGAAGCTCTGCAAGATTATGTACATCAACCGCACGTTTTAATCGTACAACGCCGGGATCTTGCGGTTCACGTTCGACAACATCGTGCGTTAAGACAGCTGCCTGCTGCCATTCTTGTAACGTTAATGCTGTCCAGGCTTGTTCAACCTCCAGATTAATATTACGTGGCTCGATCACTTCTGCTTTTTTTAATTCATTTTCTGCTGCACGAGGCCAACCGCGGGCTTGTAACACACTCGCGTAATCAATGCGCAGTCCCTGATTTCCTGGTGCGTTATAAGCAAGCTCTCTGGCTGTCATTTCAGCCTGAGGAAGATCATTACTATATTTTGCTACGGTTGAGAGAAACGAATGCCCCTGTAACCAGGTATCATTCGGGATGCTCGTAGGCGTGCCCATTAACCGAAGGAAAGGCGGCGAAGTATTAATGGTATGTTGGGTGACAGTTAGCGCGCCGGGATAATTTTCACTCTCCAGGTGGCTGTAAAAGAGATCCGCAAGTTCTTCATCGGATAAATCCGGGGCAATGGTCTCCTTGTGATAAAAGAGCTCGGTCATTATTGACTGTGCTTTTTTCGGCTGATGATCTTTGAGATAAGCCGATGCAACCCAATATTGCCCCCAGGGCGGAATAATTTGCCCCGTCTTTTTTAATCGCTGATAGTGAGAAATAACGTCTTTATAACGATCGCGAGTTAATAACGCGCCAAGATGATCAACCTGAATACGCTGGTACTGGGCAGTGCGGTCTGGGTTATCGTGCCACAGAATTGCTAATGCAGCTTATTGTGCTAGGGCGCGATCGGCAATGGCATAACGTTCACTTTCACTGCGCGTAGGCATAAACGACAGTCTGACCAGTTCGGCATGAATATCAGCGCGAATATCTGGCGTTAAATTGGCATCGTCAATCGCGGCAGCAAGTTGATTATTACGTAATGCCTGCACGTATTCTGTGGGATATTGTTGCGTAGATGCATTTTCAGGTAATGACTCTGTCATCGCCCGTAATTCATCCTGATGACGCCCCGCCAGTTTATAGATATAGGCTTCTGCGAGTAAATTGGCTTTGTCCGGTGCTCCAGAGTTAAGCTGCTTAAGTTTAACCAGCGCAGTATCATAGTGACCAGCATCTGCCAGGGTTAAAATTTGTCCCCGTTGATAATCCTTATTTTGCGGCTCCAGAGAGAGCGCCTTTTGCCACAGTGTAAGCGAGTTTTGCCATTGTTGCAGGTTACGATAAGCGACGGCGACAGCTGCATAACCACGCGCTGGTAATTGCTGATGACGGTAGCGGTTGTAAACGGTAATAACCTGTTTATCTTGCCCGGCCCATAAGGCAATCTGTAACCAGTCAGCAATTTGGTTATTGCTGAGTGCTGATTTTAGTGCAAACCATGACAAAGCTGGCTGAGTATTACCCTTGCGAGCTTCAATAATCAATGCATCATAGGCGTTATTAACAGCACTCTTCGCCGCGGGACTCGCTGCTAAAAATGCGGCAGTAAGAAGTTTCAAAGCCCATTTGGTTTTCGGGCACCTTTTTCTGCTACTTGAATACATCCTGTATTACTCCATGTATTGCCAAAATCTCTCTCTGTATCTAATTACAGGTAACTGAAAAGAAAGATATTTTTGCACCTCATAATCCGTTATTAAACGCGGAAGAGAGACGTGAATTGTTGATGATGAGAAGAAGAAATGATGAGCAGAGTGTCCATATAAAATCCTTTTCTCGCCCGAAAATCCATTCCAATGATGAGGATCTTCAGGAATACGGCATAAATCCCAATGCCTTTTTCAAAATAAATTAGGATTAAAATAATTAAATCAGTAAATTCCGATGCATGATTTCGGATTTTTCGAAAGTCCTGATGAAAGGCTGCGCTACGGCACTCACGGATTTAATTGTTATTCCTAATGTATCTATGAATTAATGTTTTATAAGGATTTTCTATAACCATTTATAAGTATTTTCAAGCCTGGCTTGTTGCAAACAATGTATAAAGCACTTAGGCAATAATAATTACATTCAGCAACTATCATCATCGGTATTGTTTGTGGGCGGAATTTCATATTGACAACAGTACAGTTCTTATATCTATTAATAATAGAAAGGGATCTACAACCTACAGATTGGTGTAGCTTTATGGAAAAAGACTATTTGAGAATTAGTAGTACTGTATTAGTGAGCTTATTGTTTGGGCTTGCTTTGGTTTTGGTGAATAGTTGGTTTAATCAGCCAGGCGTTGAGGAAGTTGTTCCACGATCAACCTATCTGATGGTAATGATTGCTTTATTTTTTATCGATACTGTTGCATTTATTTTTATGCAGTTGTATTTCATTTATGACCGTAGGCAATTTTCAAACTGTGTACTTAGTTTGGCTTTTCTGAGTTGTTTGATTTACTTTGTTAAAACCGTCATTATCATTCAGCAAATTATTGAGGAGCGTTTGACAAGCAGTGTTGTCCAAAATGACATTGCAATCTATTATTTGTTTCGTCAGATGAGTTTGTGCATATTAATATTTCTGGCATTGGTGAATAAAGTTAGTGAAAACACAAAACAGCGCAATTTATTTTCCAAAAAAATGACTTTGTGCATAAGTTTGTTTTTTGTTTTTGGGGGGCCGATAGTTGCTCACATACTTTCTAGTCATTATGAGAGCTACAATTTACACATTGCCGAGTTAACCAATGAAAATGGTCAGGTGGTTTGGAAAGCCTCATATGTTACCATAATGATTTTCATGTGGTTAACCTTGCTTTCGGTTAATCTATACTTTAATGGTTTACGCTATGATATCTGGAATGGAGTGACGGTGATTGCTTTTTGTGCCGTACTGTACAATATCTCTCTGTTATTTATGAGCAGGTATAGCGTGTCCACTTGGTATATTAGTCGCACTATTGAAGTAGTCAGTAAGTTAACCGTTATGGTAATATTTATGTGCCATATATTCAGTGCGCTACGAGTAACAAAGAACATTGCACATCGCGATCCCTTAACCAATATATTTAACAGAAATTATTTTTTTAATGAACTGACAGTTCAATCAGCATCAGCCCAAAAAACGCCTTATTGCGTCATGATTATGGATATCGACCACTTCAAAAAAGTCAACGACACCTGGGGGCATCCGGTTGGCGATCAGGTGATAAAAACAGTGGTGAATATCATTGGGAAAAGCATACGACCAGATGACCTTTTAGCGCGCGTCGGCGGCGAAGAGTTTGGCGTCTTGCTGACGGACATCGATACTGAACGTGCGAAAGCTTTAGCGGAAAGGATTCGGGAAAATGTTGAGCGTTTAACTGGCGATAATCCTGAATACGCTATACCACAAAAAGTGACGATTAGTATTGGCGCTGTTGTGACTCAGGAAAATGCGTTAAACCCAAATGAGATCTATCGACTGGCTGATAACGCACTTTACGAGGCGAAAGAGACCGGGCGTAATAAGGTGGTTGTGAGGGATGTGGTGAATTTTTGTGAGTCACCATAAAGCGGCATTTTGATCCTACCCACGTAATATGGACACAGGCCTAAGCGAGG
>OGMJ01001002.1_pt1 | contig 13684 bp, 15 predicted proteins | sample 1573181 | NCBI WGS metagenome assembly OGMJ01 (sample SAMEA2582004, study PRJEB24529) | metagenome | biome: Human gut stool | place: China | collected 2011
TACACAATGGAGGTCGTCGATATTCATAATCAATGCATCCTGTGCAATACCTTTCCAAACGGATAAGTCACCCGTTTCTTTCCAGTACATATAAGCAAGAGATGATTTGGTTCCGGCACCATCGGCATGCATAATGTTGCAATATTCCGGGTCACCTCCCAATATATCGGGAATAATTTTACAGAATGCTTTCGGGAAGATTCCTTTGTCGATGTTCTTGATGGCGTTGTGCACATCTTCTTTTGATGCGCTTACTCCACGCATCATGTATCGTTGATTACTCATGAGTTATAGAATTATATTGTATACGGCTGCAAAAGTACAGCTTTTTTTTGGTACAGCCTAGAAAAACAGTCAGGTAAATTCCGGAGTAAACTTTCGATTATCATACGGCTATGCGTGTAAAGCCAAGATTATAATGCATATTTTATATGTTCACTCCAGATTGAATCAATCAGTTTTCCGACTGTGGCATGGCACCTTAAACTATATTCACTGATGTTTATATTGTACTTTTCAAGCAATGCTTTTCTTAAATCAGCATACTGAATTTCTGCAACATAGAAACCTGTATTAAGTGTTATTAGTTTTCCCTTGCAGAAAGGGCGAACGAAATTGAATACATCATTTTTAGAACTGAACTTTCTCTTCTTTTGAGCTGGCGGAAGTGTATTGGGCATTATAGAAGTCTTTCTTTCCCATATTGCATTAACAAGATTTCCTATGGTAAATAGATTACTGATTGCTTTCTCACTATATGTTAATTCATAATCTTTATCTAAGATTTGAATTAAAGGATATATACGTAAACCTGCAGTGATGATATTGGTGTCAAGAGTTATTAAAGATCCTGTACATAAACTTCGAACCCATCCAAATACATCATTCTTGTTCTTGAATGCTTTGTTTTTATTTGAATTTACTACAGACGAATTTCCTGATGCCATATTTGTAGATCTGTTGACAGAAGGCGCTTCTTGTTTGGGTACGATAGGCTTTGATTGAGGTTGTGTTTTGACTTTTTGCTCTGCTAAAAGATCCTCATATTCTTTCTGTACTTTTCTAGCTTTAGTTTGTTCATCGGACAGGCGTTTTTGTAATTGTTTGTTTTCTTCTATAGAACACAATAAACGCTTCTCTTTATCGCGTAAATCATTTTTTATTTTTTCATTTTCTCTTGTGCTTTCTATTATGGAAAACTCTAATTCTTTGATTCGAGAATCTGATTCTTTATTTAGGATTTGCATCTGCTTGATTTCAATCTTAGCTTTTTGTATGGCAGATTCATTCTTTTTTAAATTCTCATTCATACTATTGCAATCTTCGGTAGCCTGCAAAAGAGAACGTTGCAATCGTTGATTTTCAATTTCTAAATTACTTTTTATGGTCTGCAGTTCGCTCACCATATTTATACTACGCCAATTGGTTCGCGCTACAGACAATTGTTTCTCATCCAATTGATAAGTGTCATTTCCATCAATGTAGTATAATATAGGAAAAGTCCAACCACATCTGCTGCAAAAATTAGAAGATATTGACACTTCCTTATCACATATAGGGCATATCTTGGTTGTATTTCCTATATATGTTTGTTTTTCAAATATTTGGTTGACTACATCTATTTGTTGTAAAGTCAAACGTTGACAGTCTTTTGCCAAAATGCTGATTTCTTCTTTTATCTTTTCCTTCTTTGCTTCAGCCTCTTTCTCTTGTCTAAGCTTTTCTTCTTCCCGTTGTTTTTGGGCAATATCTTCTTTGACTTTATTAATGGCACGGAGCAAATCTTTTAATGCATTTTGGGGATTTTCTTGATAATCGATATAATCTAATGGACGTATCAGAAGTTTAAATTTTTTGTTGTACTGGCAATTATCTATTTTTACAGGAATGATTGCTTTTTCTCCATCCAAAGCTTCGAATATTTCGCCCGCAGTCCATATTGATTCATTTGAATGTTTGGAGGATATAAATATGAGCATCTTAGATTCAGCTATTGCGCCTGTGATAATTTCAATGAACTCTTGTCCACTGTAAATTCCGTCTTTATCGAACCAGTAGGTAATACCATTTTCATCGAATACATTTTGGATTTCCGCTATGGCATTACCAGGTATTACATTGTAGTTTTCATCAACGTAATCTCTGCGTGAATAGCTTATAAAAACATCGTATTTGTATTTCATGTTATATTGTATTTACTAAAATGTGACCTCTGATTTATAGTGCGAATATACTCTTTTTGAGTGGAATAAAGAATAACAAAGAAATATTTTGTGAAAAAAAAGACGACATAAAGTAGTGTTCGATATTAGTACTTAAAATAGTTGTTGAAAATTTGATAATTAATTGATTCTCTATTGAAACAGATACTTGATTATTTCCAAGCGAATGCTTTAAGATTGCATCACGAATATAATGATTTAATGCTGTAAAATGACATTTGTGATTAAATGGAAAATAAATGTACTTTTCTATTAGAAAACCATGCTTATCTGGGCCATCTTTTGTAAAATGTGAGATGGATATAAATAAAAATAGTGGGAAAGTTTCTTCTTTTCCCACCTGCTAAAGATTTATTTATATTGCTAAGTATCTCTAAATGTAAAATATAAAGATCGATTTAGCCTCTTTTTAGAATTCTACCTTCGGAGCCTTCTCACTTCCTTCTTCTGCTTCAAAATATGCTTTCTTATCAAAGCCGAACATTCCTGCAAAGATATTTTTGGGGAAACGGCGGATATTGGTGTTATAAGCCTGTGCAGCATCATTGAAATTTTTGCGCGCTACATTGATACGGTTTTCAGTTCCTTCCAGTTGAGCCTGTAATTCCAGGAAGTTTTGATTAGCTTTTAAGTCCGGATAATTCTCGGTAATAGCTAATAACTTGCCCAGTGCTGATGTTACAGCACCTTGTGCCTTTTGGTATTGCGCCAACTTTTCTGGTGTCAGATCGGCAGCGTCCACTTTAATTTGAGTTGCCTGGCTACGTGCGGCAACAACTCCTTCCAATGTTTCCTTTTCATGTGTCGCATATCCTTTCACGGTATTTACCAAGTTAGGTATCAAGTCGGCACGGCGTTGGTATTGAGTCTCTACATTTGCCCATTGACCACTTACATTCTCGTCCATAGTAACCAGACCGTTATATACACTTACTGCCCATATGACAAGGATAGCCACAACGGCTAAAATGATGATAATTGACTTTTTCATGTTTCTATTATTCTATTGTTTTTATTAATTTATCAGGATTTTGACGAACGTCCCAAATTGCTACGATGATTACATCTTCATTAATATCAATGTAATAAATAAGTTTATAGTTAGCATCTACTACTAATGCTCTGTAACAGAGTGTAACTCTTTCTGAAGTGTTTAGAATGTTTCCCGCATTTGGGAAAGTTCTAAGCATCTCTGCTTCTTTGATAAGTTTATTATGTAATTTAGCAGCTATACGTTCGTTTTTTGTATATTGTAATGTTTGTAAATAAACTAATTCTAGCGTTTGCAAAGCTGATTGAGTCCAAACAATATTTGTCATTTCATATAATATTTGAGAACATCCTCATGTGAAACAATCCTTCCTGCCTTGACATCTTCCATACCTCTGTTGATTGCGATCTCTAATTCTTCTTGAGTATGTGGTAATAACCATGATTTTTGTTCCAATTCGTTGGAGAATCGAAGCATTTCTTTGAGCTGATTTTCTTCCATTAACATAACTCGTTCCATAATTTTCTGTCTCATGGTGATGGTGTCCATACCGTAAGAACCAGTTGGCTCATGGACAACTTTTTCTTGTTCTTTTTTTTCTTGATATTCTTTATTCTCTTTCATTTTCTTCTGTCTTAGTCATTAGGTAAAGTTACTAATTTATTTCGAAACTAGGGCATTGGATAACATTTATTTTAGAAACGAGAACCGGCACCACCGCCTCCGCCCATTCCTCCGCCAAAGCTGCCTCCACCGAAACCGCCTCCATCGAAACCGCCTCCGCCTCCGAAACGACCTCCGCCGAAGCCTCCAATAAATGGACCACCTCCGCCACCTCCCCGGTGGTGGTAATCATTATCATAACTTTGTTGGCGACGTATGATGGTATGTCCGCAGTTTCTACATGTATAGGTAACATCCTCGGTTTTCACCCCGTTAATTCGGGATACGACAGCACTTCCTGTTCTCTGCAATTGGTGTTTGCCGCATTTCGGACAACGGCTTTGCCTACGTGCCGAAAAGAAAGCAAGACCTCCGCCAATAGCAATAAAACAAAGAATGGCAAGAACAAAATCAAAAGAACCACCGCTGTTCGAATCGGAGAGAGCATCATTTTCCATAGAACCGTCGAGCCGCTGACAAGTCGCTTTTAGGCCGGCCACCATTCCGGCATCCCAATTTCCGTCTTTCAGGTAAGAAATCATATATCTGGTTTGAATCCTTTTACAGATCGCATCGGGGAGCACTCCTTCCAAACCATAACCGGTATAAAACTGGATACAACGTTGATCCGTAACCAACAAAATAACCAATCCGTTATTTTTATCTTTCTTCCCTACACCCCATTTATTAAGTAACTGATGGCAGAAGTTGAAACAATCTTCTTCTCCGATTGATGGAACTACGGCAACCACCGTTTCAATTCCTGTTTGTTGTTCCAAGGCATAAAGCATGGAGTCTATACTGTCACAAGCAGCCTGTGAAAGTATGCCGGCCGGGTTGCAAACATATTGCATTTTGTTTTGCAGGTGAACTTTCGGGAGGTTGTCCACCGTGTATACTTTCTCTTGAGCTTGTAGTGGGAACAGAAGAAAAGTTGCTAGTATAAAAGTCAATATTGATTTCATAACGATTATTTTACGTTTGCAAATATAGAAACTTTTTCTGTTATGAATCTAAAACTCCTTGTTATAATAGGTTTAATGGATGTATCGTCCGACGAATGCACGGACTCGGTCGGTGTACTCCTGTTTATTCTCTTGGTATGAAACGGCATGAGCGGCTCCCGGCACAATCCATAGTTCCTTGGGCTCCGGTTTGGCTTCGTAAAGCGGGTATACCATCCAGGTAGGCACATACGTGTCTTTGTCCCCGTGGATAAATAACATTGGAAGTTGTGATTTGGCTACCTGTTTCAGTGAAGAAGCTTCTTTGAAATTCCATCCATATTTCTTTTCGCAAAGCCAGCTTGTGGTGTACATGAGTGGAAAAGGAGGAAGATGGAAACTTGTTTTCAACTCGTGTGAGAATTCATCCCATACACTGGTGTAACCGCAATCTTCTACAAAGCATTTGACAAATGGCTTTTGTTCCTCACCAGATACCATCATGGTGGTGGCACCTCCCATTGAAATTCCGTGTACAACCATTTGCGTGCTGTCTCCAAAGATTTCATTGGCGATGTTCATCCATTGCAATACATCTAGACGGTCTTTCCAGCCCATTTGAATGGCAGGACCTTCACTTTCTCCCTGATGTTGCAGGTCGGGGAGTAATATATTATATCCTAAATCACGATTATACAGATAACCGATCATAAACATGCGGATAGCATTATCCGTATACCCGTGTACAATGACTGCGGTCTTGCTGGTAGGTTGGGGAGCAGCCACATAATAAGCATGCAGTTGTATTCCGTGCGGGTTAATAATGAAAGTGTCTTTCAGTGCATCCACTTGTTTCAGGCTGTCCACCCATGGACGTAGGAAAGGGTAGTTTCTATACATGAAGGGATAAGAGTCAGCATCTTTAGACAAAATCTTGGCATTCGGAGTCAATGAAAAGTTTAACATATAAAAACTTCCTCCGATGGTGCAGCCGGTCAATGCCAGCATGATAATAATGATGCTATATACAACTTTTCTCCTCATAAAAACTCTCTCTAATCCTTATTTATGCCATATCTCCCATGCGGCAAATGCCTGGAGCAGCAGCATTTCCAGACCGTTTTTAACAACAGCCCCTTGTGCTTCTCCTTTTTTCATGAACAGCGTAACATTCGGATTATATAACAAATCGTAGAGCAAATGGTTTGGTGTCAGAAGTTCATAAGGGATATTAGGGCAGAAATCTACCTTAGGAAACATACCTACGGGAGTACAGTTGACGATGATTGTATATTCTGCCATAATTTCGGGAGTCAGTTCCTCATAAGTCAGCATATCATCGGCTTTGTGGGTGCGTGATACGAATATACTTTCAATACCCAGGTTTTTCAGCCCGTGGTAGACGGCTTTGGAAGCTCCGCCGGTACCCAAAATCAGCGCTTTCTTGTGATGAGGCTGCAACAAGGGCTGGATAGATTGAGTGAATCCAATGATATCGGAGTTGTAACCCACCAATTTGACTTTTCCTTTTGGCTGGCGAATGATTTTAATCACATTGACTGCGCCTATCTTTGCGGTGTCACGATCGAGTTCATCCAGAAAAGGAATCACTTGTTCTTTGTAGGGGATAGTCACATTAAGCCCGCATAAATTGGGATTCTCTTCGATAACTTCCATGAAGTTATTAATGCTGGGAATTTCGAAATTCACATACTCTGCATTGATTCCTTCGGATTTGAACTTCTCATTAAAGTATCCGATAGAAAATGAATGTCGCAGAGGATAGCCGATTAAACCATATTTTTCCATAATATAATAAGGGTTAAATTAATCATTCACAATGAATTGCTATTTTGTTGCGGTATAAAGAGTGCAGATGCCAAAGGTCAGCCGTTTGAAGTTGACTTCGCTAAAACCGGCTCGGGCGATGACTCCTTTCATGACTTCCCCTTGAGGAAATACTTTGATGGTGTCCGGCAGATAGCGGTAGGCACTGTTATCTTTGGAGAGCAGTTTGCCCAATAATGGAATGACGACTTTAGAGTAGATGGAAAATAACTGTTTCATCGGGAAACGGTCCGGAGTGGTAAGTTCCAAAATCACAAGATGACCGCCCGGTTTCAATACACGGCACATTTCGGAGAGTCCTTTGTCGAGGTCTTAGAAGTTGCGGATACCGAAAGCTACGGTGATGGCGTCAAAATCATTGTCGGCAAAAGAGAGTGAAGTACAGTCCTCCCGGGCAAAAGAGATCTTGTCCGACAGTCCTTCCTTTTTTACTTTTTCACGTCCCACATTCATCATGCCTTCCGAGATGTCCGTCCCGATCAGTTCGGCAGGCTGTAGTTTGCGGCAGGCGAGGATAGCAAAATCTCCTGTGCCGGTAGCTACGTCCATCATACGCTGCGGTTGGAAAGGGCGTAACCAGGCAATCGCTTTTTTGCGCCAGCTGCGGTCGATACCTAAAGATAAGGTATGGTTCAGCTTATCGTATGCATGCGCGATGTTGTCGAACATTCGTTCCACTTGCTCGGTCTTTTTTCCTTCTTCGTCGTAAGGCTTGATATGTTGTTGTGGGTAGTCCATTCTTTTTAATTGATAGTTGATAAATGATAGTTGGAAGATGATAGTTGATAAATGATAGTTGGCGGATAATAATTAAGGTTGAAGTTATATGCGATGAATTGCATACGAACTGTCATTCATTATCTGTCAACTATCATTTATTATCTGTCATTTGTTGACTATCAACGATTCAAGAACGTTTCAACGTTTTTGAATATACGTTCAGCGATATTGCTAGTATCTTCTTTCACGAATTTCTCACCGGTGATGTTTTCGAACAATTCGATGTAACGGTCACTGATGCTTTGTACGATAGCCGGAGTCATTTCAGGCACTTTCTGACCGTCTTTGCCCTGGAAACCGTTTTCCATCAACCATTCGCGAACGAACTCTTTAGAAAGTTGTTTCTGTGGTTCGCCTTTTTCGAAACGTTCCTGGTAACCTTCAGCATAGAAATAACGGCTTGAATCTGGAGTGTGGATTTCGTCCATCAGGTAGATAGTACCGTTGTGCTTGCCGAATTCGTATTTTGTATCTACGAGAATCAGTCCGCGTTCTGCTGCGATTTCAGTACCGCGTTTGAAAAGGGCTAATGTATATTTTTCGAGGATTTCATACTCTTCCGGAGTAGCCAATCCCTGTTTCAGGATTTCTTCTTTAGAGATGTCTTCGTCGTGCAATCCCATTTCTGCTTTCGTAGTCGGAGTGACGATCGGTTCGGGGAATTTTTGGTTTTCGCGCATTCCGTCCGGCAATTTTACGCCGCAAATCTCGCGTACACCGCTTTTGTAAGCCCGCCATGCGCTACCGCACAGGTAACCACGTACAATCATTTCCACCGGAAAACCTTCACACAACACACCCACTGTTACCATTGGGTCCGGAGTAGCCATTTTCCAGTTCGGACAGATGTCAGTAGTGGCATCGAGGAATTTAGCTGCAATCTGGTTCAGCATTTGTCCTTTGTAAGGAATACCTTCAGGCAGTACTACGTCAAAGGCCGAAATACGGTCGGTTGCTACCATGACGAGTTTTTCGCCGTTGATGTTGTACACATCGCGCACTTTTCCGTGGTACACACTTTTCTGTCCCGGAAAGTTGAAATCTGTTTTTGTTAATGCTTTCATAATGATATATATATTAAAATTATGCTTCTTTCTTTAATTTCACCACGGAGGACACGGAGTACACAGAGTTTTCATTGAGATATTTGGATTAAATCCTCTGTGTACTCTGTGTCCTCTGTGGTGAACCGTTCCGTTCGGCTTTCGCTTCTTTATCGAACTTTTCGTAAGCATCCACGATACGTTCCACCAGTTTATGGCGTACGATATCTTTCTTATTCAGTTCAACAAAACTGATCCCTTTCACTCCCTTCAAGATGCGGAGGGCTTGCACCAATCCCGATGTTTGTGAAGCGGGAAGGTCAATCTGAGTCATATCTCCCGTAACGATCATTTTGGTATTCATACCCATACGGGTGAGGAACATTTTGATTTGTTGGGCGGTAGTATTCTGGGCTTCGTCCAATATAACGACTGCATCATTCAGCGTACGTCCGCGCATAAAGGCTAACGGGGCAATCTGGATAATGTTCAATTCCATGTATTCCTTTAACTTGGCGGCAGGTATCATATCCTGCAAGGCGTCATATAAAGGTTGTAGGTATGGATCGATCTTATCTTTCATGTCGCCGGGCAGGAAACCGAGTTTTTCTCCGGCTTCTACGGCGGGGCGGCTAAGAATGATTTTTTTGATTTCTTTGTTTTTCAATGCACGCACGGCAAGGGCGATAGCAGTGTATGTTTTTCCCGAACCTGCCGGACCGATGGCGAATACCATATCATTCTTGGCGAATCCTTCTACCAGTTTCAACTGGTTTTCGCTTCGGGGGATGATAGGCTTGCCCGTGACGCTGAATACAATCACGTTTCCTGTCTGTTCCGCTTGCGGAGCATTTCCTTTTATAATGTCAATGATGACTTCTTCTTTCAGTGAATTATATTCGGCGCAGTACTTTTCAAGTTTGGTGATATTTTCCTCGAAGGCACACATTTCCTCCTCGTCGCCCAGCACTTTGATGACATTGCCTCGGGCAACTATGCGTAGCTTTGGATATAAAGCTTTAATTAACTGTATGTTGGCGTTGTTTACACCGTAAAAAATAACCGGATCAATGTCCTCAAGAACAATCAGCTTCTCTATCATTAAGTTGTATTAAAGAAAAATTTCTGCAAATTTAATCAAACGTTTTGGATTCTCTGATTGTTTGGAGGTGAATTTTACTGCAAATCTTCTACTATCCACTTTTCGATGTTTCTTGTTTCATTACTGAAATTGATGCCTATTTTAAATATTTGTCGCTTGTCGGCAGCAAATGCTTGTGCATAATGTTTGTCATTGATTTGTTGCAGAGCTTCTTCGGCGGTTCCCTCTAGCTTGAATTCCATTACATAGATGAAATGATCGGTTTGCAGGACGAGGTCAATGCGTCCTTGTGAGGTATGATACTCTGCTTTTACATAGAATCCAATGAGTTTAAATACGATGAAGAGTACATTTTGATAATGTAGTTCCAAATCGCGTACCAATTCGTAAGGTGTATCGGCAAAGAAACTTTGCAGGCGGCGGAAAAAGGCATCATAATCACCTTGTTCCACTTCATCGACAAACTGCCGTATTTGGAAAGGAGATTCGATTACGTCTATATTGGTATAGAACGGAAGGAGGTATTTTACAAAACCTTCTTCTACTTCCCGATTGGGAAATCCCAGTCGATAAATTCCAAAGCGATTGTCAAATCCTTTGATCGTAAGATATCCACTTTGATAGATAACCGGAATAGGATTTCGGGACGTCGAATCAATGCTGTTCAGTACATCTGCATCCGTTTCTTCATGCGTGATACGTTGGAGATTATAATTAGATTTCTTTAGTAATTCTACCAAATAAGTCGGGGTGCCGGTTTCAAACCAGTAACTACCGAATTTCATCTTATAGAATGTGTTGAGCAAACTGAATGGATTGTATATTCCTATGGAGTTTTCTACGAAATGATAACCATCATAACATTCTTTCAGTTCGGAGCATACCTCCTCATAAGTCATTTTTTGCTTATCAGCCAAGATATGCAAGTCTTCTTCCATATTGTCGTGGATTTCTTTCTCTGTGATACCGCAGAGTTCCACGTACTGTTCATCCATTGAAATATCAATCAGATTGTTCAGGTCGCTGAATACACTGACTTTTCCGAACTTGGTGACACCTGTAAGGAATCCGAGTTTGATGCATCCGTCTTTACTCTTTAATGCTCCATAGAAAGGCTTTAGTGTGTTTCGGTAATATTTTTGCAGTTCTTCGTTTCCGATAGCTTGCAGCATAGGTTTGTCATATTCGTCTACAAGGATAACAACACGTTGCCCGGTCTGTTCGTAAGCCCGCTGTATGATGCCTGCAAAGCGTAAAGAAAAGGAAACTTCCGACGGGCGTGTGCCATACAGGCTTTCCCAATGTTCCAGATTGTCATTGAGTATTTGGTCCAGACTTTCGGGAGTATCATATTTCTCGATATTTAAATCAAGGTGTAATATCGGGTGTTTGATCCAGTCTTTTTCCAGTTGTTCGATAGCCAATCCTTCGAATAGTTCTTTCTTTCCCTGATAGTATGCTTCAAGAGTAGATATTAGCAGACTTTTCCCAAAGCGGCGAGGACGGCTAAGAAAATAGTAACGACCGGTTTTTACTAATTGGTAAATGAGTCTGGTTTTATCTACATAAAGATAACCATCGTTACGGAGACTTTCAAAATTCTGTATGCCGATAGGATATAGCTTGCTCATAATCTGATTCTTTTAGCGTTGGATTCATACAAAGATAGCTGTTTTTCATCTTAACGCAAAATTTACCTTGAAGGTTTTATGATATGCTGGTCAAAGATTTTGAAAAAAGGTATTTATCGGGCGGTGATGTGGAAACACCCTTGCTTCAATTCATATTTAATATAGCATTTTTCCGCTTTCCGCAAGTCCCTTAATACCTCAGACAGAACGAGTTTCAGAGTATCTGAGCTTACGTCCTGTAAGGGACGTCCGTCTTTGTCTTCTACCTTTTTGAAGCGTTTCCAACTGACGTCGAAAGTGGCTCCGAAGCAATGTGCCGAGTTTGCCGAAGCATTTCGGTTGCGACGGCGGAGGCGTTTCACATCGTTTTCGGTACGCAACACCGAAGTAACGATTACCTGATTCGGATTCAAGCCTTTGGCAGTCAATGAATCGAGGAAATTGGAACCGATCGTATCGAGTAGCGCGCTGGCACAAGGAACGAGATAGGGGATAGAGTGTGTCAGTGAATCTACTACATAAAACTCATTGTCGGTAATATGAGTTAGCTTTTCTTTCATATCTTCTGCTGCTTCCCGGTCTGCCAATGGGCGAATCCCTATCTTTTTGGCTGCTTCCAGATGTGCATCGTTCAAATCAGGGAAAGAACGTTTGTAGCTGACTACGCCACGAATATTGCGCGGCTCGTTCAGTTTCAGCGACATGTCTTTCTTTTTGCAGCCCGAAGTAAGCGTTGTAAGCCCGATAACTAGTAAAGATAGCGGTAATATGCGAAGCTTATAAATAGTCATTTTATATTTTTTGCTCGCAAATATACGCTATTTTTTCATACGTTCTATGCTTTGCATTATTTTCTGGCTCATACTTTGGGGTTATTCCAAAATATTCTCTGGTATTTCAGGATAGGTGTTTAGTATCCCTATTATGGTATAATCTGTATTGTCAATTGTTGTTTTTAGTGTGGGTACTATTGTATGTTCACTTCTGGTAAGAGCTTTTTCTACAAGTTCTTTCCAATCTATATCTAGAAATTTTGATATAAGATTTAGAACGGCATTTGCACTCGTAACTCCATCGTATAGTTCAAATCTTAATTTGTGAGGGGTGGGAGGAACTGTTGCATCGCTGAAATTTCCTTGTTCGTCAGATGCATAGTTTAGTGTTAAATAAGGTATGGCGTATGTAGGAGACGAGTTGCCGGAACCGCTTTCTAACTTGGTGAAAAAATCGTATGTTCCTTTTGCTATTGGAGTACGAGATATTTCGTCTCTAGACTCAATATAACGGAAAAAATAGCAATCTTTAGCTTCATTGTTAATAAGATAAACTATAGTGCCATTAGAAAGTGCCGGATGATTACCTTTTTTTATAGCGTATGCCAAATAACTGTCTGTAATTTTAATTCTTAAATCAGCCGTTTCGTTGGTGATATTATCTTTTACTTTCACCTTTGTTTCTCCTTTCTTTTTTGGGGTGATCCTTAAGCTTCCCATTCCTATCGAACTGGATAAATCTACATCTATATTTAAAATGTCAGTTTTTTCTACAGTTACGGTGTAGTCCCTATTTCCACCTGTGATGGTGATATTGGTTGTTCCTAACAAAGGTCGTTCGTAATACTCTTTTTCGAAGGATAAAGAATATATCTTTTTTTCATCGTTATTTCCACAGCTAAAAAAAATAATTGTATAGAGAAATGACAGTAGTGCTCCAAGTAAATGTTTTGTCTTCATGATTATTCTGTTTTATAGTTTTGCAGGAGAGATATAGTCTTATAAGTTCCTGTGTTGATGTTGGAGGCAAATATAAAGATTTTATCAATATGTTGAAGTAAATAGTGTATTTATTTCTTGTCCTCCAGCTATTTTCATACATTTGTAGCGGTTTATAAAAATAGGCCACTTTCCCACTAAACATAACACACATGAAAACAGATTTCGATTACAATTCTATGCCCGTTAGCTTCGCTCATTGCTTGAATGGACATTGTTTGCGTGCGGACAAATGTCTGCGACGACAAGTAACTCTCCGAATGCCGAAAGAGCGGGCTGCTGTAATGGTTATTAATCCCGAACATGTCACCTCCGATGGTGAAGACTGTACTTACTTTATTGATGAAAAGCCGGTGTTGTTTGCACGGGGTATGAAACATTTGCTGGATCGGGTGCCGCTTGCTGATGCCACCGTTATCAAGCGACAGATGATAGCCTACTTCGGCAAAACGATCTATTATCGTTGTTGCAATAAAGAACGGTTGATTAAACCAAAGGAACAAAAGTATATACAAGAACTTTTTCGAAAGAGGGGAGTTACAGAAACGCCTCAATTTGACGAATATATAGAATACTATGATCTTGGGTAAGTATATCCGTTAGTCCCGGTAGTTCCATATATTGTGGGAAAGTATTCTCTTATATTATGGGAATTTATTCCCGCAAAATGAGGGAATAAATTCTCTCC
>OGMJ01001006.1_pt1 | contig 13663 bp, 8 predicted proteins | sample 1573181 | NCBI WGS metagenome assembly OGMJ01 (sample SAMEA2582004, study PRJEB24529) | metagenome | biome: Human gut stool | place: China | collected 2011
TTTTTAAATGTTGTTCCGGGTCCCTTTTCAAGTGTTAGCTACAGATTTGAACACACACGAACCCTCCACCCGATAAAGATCTTGAATTTCTCGGGTGATTTTCGGGCGTATAAGTTTTCCTCGTTCAGGCTTCTTACACCTCCGATACATAAATGTACTTCCTCGCCGTTCATCATTCTGCTCATGGAACGGATATGAAAACAGAAAGCCATACGTTGATAATAGATGGTCTCGTCCTCCGGTCTAAGCTCTTCTTTCCTTTTTGTCAATGCTCCCGGAACCCTGCCCAGGATTTTATGTGATACTCTGATTTCCGTGTTACCAAAGTTCTCTCCGGTAAAATATACTTTCGCGGCATCCTCTACCTGGTGGATAAATTTCTGGTGGCTGATTGTAAGCTGGTTATCCCCAAAACTAGGGACAATACAGTTCCTTTCAAGTTCTTCAAGTGTAATACCCGAAGTGTTACTCTCAATAAAATTAGGATGCTCTTTCTGTTCTTCTTCAGATACGATTACAGCATCTTCGATATTAACTGCATCCATCATTCTTGTTACCATTCCGATTGTTCTTGGAATGACAGTAAGTTCATTAGTCATTGTTTCCATACTCTTGTTATTTTTTAGTCGGTTAATAAAATGCGATGAAAAAACAAAAAGCCAAGAGGTGTCATTTCTTTGCTTTTATGAATATACCTCTTAGCTTCTTTATTCCTTTGAGTATTGAAGTTGCTACCTCCAATACGGTTATTATTACGTCCGCTTTCTTGTCATAATCCATTCATCAGACGTACTATCAGTTTTCAGTCGCAGCATCAACGGCCTTGACTTCACCCGTGGCAATCTTCTGTTTTCCGAATTTGCCACAATACTTTTCTGCAAGCTCGATTACTACGGAACCTGCCACGATAATCTCGGCCACATAAGCTGCGACCTTCAATCCTTTAATTAAATTTCCCATGTCTCTTAGTTTTAAATTGTTAGTAATTATGTTTCTATTCTCTATTTCTCTTATATACTTTTCTCATATATAAGGCTTTGAAGGGAAATCAAGGAAGGGGAGAAGAAAAAAATAGACCAATCTTTCGACTGGTTGTGATAGTTGAACCGTTATAAATAGCTCCTCGCATTTACTTGGCCTGTCATGCGGCATACATTCTTTCGTGGGGAACTTTATGTCTTGTCCACATACTGAAATTGCTACGCATCATCGAATCTCCATCTCATCCATCGTCTGAAAATAAGCGTGACCCGGTAATTGTTTATTGTTATTATGCTTGAAGTCGATGCACCTTATTATAATGGTGCTGAATAATGCTCCAAGCTTTTTCTCATATATAAGAGTTTGAGGGCTTTAGAAATGGAGAGAAAAAATAATACTCTGCCAAGTTGAAAATGGCAGGGCAAAATGTCTTTGGATAAAAAAGAATACCTATCTTTGTGGTGTTCTACTTAAAGCATATAAGTACGAAAAAAAAGAAATTCAGCTATTAAACACCTGATTTTCAATACATGAATCAAAAATAGGTGTTTTTAGCGAGAGTACCTAAAATAGCGGAGCGCAATTTGTACAAATTGCGCTCCGCTCCATACTCTATTGTTACTTTATTACAATTATCCCTCCCGCCGAATGCGAAGCATACTCCGGAGCATACGCACACTGTATCGTGGCCAGCCCCGTTTCGTATGTTCCGCCACGGGCTATGCGATAACTGTGCTCTAAGACATAAACGCCTTTGCCCAAATGGTCGAAGAAGAAATTGGTTGCGGCATCTTCCACTTCTGCATAATAACCGAGGCCATTACTCCAACGATAACCGGAAAGCGAGCCTATAGGTTCAAAGCAGGCACCCCGCTGGTCTTTCAACTGAACAAAATCCATAGTACGGTCCAAGCGGATAGTCAAACGGGCCACTATTTTATCACCGACGGATAATACGGTCCCTTCCGTAACCGGTTGCAAGGACTTGCTACCACCGGCCGATATACGCTCTACATAAAGTTTCTTCTCTACATTCAATTCCCCCCCCTGCTGCTTTACATCAGATATGGGTGACAGATACTGGGCATAAACAGCTCCCCAGGCAATGCCTGCATCCCGTTTCTCTACGGTGACGGTTTTAGCTTTCAGCTCCGGACTTCCTTGAGCGAAGGTTTCCTTGACATAACCCAAACCCGGGATTATGGTCTTTGTAGGCGACAATGTTTCCAAAACTTTGTTACCTAACGTGATACGTACGTCTCCCCGACTTTCCAGCAGATTAGTACCTTGACAAAGCAATGCATAAACAGCATCAGCCGTTGCAACCGGAGAATTCCAACTGGTAGTCTGCTTCTGTTTCAGCAGCCAGAGTTTCATTTCCTCCACCAAAGCATCGTTGCCACCTGCCATACGCAGGGCTTCCATTACTTCCACATGGGCAGGGATGGGCAGCATACCCCAGTTATACGGATTTGCTTGGAAAGCAAAGTATGCACCCAGTTCATCCGTCTGTACCAGATGTTCCTTGAGGGAAGCGATGAATTCATTCGCCTCGGCTGTACGCCCTACTGCTTTCAGGATGATGGCAGACTGCGCCTTGCTGCTCATGGTTCCATCTTTAAGATTGGCACCTACTTTTGATAGGAAATAGCGGTAAGCCGCTTGATTGTCTGCCGGCACTTGTTCGCCGCTAAGGGCTATCAGATACAGATATGTCATTGCCGATTCGGAGTTGGCAGTAATTCTGGCGCCATTTTTTTCGGCTTTACGGATATTGCGATACTCTTCCAAAGCCTGCCGATTCAAATAGCCGAAAGCTTTCTGCCGCATGGCGGCAACTTCTTCAGGCAGTTCATTTTTCGTCAGCAGAGGAAGACGAACAAGTAATTCTGTAATATAGCCAGTTATATAGCGGCTACCGGACATTCCCTTATACCAGCTCCATCCACCGTCTTCACCCTGCAATTCTTTCAATTTGGTAAAAGCGGAAAGATTGCGGTTATTCAGTTGGTTGATATCAAACAGCGTGGCAATACGTGCCTGCTGTTCGGCTTCAGTAGTAGCTTCCAGTACCCACGGAGACTCGCTGAGCAGGATATTCTTCACATCCTGATTCTTCTCCAACTGGCTGAGGAAGGTTTCTTTCGTGCCACCGGCAGCCTTCCAACTGTCAAATACAGTCTTAATGCGGGGCTGGCTGTTGGCAATGAAGCCTGCCAGACTATTGGCATACCAAGCTGTAGCCCAAGAAATGGCATTATCATTGGCAGGCAGGCTCAATGCCGGCAACGCTTGTACAGCATACCAAGCCGGATTCCCGGTAAATTCTACAGTCAGACGACGGTCTGTCGCTGTACGGCTATTACGGTTGAAAAGGCTGTCTAATGAGAACGTACGGGTTTCCTCGCCACGGATAGGCATAGCAAGCGTTTCCGTAATATACTCCTTATTACTTAATACGGGCAACAGATGCTGCTCGCCATCGCTAAACGTACCTCCATCGGCAACCATACGAATACCAAGCAAATCATAGCGGTCGGACACTTCGAAATGGAAGTTGACAGCAGTATTTCTTCCTGCTTCTACCAAGAATTTCTGACGTTGAGTAGCAATAACTTTCTCCGTCATAGGGTCGAACAGTGTGAATACTGCTGTTCCTTTCACCGCTTTACCCGTCAGATTGGCTATTGTTCCGGCTATCTGCGTTTTATCTCCAACGCGGACAAACCGAGGCATATTCGGAGTCAGCATAAACTCCTTGGCAGTTACAACGGAAGCATCCAACATCCCAGTCAGCATATCCTTAGTATGTGAGTAACCACGGAAATTCCAACGAGTCAAGCTCTGCGACATCGTAAAAGAAAACGCAAGCTCCCCTTGTTCGTTTGTACGAAGTTGAGGATAAAAAAAGGCTGTTTCGGCAAAGTTGGTGCGAAGCCCCTCAATAGGTTGCAAGGCCTCGCCAACCGGTATTGTTTCCGATTCAAAAACAACATCTTCCACCGCGTCTTCCGCTACTTGTGCAGGAACATATTTCACTTCAACAGCATTCCCGGAGTCTTCTTTGGCAGCAAACATCGGCTGGTTGGCACCACGTATTCTAAGATTACCGGTCAAAGAGCTATTCCGGGTAGTCCCATACCCCACAACACTTACTTCTTCCAAAAGCGCATTGTCTTCTACCATCACTATCCGCATCCTCCCATCCATATAAGGAGAACAGAAGTAGTCAAACGACCACACCGGAACCCTCCAAGCCTTCAACGGGAAACAAACGGAGAAGTAATTGCTATTATAACGGCTCGCACCACGGAATGCCCCATACAGATTATCCGGATAGAAAACCCGTAGTATCTGGTTACTCTTATAAATCTTATCCAGTGAAGCGTCGTACATCGTAGCCAACATCTCAGCCGCAGCAGGCATACCTTGAGGCGTCTTTATGACGAGCTTCCACTCTTCTTCCTGTCCGGGACGCAAACGGTCACGGAACACTTCCCATTTCATGTCGAGAGCACGTTCCGGCTCCCGCTTCTTCAGTTCAACCTGATGACTGTACATCTCGCCAGCTTTCACAAAACTGAAAAGAATGGTGATTCCCTTGCCATATGCTTCCTTATAAGGGAATTCCATACGAATAATAGTATCATTCAACTGCAACACACGGCTTTCAATGCGTTTTCTGTCACAAAAGACATCCATCAGCACATATGCATCCCGATAAGAAGTCCCCAAAAGAAAAGCGGCAGGGTACTGTACATCAAATTCCTCATTTTCTTTATAATAAAAGAAATCTGTAAACGTAGCCGGACGCTTGTCACTCTTTGAAAAGAGCATGAAACTGTCACTGCCATATGCCCCATTATTCTCTTCACGTCCCAAACTATCACGTACAGAAAGTTTCAAGCGATAGTTACCTGAAGGAAGCTTGTTCCAAGCCGAAAAATCCTGGAGCCGATTGGCTGTGAAGGTACCCTCCAATACAACATCATCCAAGGGTTCAGAACCTGCAATATTCCTTGCCCCATTTTGTTCTGCAAATGGATAAAGGCAATAGGAACCTTCAATGTGCTGAGGAATATTCATTACATTATTCACTCCAAAAGTGAAAAGCATACTGTCTTCCTTACAAACATATTGAGGCAAGCGAATATCAAAGGAATAAGCCTTAGGACCTGCCAACAAGTTATACGAAGCGGATTGCGTTTCACCGGCCTCATCCGTCACCACCGCCTCCACATGATAAGTATACACACTCCCATACCCGTCTGTATCTACAGCCGGAGCTTCCAAAGTCAAGGGTATGGAAAAATCCCCGTTGGTATCCAATTGTATGGTGTCAGACAATAATGGTTTATCAGCATTGCTCCAATAACCAGGTCTCGGATTCCGGCGAGTCACCGTATATGCCAATGGCACATCCTGCACCATCATGCCATTGAAGGCCTTGACATTTCCTTTCAACACAACCTTGTCACCCAGCCGATAAGCTTCCGAAACCGGAGTGAAGGCAATCTCGAACGTAGGTCGCTTGTACTCCTCTACCCTAAAAGTGACGGTAGATTGAGTCTCTTTGGTTCGTATGCTGAACATGCCATTCAGGCAAGCTGCCGGAAGTACAAACTCCGTAGCAAAAGAGCCGAAATCATTGGTCCGCCCCTTCCTGGTGGCAAGTTCCTTGCGGTTGGCATCCAACAAGACAAGCTCATAATCAACTCCTTGTAGTACCTGGGCGCTATCACTATTCTGCTTGTAAGCTATCCCTTTTACATGAACGGTCTGCCCGGGACGATAAAGCGAACGGTCTGTCAGCAATGCCATCTGCCTCCAATCTGTATCCTTAATACCGTAATAAGGATGATTCATATAAACGTTCTGCGGCATCATGGCTGTGTCTCTGCCTTTACGCGCCACATAACTTCGGATTTCACTCTGCCAGGGTAATACAGCTTTCCCCCCGGCATCAGTCAGTACCTCTGCCATCACTTTTCTATTCTTCTCATCATAAGAAGAGTAGAAACTCACCTTGGCACCAGCAATCGGCTGTCCACTACGGGCATCCAATGTAGCCACTTCCATACGGTTGTCACCCAAATCCAATGTCAGCACCTTGAAGCGGGTAGATACTAGAAATTTATCATCTGTACGGGCCGTTTCAGTATCAGGTACTATTTGAAGAATATAGACTCCCGTTTCCCGAGGAATCATGAACTTAAATACAGTGTCCGAGGCAAGATAAGGGACATCTTCAGGCAATTTATCCTTGCCTGGCAACGGCTTTAAGCCAAAATGCGTGGAAGAAAACTTCCGGGCATACTTTCTATAAGTATCTTTATTTATACCATGGTCCATCCAAGGTACTTCACTTAAAGTAGTGGTATATAAGTTGAGAGTGAAGCCCTCGACATTACGATAATGCAGCCTCATATTCACCGAATCGCCGGGATAACCGCTTTCATTCATAGTCAGAATGAGTTCAGGCTGTAAAATCTGTTCACGGATATTTTTCAACTCATTGATACGCTTATACGCAGGGTAGCGCTTCAAGCCTTCTTCACAGACTTTTAGAGCCTCATCAGCGCGTTTCGGTTCCAAACGGCGCAGGTGGTTGGCTTTATGAATGTAAACCTCGGCACAAACCTCTCGTGAACCGTATTCCTTTATCAATTTATTCAAAACCTCAAGATATTCCCGATTAGCCTTTTCCTGACGCATTCGGAAAGTAGGATAAGGCTGCTGGCTGATACCACCGGTCAACTTCCAGTTCCAATAATCAAGAGAACAGAGCAACATAGCATCTTCCGAACCGGCACGATGGCGATAAGCATTCATCATATCCAGATAAATCCTTTCGATACGGGTCTGTACCAAAGAATCCACGCTGAAACCATCCAGCTGCCGATAAGCATCAACAGCACGGCTCACCAATAGATGGTACATATCGTGCCCATAGAACCGGCTACCGTCTTCCAACACCACAAAAGGCACATATTGTTCTGCAGATGTATTGAGCAAGCGGATGGAATCCTGCAAGGATGCACGGTTACACCTATCTATTTTATCCACAAACTGGCTGATACTCCACTCACGGATATCTGTTGGAACCTCGTCAACAGTCAGTAAAGTACGTGACAGCAAGACACGGCGATTCTTCCGCATCAAGTCAGCATATTCATATGCCAACAAAGAGTGTAGAATAGCCTTGTTCACCGGATTCCTCTCCGATTGTGCCCAAGATTCCATATATTTCAGACTGGAGTAAAGGCTGTCCGGAGTCAGCCCCTCTTGATAAGTCTCCCTACAAATGTAGGCTTTCAACATTTGCGGAGCATTCTGCTCTTGCCGACCTTTCCGATAGATTTCATCAGCCAGTTTTATCACTGTTTGAGGCAGGCTTTTCTTTTGAGCCTGCTCCACCTGCTTCCACAACTTATCGTACGTCTGCGCATACAATGCCGAAGCCCCAAATGTAACCAGCAGTAACAATATGCTACAAATTCTTTGAATTACTCTCATAATTATTCGTTTGTTAGTCTTTGTATTAATAACAAAGGAAGTGAATAAAGTTCAAACAAATGTACTTTTGGACATAAAAAATCTTATTCTACTCCTACAAAAAAACAAGGGATATGTTTGCAAACATATCCCTTGTGCTATACTTAAATGTTAGTGTACTCACATTTGGAGGCTATAATATCTCATTGCCTCCATCCAATTCTTACCAGCTGCGGTAAGAATGTGCTTAAATGAATTTGCAATCTTCTTTTTCATAATCTTAAAAAATTAAACTAATACCTGAAAACTAAAATTCAATACTTCACGAAAGGGGGGGGAATGCTTAAAGCATTACGTAACCCCAAATGTTCTTATCGGCTTCGCCGACATGCTTAAAAAAACTCTTTAACATTTTCATTTTGTTATCCTCCTAAAATCAATCTTGTTATCCTTAAAAAATCTACTAGTTTTCTATTGTTTTCATGTTTTACAACACAAAAATAGAGCCTTTGTTCAAGATAACAAGCAAAAAACGGATAGAAAACATGTTTTATAACATATTTCTTGACTTAGGTCAATTTTTAGGGAGAAAGTGCAAGGATATTGACATACCATTGTAATAAGTCTGGGACATTCTGGCAGAAAGAGGACAAACTGTCACAGACAAAAAAGGCAGGATACTTAATAAAGCACCCTGCCCCTATTCATTACACAAAGTATTCTCTACTTTTCAGGAGTCTGCTCCAATGTAGCCACCAAGAAATCATAGAACTTGGAAACAGTAGGAATTAACGCACGCTCGTCCGGTGAATGCGGAGAACGCAAAGTGGGACCGAAAGAAATCATATCGAGTCCTGGACAATTGGCACCAATAATACCGCATTCCAAACCTGCATGAATAACCTTCACGGCAGGTTCCACACCAAACTGCTGCTTATAGGACAGCTTCATGGCATGCAGTATGGGAGAATCCACATTGGGTTGCCATCCGGAATAGCCACCACTCAACTCCACCTTCATACCTGCCATAGCGAAACAAGCTGTCAGGCTGTCTGCCAGGAAATCCTTCATCGTATCGCAAGAACTACGCGCCAAAATACGAACTTCGGCCTTACCATCTGCAATGATTACGATAGCCAAATTAGAGGAGGTTTCTACAGTATCGGGAACAGTAGGAATCATACGCATCACACCATTCTGGCAAGCCATCAACACGTTAATCATATTATCCTGGATTTCTGAAGGAACAACGGCAGTGGGTAGAGTTACCTCTTCTATACTCAGGGTAATACCACTTTCAATCGGAGCATATTCGTCATTCAGTTGTGCCTCGTATTCCTTCATATAATCTTCCAAACCGTCCATATCCTCAGGATTGAACACCAATACTGCATGTGCTTCGCGAGGGATAGCATTACGCATATTACCACCTTCAAAACTTGCCAGCTGGGAGTCAAACTCAATCAGCAAATCATGTACGATGCGTGCCAGCAATTTATTGGCATTACCGCGCCCTTCATTGATTTCCAAACCGGAGTGACCGCCACGCAAACCTTTCAGCGTAATCTTACGAGCAACGAAATCGGCCATAGGCGTCTCCTCCTTATATTCCAAAGTAGCAGTAATATCAAGACCACCGGCACAGCCGATATAGAGTTCGCCTTCGTCCTCAGAATCAAGGTTCAGCAGAATTTCCCCTTGCATAGTCCCGGGTTTCAAGCCGAATGCACCATACATTCCCGTTTCTTCATCCTTGGTAATCAGGGCTTCCAATGGACCATGCTTCAAGTTATTATCTTCGAGCACCGCCATAATGGCAGCCACTCCCAAACCATTATCTGCTCCCAGCGTAGTTCCTTTGGCTTTCACCCAATCACCGTCAACATAGGTTTCAATGGGATCTGTTGTAAAATCGTGGATAGTATCGTTGTTCTTCTGGGGCACCATGTCCATATGCGCCTGAAGGATGACGCCCTTGCGGTTTTCCATACCCGGAGTGGCAGACTTACGAATAATAACATTGCCGACCTCGTCGACAAATGATTCCAACCCCAAACCTTTTCCAAAATCAATAAGGAATTTGGTAATCTTCTCCATATGTCCTGACGGACGGGGAATCTGGGTCAGTGAATAAAAGTGCTTCCATACATTCTGTGGAGCTAACTGTAAGATTGTACTCATAATTCTAAAAAGTTAGTTTTCGCAAATATAACGGTTTATTCTCGGAAAGTACAATAAACCGGGATTTTTCTAAAGTACTAAATCATCAGCTATCTTAAACATGGCTTTTACATCTTCACATATTGCGATAGAACATCTGCACCTAATATAGCTACCATATTTAGGAATTTCTCCCACTTCTATATCCAAGCAACAATATCGTTTAAAGAAACCAATCTTCCAACAACCTTTAGGCTTCAGTACTTATAAGGAAGTACTGAAGTACTTGCAAAGAAGTATTACAGTACTTTTAAAGGAGTACTCTCTATAAGTACTGTCTCTGTCCTCTAACACAAGAAGTGACAATATAGGAACCCACCACAAGAAACGTCTATTTCTTTGCCCTATTCGCCAATGCCAGGTGCAACGACCCGTAGATGCCTAACACTATCACCAGCAACGTCTGTATGCCATGCACTATCAGAGCAAATATACCCGCATCCGTAGCATTTACCCCATAAAGCATCATCATAGTGATGACAGCAAAGTGCCAGGGTCCTGCCCCGTTGGGCGTGGGAACAATAACTGCAAACGTTCCGCCGACAAACATCACCAGCCCGGCAAGGAAACTAAGGTGCTCCGTAAACTGGAAGCAATAGAAAGTTATATAGAAATGATAGAAATAGCATAGCCAAATAAGTAAAGTGTAAAGAACAAACAAAGGCACATTCTTCACATTCTTAAGCGACATCACACCTTCCCATATATTCAAGACTACTCCCTTTACCTTTTCAAAAAAAGAAAGCATACGCAACAGAAAATAGAGAAGTACCAAAACACCAATAATAGAAAAAAAAGCCACATAAAACCAAGGGGAAGTCACAAGATGCACCAGCGAAGGAATCTTGGTGCCCGTCTCCTCAAAAAAACGGAAAAAAACGGGCATCTGCACCAAAAAAGTAATCCCCGTAATCAGCAGAATGCAAAGCGTATCTACCAACCGCTCTGTCACCACCGTCCCCAAGGACTTCGCAAAGGAAACATTATCATATTTGGCAAGTACTCCACAACGTGAAACCTCTCCCACACGGGGCAGTACCAGATTGGTGGCATAAGATACGAAAATGGCATCGACGCAATCGCTTGTTTTGGGATGAGCATCCAGTGGCTCCAAAGTCTGCTTCCAACGCCAGCCTCGTAACACATGGCTCATCACACCGAAGAACAAGGACAACAACATCCACCACCAGTTCGTCTGATGAAGGAGAACTTCTTCTGCCTTTGAAAAGTCAAAATCACGATATACCCAATAGAGGATAAAACCACCTAATAAAATGGGTAAGATGATTTTCAATGTCTTTTTTAGCAGCTTATTCATACGATATTCCCAAATTCTTCATTCTTCATTCTTCATTCTTCATTGAAAAGAACTACCTTTGCTCCGTGTAAAGATAGGTTGTAGTTCGCATTACAGCCTGCATTTACGGAGCAAAAGTAATGATTTAGTTGATACATGAGAGTAGTTAAACCTAAAAAGTTTCTCGGGCAGCACTTCCTGAAAGACCTGAAAGTGGCACAAGACATCGCCGACACGGTAGATGTCTGTCCCGAAATTCCCATCCTCGAAGTTGGTCCGGGAATGGGGGTACTGACCCAGTTTCTTCTGCCCAAAGAGCGCAACGTCAAAGTAGTAGAACTGGACTACGAGTCAGTGGCCTACCTACGGGAAGCCTATCCGCAACTGAAAGACAACATCATTGAGGACGACTTCCTCAAAATGAACCTGCAACGGTTGTTTGGCGGACAAGCTTTTGTATTGACGGGAAACTATCCTTATAATATCTCCAGCCAGATATTCTTCAAAATGCTGGAATATAAGGACCTGATTCCCTGCTGTACGGGTATGATACAAAAGGAAGTAGCCGAGCGCATAGCAGCCGGACCGGGCAGCAAGACATACGGAATCCTAAGCGTACTGATACAAGCATGGTACAAAGTGGAGTACTTGTTTACGGTACACGAACATGTCTTCAACCCACCCCCAAAAGTTAAAAGTGCCGTCATCCGCATGATGCGCAATGAAACGCACGATTTAGGATGCGATGAGAAATTGTTCAAGCAAGTAGTGAAAACCACGTTCAATCAACGACGCAAGACTCTACGGAACTCCATAAAGCCGATACTCGGCAAAGACTGTCCACTGACGGAGGACGTATTATTTAATAAACGCCCGGAACAACTGTCCGTAAAGGAATTTATTCAGCTGACCAACCAAGTGGAGCAGGCATTGAAAACGATTAATGATTAGTGATCAAACACGAACAATCATGGAAATAGACGAAGAATACATAGACAAAGTCAAAAGCCTGATAGAACAGAAAGACGCGGAAAACGTCAAAACACTTTTGACCGACCTTCACCCGCCGGATATTGCAGAACTGTGTAATGACCTCAGCTTGGAGGAAGCCCGCTTCGTTTACCGCCTCCTTGACAACGAAACGGCAGCGGACGTACTGGTTGAAATGGACGAAGACATCCGGAAAGAATTCCTGGAACTTCTTCCTTCGGAGACCATTGCCAAGCGTTTCGTGGATTATATGGACACGGACGATGCCGTAGACCTGATGCGCGAACTTGATGAAGACAAGCAGGAGGAAGTACTTTCGCACATCGAAGATATAGAACAAGCCGGTGACATCGTTGACCTGCTGAAATATGATGAAGACACTGCCGGTGGTTTGATGGGTACGGAAATGGTGACTGTCAATGAAAACTGGAGTATGCCGGAGTGCCTGAAGGAAATGCGCCTGCAAGCTGAAAAGCTGGATGAAATTTACTACGTATACGTCATCGACGACGAAGACCGTCTGCAAGGGGTATTCCCATTGAAGAAAATGATAACTTCCCCTTCTGTCTCCAAGGTAAAGCATGTGATGCGGAAAGATCCTATCTCCGTCCATGTAGATACCCCCATTGACGAAGTGGTACAAATCATCGAAAAGTATGACTTGGTGGCAGCTCCTGTTGTAGACAGTATCGGGCGTCTGGTAGGCCAGATTACCGTAGACGACGTTATGGACGAAGTCCGCGAACAGTCGGAACGTGATTACCAGCTGGCATCCGGTTTGTCCCAAGATGTAGAAACGGACGATAATGTCATGCGCCAAACTTCTGCTCGCCTTCCATGGTTACTTATCGGTATGTTAGGCGGTATAGGCAACTCCATGATATTGGGTAACTTCGACACGACTTTCGCCGCCCATCCGGAAATGGCCCTTTATATTCCGTTGATTGGTGGTACGGGGGGAAACGTGGGAACCCAGTCGTCTGCCATCATCGTGCAAGGCCTTGCCAACAGCTCACTGGATGCCAAAGACACCTTCAAGCAGGTAGCCAAGGAAGCAGTAGTGGCGGTCATCAATGCCACCATCATCTCCCTGCTGGTATACATCTATAATTTTATCCGGTTCGGAGCTACGGCTACGGTCACTTATTCCGTCTCCATCAGCCTCTTTGCAGTCGTCATGTTCGCCTCCATTTTCGGAACGCTGGTCCCCATGACTTTAGAGAAGCTGAAGGTTGACCCGGCCATTGCCACCGGCCCGTTTATCTCCATCACCAATGACATTATAGGCATGATGCTGTACATGGGTATCACTGTCTTACTGTCATAAAAAATCCTCTTATCCTCCAGATCGTTCAGGATAAATTTCATAACAAAAGCCTGTGCCGGTTCAAATCCACCGTCCAGATACATAGCCCCGATCAGAGATTCCAGGGCATCAGAAACGATGGAATCTCTTTTACGACCGCCCATCATTTCCTCACCTCTTCCAAGGAGGATAAACTCCGGAAGCCCGAATTCTCTTGCACAGTAGGCAAGACTCTTTTCACATACCATACTGGCACGTTTCTTGGTCAACTCACCTTCCTGATTATTTCGGAATTTTTTGTACAGGAAATCACTGCTGATCAGCTCCAGCACCGCATCTCCAAGGACCTCCAGACGCTCATTGCATCCAAGCTT
>OGMJ01001008.1_pt1 | contig 13634 bp, 8 predicted proteins | sample 1573181 | NCBI WGS metagenome assembly OGMJ01 (sample SAMEA2582004, study PRJEB24529) | metagenome | biome: Human gut stool | place: China | collected 2011
TGGACGACATGCTCCAGAACGGCACCGTCATCTCCGGCACCTATATTGAGAAGCCCCACAGCTTCTCCACCGCCTGCAACATCGCCACCCAGATCATTGCACAGGTGGCTTCCAACCAGTATGGCGGTCAGAGCATCAGCCTGACCCATCTTGCCCCCTTCGTGGACGTCTCCCGCAAGAAGATCGCTGCCGAGGTCGAGGCCGAGATGGAGGGTCTGGATGTCTCCGCCGAGCGCAAGCGTGAGATCGTGGAACGCCGCCTGCGCAGCGAGATCAACCGCGGCGTCCAGACCATCCAGTATCAGGTCGTCACCCTCATGACCACCAACGGCCAGGCCCCCTTCATCACCGTGTTCATGTATCTGGGCGAAGCCCGCAATGCGCAGGAGAAAGCTGACCTCGCCATCATCATTGAGGAGACCATCCGTCAGCGCTATCAGGGCGTGAAGAACGAGGCCGGTGTCTGGATCACCCCCGCCTTCCCCAAACTCATCTACGTGCTGGAAGAGGACAACATCCACCCCGGCGACCCCTACTACTACCTGACCGAGCTGGCTGCCAAGTGTACCGCCAAGCGGATGGTCCCCGACTATATCTCCGAGAAGAAGATGCTCGAGCTGAAGGTAGACAAGAACGGCGAGGGCCACTGCTACACCTGCATGGGCTGCCGCAGCTTCCTGACCCCCTATGTTGACCCCGAGACCGGCAAGCCCAAGTATTATGGCCGCTTCAATCAGGGCGTCGTGACCATCAATCTGGTGGACGTGGCCCTCAGCTCCGGCGGCAACTTTGATAAGTTCTGGAAAATATTCGACGAGCGTCTGGCCCTCTGCCACCGCGCTCTGCAGGCCCGCCACAAACGCCTGCTGGGTACCCCCAGCGACGCCGCCCCCATCCTGTGGCAGTACGGCGCACTGGCCCGCCTCAAGAAGGGCGAGAAGATCGACAAGCTGCTCTTCGGCGGCTACTCCACCATCAGCCTCGGCTACGCCGGCCTGTATGAGTGCGTGAAGTATATGACCGGCAAGAGCCACACCGACGCCGGCGCAAAGCCCTTCGCCCTCAGCGTGATGCAGCACATGAACGACAAGTGCAACGAGTGGAAGAAGGCCGAGAACATGGACTACTCCCTCTATGGCACCCCGCTGGAATCCACCACCTACAAGTTCGCCAAGTGCCTGCAGAAGCGGTTCGGCATCGTACCCGGCATCACCGACAAGAACTATATCACCAACAGCTACCACGTCCATGTCTCCGAGCACATCGACGCCTTCACCAAGCTGAAGTTCGAGAGCGAGTTCCAGAAGCTGTCTCCGGGCGGTGCCATCAGCTATGTGGAAGTCCCCAATATGCAGGACAACCTCGAGGCGGTCATGAGCGTGCTGCAGTTCATCTACGACAACATCATGTACGCTGAGTTGAACACCAAGTCCGACTACTGCCAGTGCTGCGGCTACGACGGCGAGATCAAGATCGTCGAGGACGACGGCAAGCTGGTGTGGGAATGCCCCAAGTGCGGCAACCGTGACCAGAACAAGCTGAATGTCGCCCGCCGCACCTGCGGCTATATCGGCACCCAGTTCTGGAACCAGGGCCGGACGCAGGAGATCAAGGATCGGGTGTTGCATCTGTAATTACGATTTTGATGCCCTCCGCTTCGCTCTGGGCATAACAGTGGAAAAATTATTTTTTATTTCACGTTTGGAGCGGCCTGCGGGCCGCTCCAAACGTATTTTCACCGGAAGGGCCGCAGCGGCAGGCTTCCATTTCTTTGTAAAGTACAGGAATCATATTATGAACTACGCGACTATTAAATATTACGACATCGCCAACGGGCCGGGCGTCCGCACCAGCGTCTTCGTTTCCGGCTGCCGCCACCACTGCCCCGGCTGCTTCAACGAGGTGGCATGGGATTTCGGCTATGGCCAGCCCTTCGACAAGCCCGTCCGCAACGAGGTGTTCGCCTCCTGCAAGCCGGACTATATCACGGGCCTCTCCCTGCTGGGCGGCGAGCCGATGGAGCCGGAGAACCAGCGGGAGCTGGTGACTTTTGTGCAAAATTTCAAAGCCCTTTACCCGAAGAAAACGGTCTGGTGCTACTCCGGCTACACCTGGGAGCAGCTGACCGGCAAAGTCCCCTGCCACGCGCGGTGCGAAGTCACCGACGAGCTGCTGAGTCTGCTGGATGTGCTGGTGGATGGCCGCTTCGTGGAGGCTGAGCACGACATCTCCCTCCGCTTCCGGGGCAGCCGGAACCAGCGTCTGCTGGATGTTCCCAAGTCCCTCGCCGCCGGGCAGCCGGTGTGGTGGCAGGACGAAAAAGTGTTCTCCACCCATACGATGGAATGATAAATAAAAAGCGCAGATCTTCCACAACGAGCCTCTCCGCTCGTGGAAGATCTGCGCCTTTTCTTATTCTCTGCTTCCCACCATATCCTCAATGGCCCGCAGGAAGGCCATGCCATAGCGGGCGGCTTTCTTTTCGCCGACGCCGGTGATGTTCAAAAACTCGTCCATGCTCAGGGGCTTGCTCTGGACCATCTCGCGGAGGGTAGCGTCGCTGAACACCATGTAGGCCGGAACATTCTGCTTCGCTGCAAGACGCTTGCGGAGGGCGTAGAGCGCGGCCAGCAGCTTCTCGTCTGCCTCGCTGAGGTCGCCGCCGGCAGCGGCACGGCGGGCCGACAGCCGCCGGGAGTTGGCCGCGGCCCTCTGCTTTGCGGCGGCAGCGCGCTGTTCCACCTCCTGCGCGTTCTGCTCGGCAAAGAGGCAGCAGGAACAGTTGCCGCACTTTTCAGGTGCGGCCTCGCCGAAATAGTTCAGCATGAACCGCCGCAGGCACTTCTGGGTGGTGGAGTAGAAGGTCATATACTTGAGCCGCTCTTCCGCCTTGCGGGCGGCCTCAGCCTTGACGTCGGCGGGCAGGCCGTTGTCCGCCTCCATCTCCTTATCGATGAAGAAGCGGATGGTTCGCACATCCGTACCGGAATAGAGCAGGATGCAGCGGGACGGCAGACCGTCGCGGCCCGCGCGGCCCGCCTCCTGATAGTAGCTTTCCAGATCCTTGGGCATATTGTAATGGATGACGAACCGGACGTTTGGCTTGTCGATGCCCATGCCGAAGGCGTTGGTCGCCACCATGATTTGAACGCGGTCGTAGAGGAAGTCGTCCTGATTCTTCCGGCGCACCTCGGCGTCCAGCTTGGCGTGGTAGGCCGCTGCCCGGATGCCCCGGCTCTGGAGCAGGCGGGCCGTCTCGTCCACCTGCTTCGTGGTGCTGCAATAGACGATGCCCGCGTTGTCGCCCTCCCGGAGCACAAGGTCCAGCAGCTCCTTGGGCTTCTGGCTGGGCAGGGCGCGGCGCGTCTCGAAGTAGAGGTTGGGCCGGTCGAAGCCGGTCGTCACCTCATAGGGCTGATGGAGCTCGAGGTGGCTGCGGATGTCGTCCCGCACCCGGGCCGTCGCCGTGGCCGTGAACGCGCCCACCACCGGGCGATTCGGCAGGCTGTCCACGAACGCCTTGATACGGAGATAGCTGGGGCGGAAGTCCTGCCCCCACTGGCTGATGCAGTGGGCCTCGTCCACCGTCACCATGCTGATGAGCTTTTCCTGTGCGAAGCGCTGGAAGCCCGGCATTTCCAGCCGCTCCGGGGCCACATAGATGATCTTATACCAGCCCTCCCGGGCGCGGCGGAGCATGAGGGCTTTCTGGTTGTCGGTGAGGCTGTTGTTGAGGAAAGCCGCCGCCACTCCCGCCTGCACCAGCGCCCCTACCTGGTCCTTCATCAGGCTGACCAGCGGCGACACCACGATGGTGATGCCCGGCAGAAGCAGGGCCGGCACCTGATAGCAGATGGATTTGCCCGCACCGGTGGGCATCACCGCCAGCACATCCTGCCCGTCCAGCAGCCGCCGGACGATGTCCTCCTGCCCGGGGCGGAAACTGTCGTAGCCAAAAACTTTTTTCAAGATAGAATGCGGGTCTGCCATGGGTGCCTCCTGCGTTTTTCAAATCTGTATCCGTATTATTATAGCACAGCCCGGCCCGAAATGGTATCAGATCGCTCTTCTGTCGTCGTTTTTTGGCAGGTATTTGCTGGTGTTCCTAGCTTTTTGTGCGCGAAAATGCTATAATAAGAATACATATCTCCATCTCCGGCCCATTTTGTTCTGAACATGGCCGGGCAAGCACGATAAGGAGCTTATTTTTATGCAACAGAAACTCATCACCTTTGCCGTCCCGTGCTACAACTCGGCGGCATATATGCGCCACTGCATCGAAACGCTGCTCTCCGCCGGGGAGCAGGCCGAGATCATCCTCGTGGACGACGGTTCCGTGAAGGACGAGACCCCGGCCATCTGCGACGAGTACGCTGCCAAGTACCCCACCATCGTCAAGGCCATCCATCAGGAGAACGGCGGCCACGGCGAGGGCGTCAACCAGGGCATCCGCAACGCCACCGGCCTCTACTACAAGGTCGTGGACAGCGACGACTGGCTGGACACCGACGCCCTCCAGAAGGTGCTGGCCCGCCTGCACACCCTCGTGACCCGCGGCACCGCCCCCGACCTCATGATCTGCAACTATGTCTACGAGCACACCGAGGACGGCACCCGCCACACTGTGCGGTACACCAACATCTTCCCGCAGGAGCGTCTGTTCACCTGGATGCACGTCGGCCACTTCCGCCCCGACCAGAACCTGCTGATGCACTCGGTCATGTACCGCACTGAGGTGCTGCGCAAGTGCGGCATGGTGCTGCCCAAGCATACCTTCTACGTGGACAACATCTTCGTCTACCAGCCTCTGCCTTTCGTCAAGACCATGTATTATATGAACCTCGACCTCTACCGCTACTTCATCGGCCGCGCCGACCAGAGCGTCAACGAGAGCATTATGGTCAAGCGCGTGGACCAGCAGCTCCGGGTCACCCGGCACATGATCGACTGCCAGGACCTCGACGCCCTCAAGGGCGAGAAGAAACTGCGGGCCTATATGCTCCACTACCTCTCCATGATGATGGCCGTCAGCGACATCTTCCTGCTGCTGGACGGCAGCGCCGAGGCGAAAGAAAAGCAGAAGGGCCTGTGGCAGTATCTGCGCGAGCACACCAGCGCCGCAGTCTACCGCTCCATCCGCTTCGGCTTTGGCGGCGTGACCAACCTGCCCTTCCCCAAGGGCGACGCCATCGTGGTGGGCGGCTACCGCATCGCACGGAAGATCTTCAAGTTCAACTAAATTCACGATTGTTGCATACAACAGGGCCACTGCCTGCGCAGCGGCCCTGTTTTTTTGCCTTTTTCGGCCATTTGTTAAGGAATCTTCAATTTTGCCGCCTGAAAAGATGTTGCTTTTTAGAAAGTGGAATAGTATAATTTATTACTGTGCTGTGTTTTTGGGGCTTTTGGCAAGCAGCAAGAAAACGCGCCCGACTGAGAAAAAGGAGGAAAGGGCGGCTGCGCGTCGGTATCGTGCTGCTGCCCGCAATATCGCATGGAACAGCTTCTCATCTGCCTTTCCGCGGCGCTCATCGCAGGTCTTTTGATGTCGCGCCTCGCAAAGGCGATCCATTTGCCGGCGGTCACATCGTATCTGCTGGCGGGCCTGCTGCTGGGGCCTTTCTTTCTGGGGCGTCTGGGCCTGAGTAATTTTGGCATCGGCTTCGGCACCCTCGAGCAGGTGGACAGCCTGTCCATCATCACCCAGGTGGCGCTGGGCTTCATCGCCTTCGTCATCGGCAATGAGTTCCGTCTCTCGGCTCTTGAGAGCATGGGCAAACAGGCCATCACGGTCGGCATTTTACAGGCCGTCATGACCACCGCCCTCGTGGATGCGGCGCTGGTCATCCTGCACTTCATCCGGCCCGACATCATCTCCATGGCCTCGGCCATCACGCTGGGTGCTATCGCAGCAGCCACGGCCCCTGCCGCCACCCTGATGGTCGTCAAGCAGTACAAGGCCGACGGCCCCCTCACCCGCCTGCTGCTGATGGTGGTCGCCATCGACGACGCCGTGGGCCTCGTGCTCTTCTCCGCCTCCTTCGGCATTGCCAACGCCCTCGAGCAGGGCCGCATCGACGCCATCAGTATTCTGGTGGAGCCGGTGGTGGAGATCATCTTCTCGCTGGGTCTGGGCGCTGCGGCGGGCTTCGCGCTCAACCAGCTTGAAATTTATTTTCACTCCCGCTCCAAGCGCATGAGCCTTTCCGTGGCCTTCGTGCTTCTGACGGTGGGCCTGTCCATGGTCACCTTCGACATCGGGCCGCTGCACTGCGGCTTCTCGCTGCTGCTGGTCTGCATGATGACCGGTACGGTGTTCTGCAACATCTGCCCCACTTCCGATGAGCTGATGGACCGCCTCGACCGCTGGGTGTCGCCGGTGAACATCCTCTTCTTCGTGCTCAGCGGTGCAGAGCTGGATCTGAACATCCTCTCCGACCCGCTGGTGCTCCTCATCGGCGTGGTGTACATCGCCTTCCGCTCTCTGGGCAAAATTTCCGGTGCCTTCGTCAGCGGCCGGGCCACCCGCTGCAGCCACAACATCCAGAAGTACCTCGGCATCACCCTGCTGCCGCAGGCTGGCGTGGCGCTGGGCATGGCAGCCGAGGCCGCTGAGCTTTCCGACGGCCACATGGTGCGCAACGTCGTGCTCTTCTCGGTGCTGGTGTATGAGCTGGTAGGCCCCACCCTCACCAAGCTGGCGCTGACCGCCGCCGGCGAGATCATCCCCGAGGGCCGCACCAATGCCCGTATGGCCAACAAGCCCGAGTTCCCGGTCTCCCTCGACTAAGTCTGCCTATGACAAACGGCACTCCGAACTGCTTCGGAGTGCCGTTTACTGTATCTTTTGGTCGAATTATATGTTATAATTGTCTCACGGTCCTTACCGACCCAATTTCATTGGGAAGGGAGGTGTGTCCTATGCACGAGATGTTGTCTTTCATGGTATCTGTCGCAGCTGGTGTGACTTCGAATCTCATCAGCAAGTGGCTTGACAGAATGCTGAACAAGGACTGTAAGCACTAAAAAGAAGACCCCTTCTTTGGAGCTGCAACTCCAGGAAGGGGTTTTCTTCTTTTGGTGTGAATTCTATGCACGAATTCATTGTCTTTCTGTCTTTATTATATGCGATCGTACAGAAAAGTCAAGCATTCACTTCAAGATAACTTCACCATTCTCGGCATCCACCGTCAGGCTGCCGCCCGCTTTCAGGGTGCCGTCGATGATGCGCTCGGCGGCGGGGTCCTCCACGGCCTTGCGGATGACGCGGCGCAGGTCGCGGGCGCCGAACTTGCCGCCCTGACTCTTGGCCACGAGGGCAGAGAGAGCCGCCGGAGTGTAGCTGTAGGCGATGCCCTTGGCCTCCATGCTGGGCTTGTACTCATCCAGCATGAGAGCCGCGATGCCTTCCAGCGTCTGCTGGCTCAGCGGCTTGAAGGCGATGACCTCATCCACACGGCCAAGGAACTCGGGCCGCAGGAACTGGCTCAGAGCCTTGCGGGTCTTTTCCTCACTCAGCTGCTCCTCGCTCTTGTTGAAGCCGAGGCCGGAGGTCGTCTTGTCGCCGCTGCCGGCGTTGGAGGTCATGCAGATGACCGTATTGGAGAAGTCCACCGTCCGGCCCTGTGCATCGTTGATCTTGCCCTCGTCGAGGATCTGGAGCAGGATGTTCATGACGTCGGGGTGGGCCTTTTCGATCTCATCGAACAGCACCACGCTGTAGGGGCGGCGGCGCACCTTTTCGGTGAGCTGACCGGCTTCCTCGTAGCCCACATAGCCCGGAGGCGAACCGATCATGCGGGATACCGCGTATTTTTCCATATACTCGCTCATGTCCAGACGGATGAGCGGATCAGGGCCGTCGAACAGCTGATTTGCCAGCTGCTTGACCAGCTCGGTCTTGCCCACGCCGGTGGGGCCCACAAAGATGAAACTGGCGGGACGGCGGCGGCCGGAAAGGTCGGCGCGGCTGCGCTTGATGGCCTGCGCCACCAGATGCACGGCCTCGTCCTGCCCGATGATCTTCTTTTTCAGCTCGCCCTCAAGGTTTGCCAGCTTCGCGAACTCGGTCTCCCGAATTTTGACCACCGGAGCGCCGTTCCAGCCTTTCAACCGTAGCCCTCAGATCCGTTACCAGTATAAGGCGAATAGCCGGGTACAATTGACGGCTTCCGTGTTGTGGCAATTACAATACCTTTCCAGCGGACCGAAAGGCATGAGCGAGGATTATATCAAGAATAGTTGCATTCCGGAGATGTTCGTGGGGGCGGATTTTACCCCTGCGGATGGTTGGTTGATGGGGCTCGGCGCTCATATGATCTCCTTGAAACCCCGTACTTCCACAGAATGGAAGGAGCAAACTTTTAAGGTGAACGAGCGAATGACCGCATTCTCTTACGAGGCACATTTGAAGTATAGCGGAAGAAACTATACCTTTGCGGCGAAAACCTTGATGGCCTCAGCCTTGGATCATCCCGCTTTATTGGGCGGTTACGGGGTGAGCTCGGTGGACTCCCGTACGGGCGAGCAGGGATATACGCCTTTTCGCCATTCTACGACATGGGTGAATTTCGCCTACGGAACGAAATGGAGACCGGGAGTTTTCGTCGGATATACGAAGAATTTGGGAACCGGGAAGTCCTTGGTCTCAGCGGATAAGGTGTATGGTATGGGATTGGATATCGATCAATTAATAACCGTCAGCTTAAACGTATCGTATAATTTACCGCATTGGAAGTTCGGTTTCGAGTATTGTCCGGCGACAGCTTATTATGGCACGACCGACTTAGAGAGCGGACGTATCGAGCAAACACATGCGATAACGAATCATCGTATATTAGGTTTGATGATGTATTATTTTTAAAGATAGATTGACCGGAATGGAAATGAAACGCAACTTGCTTCTTTTGATCGGCCTATGTATGGCGGTATGCGTACAGGCGCAAAAGAAAAACTTCTCTTACAAATTTTACGGACAGGTACGTGGAGACTTGTTCTATAATTCCCGTGCGAACGCCGAGATCGTGGATGGTTTGTTCCACCTATATCCGAAGGACGTGGCGTTGGATGCGGATGGCACGGACTTGAACGCTAGTCCGAACGGTAGTTTTTACCTGCTTTACTCCCGTTTGGGAATCGATGTACAAGGACCGAAGGTTGGTTCGGCCAAGACTTCCTTGAAACTGGAGGCCGATTTCCGGGGTTCGGGTAGCAATTGGGCGGTGCTCCGTATCCGTCATGCCTATGTGAATCTGGATTGGGGCAAGTCCGCTGTCTTGATCGGACAGACATGGCATCCGCTATTTGGCGAGGTCTTTCCACAGATGTTGAATCTTTCTACCGGCGCTCCGTTCCAGCCCTTTAACCGCAGCCCGCAAATTCGTTATCGTTATACGGACAATGGGTGGCAATTGACCGGGTCGGTTCTATGGCAGTTGCAATATCTATCGGCCGGACCGAACGGAAAGAGCGAGGAATATATCAAGAATAGTTGCGTGCCGGAAGTCTATCTCGGGGTGGATTATAAGAAACCCGGTTGGCAGGTAGGAGCCGGTATGGAGATCTTGTCGTTGGTGCCGAGAACGCAGAACGAGGTGGATGGCAAGATTTATAAAGTCAGCGAGCGGGTTTCTTCCGTATCCGGCGAGGCGCACGTGAAATATCAGGACGCGAATTGGTTGGTGATGGCGAAAACATTGCTGGCTTCTAACTTGACACAAACTTGTATGTTGGGTGGTTACGGCATCACCTCTATCGACCCACGTACCGGCGAACAGGAATATTCACCGTATCTTTTCTCTACTTCTTGGTTGAATATCGTGTACGGAAAGAAATGGAAACCGGGTTTGTTCTTAGGCTATTTGAAGAACTTGGGAGCGAATGAGGCACTGGTAGGCAAAACCTATGGCGTAGGTCTGGACGTAGATCAGGTATTTACGACCAACCTGCAGCTTTCGTATAATCTTCCGCACTGGAAATTAGGTGTTGAATATAGCCCTTCCATCGCATGGTATGGCCATGTGGATTTGCAAGATGGCGGACGGATTCATGACACACATTCGATAACCAACCATCGGGTATTGGGCGTATTGATTTATACGTTTTGAGAAGGCATGGAGGAATTACGCTAAGGAATAAAAAAGCGGGATAAGAGTATTCTCTTGATCCCGCTTCCACGTATATAGAATTTACAAAGTTGTCTGTTATTTGATATTACCCACCTTTAGCAAGTACTCGGCGATCTGCACGGCGTTCAAAGCGGCGCCTTTCTTGATCTGGTCGCTCACGGTCCAGAATGTCAACCCATTCGGGTTGCTGATATCCTTACGGATACGGCCTACGTAAACCGGATCGTGATCCGCTACGAACAACGGCATCGGATAATCCTTGTTTGCCGGTTCATCCTGCAATACCACACCCTCAGCCTCGGCGAAAGCCTTGCGAGCCTCTTCCACGCTGATCGGACGCTCTGTCTCTACCCAAGTAGATTCGCTATGCGCACGCATAACCGGTACGCGAACACAAGTCGCGCTCACCTCGATATCCGAGTGCATGATCTTACGGGTCTCGTTATACATCTTCATCTCCTCTTTCGTATAGCCGTTTTCCGTGAATACGTCTACGTGAGGGATTACGTTATATGCCAATTGATAAGCGAATTTCTCTACTGTAGGCTCCTCGTCCTTTAATAATTGCTCATATTGTTTTACCAACTCAGCCATAGCGGTAGCGCCCGCTCCACTGGCAGCTTGATAAGTAGATACGTGAACACGCTTGATATGAGATAAGTTCTCGATCGCCTTCAACGCTACAACCATCTGGATCGTGGTACAATTCGGGTTAGCGATCACACCACGAGGACGATTCAAGGCATCCTCCGGGTTTACTTCCGGTACGACCAATGGAACATCCTCGTCCATACGGAACGCGCTGGAGTTATCGATCATCACCGTACCATGTTTCGTGATCGTCTTCTCAAATTCCTTGGAAGTACCACCTCCGGCTGAAACAAAAGCAACATCGATTCCCTTAAAGTCGTCGTTATGCTTCAGTTCCTTAACGGTATACTGTTTACCACGGAAGGTATAAACACGTCCGGCACTACGAGATGAGCCAAAAAGTACCAGCTCATCCATCGGGAGGTTTCTCTGGTCGAGTACACGCAGGAACTCCTGTCCTACGGCTCCACTTACACCAACAATTGCTACTTTCATTTTGAGCACTGATTTAATTTGAATAATGTAAAATAGTTATAACTTTGCTGTCTGTAAAGGGCTTTCATATTTTTGCCTTTTGCGCCCTATTATTTACAGTTGTAACTTATTAGGGTGCAAAGATAGAGAAATTTATAACTAAAACGATATAGCTATGAAACAATTATTATTAATTCTTGCGTTTTTACTTCCGCTTTGCGCTTATCCCCAGTTAAAAGAACCGTTTAATGGACCGGAGATTACATCGGATAACCCTTGGACGGGTGATTTAGATTGCTTTGTGATTGAGACCGGATGGCTGGTCTCACGTGCGGATCCTACCCGGAAAAGTGTTTCCATAGAAACTCCTCTCGTTTATTCCGCTACAATGGAATGGGAATTTGAGATTCGGATGGATTTCAAACCAAGCGATCAAAACCATATCCGGCTACATGTTTATTTAGATGATCAGAGGATGCTTGGATTAAAAAACGATTATTATGTCCAAATCGGCAGTAATAAGAAAACGATAACTTTTCGGAAACATACCGCAACGGAGAAGAATCCAAAGATCTTAATAGAGAAAGCGCTCGATGTCTTGTTGGGAGCCGTGGATTTGAAAGTGAAACTTACTTTAGAAAATCATAAGATATGGAACTTATATGTGCTAGAGAAGGGTAGGTTTGTCTTGATAGGGAGTTGTGAGTCTGAAGTTTCTTCTTCATGTAAAGGGGGACAACTACGTTTTGAATGCCGCTATTCTAAAACTCGAGTAAATGATTTTGCGTGTAACTACATCATTATATCCGATAATATATCGATCGAACCAGAGAAGCCGGATACTCCCGAAGAGCCAGAAGAACCCAATGAGCCCGATGAGCCGTTGGTTCTTCCGCGGCTTCTTGCTATCCAACCGATCACCGAGTCTGTTTTCCAATTACAATATAATCTTCCGGTGGATATCCGTGAGGCGATATTCTCTATATCGGGTATCGGTAATGCCTCTCGTATGACCTATGCGGATGATATGCGGATCCATGTGAATATCAGCTTTGATAAGGAGTTGAAGGTTGGTATGGGTTATGATTTGTTGTGCTCGGGGTTAATGGATCTTGAGGGAAATAAGATTCCGGAGAGTTCTACCGAGATTCGGTTAGAATATGAAGAAGAGCCCGACGCTCCGGAGGAACCAGAAGTGCCGGATACTCCTTCTTTCCCCGCCGGTAGTATCCGTATTAATGAGGTGATGGCTGATCCGAAAGGACAAAAGGCTTTTCCGGAAACGGAGTATGTGGAACTTTATAATACGACGGATAAGGCTATAGAGTTAAATGGTTGGTCATTCTTATATGGTAGTAAGCCTACGGTATTAACAGCTTTGCTTTTGGATGCGGATGGATATATCGTGCTTTATCGGTCCGGTAGGGATATACATATTGACGATTCGGGACAAGATATACCCTTGGATAAATTCCCGGCGTCTTTGGCGAACACGGGGAAGGAGCTTGCGTTATTAGATCCTTCCGGTAAGGAGATCGACCGGATTGCCTATGAGAAAGCGAAAGCCGGTATCGCTTGGGAACGTTCTGAAATCGGTTTTTATTTATCAACGGATGAGCGAGGAGGCACGCCGGGTTCCGCAAACTCTTCTCCTGACGATGAACCAGAAGATCCGGATCGTCCGGACACTCCCCATAAACCGGGTATCCCCACGGACATTATAGTCTTACCCAATGAGATCGTTTTTAATGAGTTGTTGCCGAATCCTTACCCGGAAGGGAGTGAGTATATCGAGCTTTATAATCGTTCGGACCGGACATTGTCTTTGGCTGGACTGTCTGTTGCTACCCGCAAATCCGATGGTACATTGAGTACGCATTATCCTTTATCTTCTATAGTCTCTCTGGTAGAACCACAAGATTATGCGTTGCTGACTAAAAGTATAGAAGGAGTGAGCGATTTTTATCTGATATCTTCGCCGGATGCTTTGCATGAATTAAAACTTCCGGTCTTGGCAAATACCTCCGCTACGCTAGTCCTGTTTCGTACGGAAGATGAGGTTATGATCGATGAGATTCGTTATTCCTCTAAATGGCATGCCCCATCCGTGAAAAATGAGAAGGGGATTGCCTTGGAGCGGATTAATCCTGATAGCGATACGCAGGATGAGATGAATTGGACTTCGGCTTCGGCCACGGCGGGATACGGTACGCCCGGCTATCGGAATTCCCAATATGGAAAGCAAGATGAAGGCGAGGTCACGGGCATAGAGTCTCCCGTTTATTCTGAGGCAACGAAGGAATATACGATCTCCTACCATCTTGATGAATCCGGCTATACCTGTAGGGCCTGGATATTTGATATCTCCGGAAGGCGTATCAGTGAGGTGGTAAATCATGACTTATTAGGGATAGAAGGTGAATTGGCTTGGAACGGCCTTGC
>OGMJ01001016.1_pt1 | contig 13589 bp, 10 predicted proteins | sample 1573181 | NCBI WGS metagenome assembly OGMJ01 (sample SAMEA2582004, study PRJEB24529) | metagenome | biome: Human gut stool | place: China | collected 2011
GGTCGCTGACGGCTTTGTTGCGCCACTGGGTCTGCTGGGCCAGCTGCAGGGCGGCAGCGCGCTCGCTGCCGGTAAGGGCATCCACGGCCTTGCGGGCGGCTGCATCGTAGATCACGCGCGGCTGGTTCGGGTCGTAGGCGGGCGTGGTGGACATGGCCAGCACGGCCCCGGTGTTTACGTCCATCACGATGCCCACGGCGCGCGCCGCCACATGATGCTCCTTGACCGCATAATCCAGCGCGTTTTCAAGGTAATGCTGGATGTTGGCATCGACAGTCAGCCGCAGGACGCTGCCTTCCAAGGGCACTTTTTCGGTCTCGTAGCTCTGCTCCAGTGTGTAGCCCCAAGCGTTGACGGCGGTGAGCACCACACCATTCTGCCCGGTGAGCACATCGTTATATTTCAGCTCCAGCCCGCTCACACCGGCGTTGTCTACATTGGTAAAGCCCAGCACGCTGGCCAGAAATTCCCCCTCCGGGTACCAGCGCTTGGAGTCCTGATTGATGCGGATGCCGGTGATGCTGTTCTCTTCACAAAAATCCCGCACGCGGTCGGCGGTGTCGCGCTCCACGCGGTAGCGCAAAAGGCAGTCGTTGGAGGTGCGGTCACTGAATTTTTCCAGCAGCTTCGCTTCGTCCAGCTCCAATATTTCCGCAAGGCCTTGCGCGGCAAGGCTGAGCTTTTCCTCCGGCATCTCGCGCGGGGAGGCCCGCAATGTCCAGCAGCTGCTGTTGGCGGCAAGCAGTACACCGTCGGCGCTGTAGATGCGGCCCCGGTCGGCAGGCACCACAGTATCGCGCAATTGCTGGCCGAGGGCACGGTTCGTATACCAGCCGCCCGCAAACAGCTGCAGATACGCCAGCCGCGCGGCCAGCCCCGCAAAGCAGACGCAGCACATCAACGCGGCCACCAGCCGTGCCCGGGCACGGAATGCCCGTTCCGGCAGGGTGCGCAAGGGGCGCGGCTCCGGTTTTGGCATGGCAGGCACCTCCTTCTCTGGGCAAGTGTATGCGCCGGTGTGCCGGGGATATGACTAACCGGCACCGCCGCCGCGTACAATAAAGGAACGGAGGTGATACGGATGCACAAAGCTGCTGCCCATGCAAAGCGCGGTCTGCCGCTGCGGCATCTGCCGGCCATGGACCTGCAGTTTCTGATGCTGGTGCTCACGCTGGTGGGCTTTGGCCTTGTAATGCTGGGCAGTGCCAGCAGTGCAGTGGCGCTGTACCGGCGGGGCGATGCTTTTGCCTACCTGCGGCCGCAGCTGCTGTATGCTGCGCTGGGCATCGGGGCCATGTGGGTGGCAAGCCGGGTGGACTACCATGTTTACCACAAGCTGGCATGGCCGCTGCTGGCGCTTTCAATGGTGTTGCTGACGGCGGTGCTGTTCATGCCGGAGTACAACGGCTGCAAGCGCTGGCTGGTGCTGCCGGGCCTGGGTACACTGCAGCCCAGCGAGATCGCCAAATTTGCGGTGGTGCTGGTGTTTGCGCATATCATTGCACTTAACCACGACCGCATGGGCAGCTTTGCGGTGGGGGTGCTGCCCTTTGCACTGGTGCTGGGAGCGGTGGCCGTGCTCATGCTGCTGGAACCGCACCTTTCCGGCACCGTGCTCATTTTGGGCATCGGCGCGGTGCTCATGTTCGTGGGCGGCACCGGCCTCAAGTGGTTCGTGCTGGCCGGGGCGGGCGGTGCAGCGGCCATTGGAGCTGCCATCATCATTATGCCGGACCTTGTGCCCTACGCGGCCAGCCGTCTCAGCTCATGGCTGGACCCCTTTGCCGATCCGCTGGGCGACGGCCACCAGACCATCCAGAGCCTGTATGCCATCGGCTCCGGGGGTGCGGCGGGCCTTGGCCTTGGCAGCAGCCGCCAGAAGCACCTGTTCGTGCCCGAACCGCAGAACGACTTCATCTTTTCCATCCTGTGCGAGGAGCTTGGCTTTGTGGGAGCCTGCGCGGTGATCCTGCTGTTTGCGCTGCTGCTGTGGCGGGGCATCACGCTGGCGGCGCATGCACCGGATCGGTTCGGTGCGCTGCTGGTAGTGGGCTTTGTGGTGCAGGTGGCCCTGCAGGCAGTGCTGAATATGGCGGTAGTCACCAACACCATCCCCAATACCGGCATCAGCCTGCCGTTTTTTTCCTCCGGCGGCACCAGTCTGATGATGCTGCTGGGCGAAATGGGCATCGTGCTGTCGGTGTCCCGCGGGGAGACATAAAACCGGGCGTTCCCTGCCATAAAATGACAGCATCCGCTGCCGGCGCAGCTACAAATGACCGGACAAACAAATGACACAACTGCAGACAAAATAAACAAAAAGCCTTCGCGCCGCATAGCATGAGGTATCTTTTGCGGAACGGGGGCTTTTTGCATGGGCGGAGATCTTATCATCACAGGCGGCATGCCGCTGAACGGCACAGTACACATCCCGGCAGCCAAAAACAGCGTGTTGCCGCTGCTGGCAGCGGCCCTTTTGTGCAATGGCACGGTGCGTTTTCTGCAGGTGCCGCATCTTGCGGATGTGGACACCAGCGTGGAGCTTTTGCAGGGTGCGGGCTGCACGGCCCGCTGGCAGGGCAGCGACATCACGGTGCAGGGCGTGCCTTCCACCTGCCGCCTTGCGCCGGAAGCCGCCGCGCGGATGCGGGCATCCATTTTGTTCTGCGCACCGCTTCTGGCACGGCTTGGCCGGGTGGAAACGGTGCTGCCCGGCGGGTGCCGCATTGGTGCAAGGCCGGTGGACCTGCACCTTTCCGGCCTTGCGCAGATGGGCGTGCACTGCCGGGAGGAGGGGGCAAGGCTGATCCTGACAGCGCCTGCCGGGCTGCACGGTGCGGACATCACACTTGGATTTCCCAGCGTGGGCGCTACCGAGACACTGCTTCTGGCAGCAGCTGCGGCGCAGGGCGAGACGGTCCTGCGCGGGGCCGCGCGAGAACCGGAGATCAGCGATCTGGCAGCATTCCTGAACCGCTGCGGCGGCTGTGTACAGGGCGCGGGCACCAGCACCATCCGGGTGCAGGGCAGACGAATGCTGTATAGCTGCAGCTTTGCGCCCATGGCCGACCGCATCGTGGCATCCACCCTTGCCTGTGCCTGCGCGGCGGCAGGAGGCCGGGTGGAATTGACCGGCTGCAGGCCGGAGACCTATGCACCGTTGTTGGAAATTCTGGCACAAATGGGCTGCAGGGTAGAAACAGGGCCGGAAAGTGCGGTCATTACCCGGCTGGGCGCGCTGCACGGCGCGGGCAGAGTGTTTACCGGGGTATACCCGGCATTGGCAACAGACGCAGCGCCGCTGCTTGCTGCTGCCATGCTTGCCGCCGACAGCGCCAGCAGCATCGAGGATGTGGTGTTTGAGCGGAGATTCGGCTGTGCAGAGGGTTTTGCGGCTTTTGGAGCCGCTGTGCAGGTGCAGGGACGCACACTGGACATCCGGCCGGTGCGGCAGCTGCAGGGCGCGTGTGCACGGGCTGCGGACCTGCGCGGAGGCGCGGCACTGGTGGTGGCCGCGCTGGCGGCAAGGGGACGGAGCCGCATTACCGACACCGGTTACATCGACCGCGGATATGCCGGTTTTGCACAGATGCTGGCGGAACTTGGTGCCCAAATTGAGCGGGAAATGCCGCGGGAAAGCGCCAGCGAGAAAAAAACACCTTCAAAAAAGCAAAATTGACTTGCATTCAGGGCAAAAAGATGATACGATACAGTTATATAAGTGTAAGCAGATAATTTCTGTGCGCTATGCGCAGTTCTACGATAAAATCCGATGGAGGACAAAGTTATGGCACTCATGCTCGATGAAGAAATGGACGAAAATGTTACGACGATCAAGGTGATCGGCGTGGGCGGCGGCGGCGGCAACGCTGTCAACCGCATGGTCAGCGACGGCCTGCAGGGCGTCGAATTTATCGCAATGAACACCGACCAGCAGGCTCTGGCCAAGAACCACGCTGCCACCAAGGTGCAGCTGGGTTCCAAGCTGACCAAGGGCCGCGGTGCCGGTGCAGACCCCGAGATCGGCCAGCGCGCCGCTGAAGAGAGCAAGGACGAGATCGCAAATGCGCTCAAGGGTTCCCAGATGGTGTTTATCACTGCCGGTATGGGCGGCGGCACCGGCACCGGTGCAGCACCCGTTGTGGCCGAGGTGGCACATGATCTGGGCATCCTGACCGTTGGCATCGTCACCAAGCCCTTCTCCTTTGAGGGCAAGCGCAAGATGGGTCTGGCAGAGCAGGGCATTGCAAACCTTCTCATGCATGTGGACAGTCTGATCGTCATTCCCAATGAGCGCCTGAAGATGATCAGCCAGGAAAAGATCACCCTGATGAATGCCTTCCAGGCAGCCGATAACGTGCTGCGTCAGGGCGTTGAGTCCATTTCCGCTCTGATCAATGTGCCTGCCTTCATCAACCTGGACTTCGCCGACGTGCGCTCCATCATGAAGGATGCCGGCTACGCACACATGGGCGTGGGCAGCGCCAAGGGCGCAGGCAAGGCCGAGAACGCCGCAAAGGCTGCTATTTCTTCTCCGCTGCTGGAGACCAGCATTGCCGGTGCACACGGCGTGATCATCAACATCACTTCCAGCCCCGACATCGGTCTGGAGGATGTGGAGACCGCAGCAGGTCTCATTACCCAGAGCGCACATCCCGATGCAAACATCATCTGGGGTACTGCGTTCGACGAGAACCTCTCGGACGAGATGCGTGTGACCGTGGTTGCTACCGGTTTTGACAACAAGAGCGCAAGCGACCTGCGCAGCAGCATCAGCAATGCAATGGGCGGCGCACAGTCCACTCCGTCCGCTGTGTTCAGCAGCGAGACTGCAAGTCCGGCAGCTTCTGCCGCAGGCGGCGCTGCACCGGAACCCACTGCTGCAAAGCCCGTGGAAGAGGACAACAGCGATAATGGCTATTACGACCAGCTGATGGCCATGCTGAACAAGCGCAGATAAAAGGCTGGCCGTCATAAGCGGATCAGGCGTATCGGATGGATCGGAGGGACACCATGGCGCAGGGCAGGCAGCAGAACAATGGTTCGCGGCAGCGCTGTGCCCAGTCTGCCGCAGCAAAGGCTCCGGCAGAGCCGCCCAAGGCGGTGTGTGCCCAGCTGGAGCAGATGAACCGAAAGCTGGCAGCGGCCAGTGCGGAAATTTTGCGCTATCAGACCCGTCTGTTTGCCTGTGAACGGCAGATGGCCGCGCTGCGGCAGGAAAATGCCCAGCTGGAAGCGGCCTGTGAGCAGGCGCGGCAGGAGGCTGAGTGCGCGGGCGCTCATGCAGAGCAGCTACGTCAGGAGCTGGCCCGCCATGCCGAAGCTGTGCGGCCTGTGCCGGTTGCGGCACATACGCCCTCGCAGCCGGAACCATCGGCAGCGCAGAGTCCGCGGCCGGAGCCGGAGGCCGAACAGCCCGGATCAGAGGCTCCGCAGCCTGCTCAGCCGGACTGGAAGCCCCAGACCAGATTGGAGCACCTCTCGGTGGAGCTGATGAACTGGTTCGACGATATGATGGGCGCATGATGGAAAGCTGGATGATCTGCAAAAAAAAAGCAGATATGAGTGAAATGAAAAGCTGCTGCAAAGCGCAAAGCTGTTGCAACAGCTTTTTTTGTGGTCCGGTAGGAAACGGAAGACCCTGCGGCCGGAAGTACAGGAGCGAGGAGCGGTTGAGATGGAACCAAAACAGAAAATACTGATCGTGGATGACTCGGAGATCAACCGCGCCATGCTCAAGGAGATTCTGGGTGAGGGCTATGAATATCTGGAAGCCGAGAACGGCCTGCGCGCGATCGAAATTCTGCGCAGACGCACCGATATCGCGCTGGTGCTGCTGGACCTGATCATGCCGGAAATGGACGGCTTTGATGTGCTGCGGGTGATGCAGTGCTATGCATGGCAGGAGGAAATCCCGGTCATTGTGATCAGCGCGGCAGAGGACACCCGAAGCGTCGAGCGCGCCTATGATATGGGCGTGGCCGATTACATCCGCCGCCCGTTCGAGCGGGTCATGGTGCTGCGCCGGGTGAAGAATGCGCTCATGCTTTACGCAAAGCAGAAGCGCCTTACCCGCCTTGTGACCGATCAGGTATACGAAAAAGAGCACAACAGTGTGCTGATGATCAACATTCTGAGCCATGTGGTGGAGTTCCGCAACAGCGAGAGCGGCCAGCATGTGCTGCACATCCGCACCCTGACCGGCCTGCTCCTGCATCAGCTGGTGCAGAAGACTGACCGCTACCAGCTGGATGAGAGTGATATCTCGCTGATCAGCACAGCATCGGCGCTGCACGATATCGGCAAAATCATGATCCCGGAAGAGATCCTGAACAAGCCCGGCCGCCTGACCGAGGAAGAGTACGCCACCATCAAGACCCACACCACCGAGGGTGCCAGGATCCTGAAGGGGCTTGCCATCGGGCAGGACGAACCGCTGGTAAAGGTGGCACACGCTATCTGCCGCTGGCACCACGAGCGGTGGGACGGCGGCGGCTACCCGGACAGGCTCAAGGGCGACGAGATCCCCATTGCAGCACAGGTGGTGGCACTGGCCGATGTGTACGACGCACTGACCAGCGAGCGCTGTTATAAGCAGTCCTACAGCCACGAAAAGGCCGTTGACATGATCCTGCACGGCGAGTGCGGCAGCTTCAACCCGCTGCTGATGGAATGCCTGAAAGAATCCTCGGAGTTGTTGCGCACAGAGCTGCAGCGCTCGGAGTATGACCGCGGTTTCCGCCACGAGACCCGCCGCCTTTCGGAGGAGATCCTGCACCGCGAAGCTCTGCCCCGTGAGGATCGTGCCCAGCGCCTGCTGGATCTGGAACGGGAGCGCACCGCTTTTTATGCCGAGCAGCGCGGCGGTATTCAGTTCGATTACGATATACTCAGCGGCAGCGTGACCGTGGTGAACCGCTACGAGGACCCGGTCAACCGAACCCAGAAGCTGGACTTTGATAAGGGCATGGGCCTGACATTTCTCTCCGGCAAGGACCGCCGCAAGCTGCTGGATGCCATTGCAGACGCAACGCCGGAAGAGCCGGATGCCGCATTCCCGGTGCTGATCGCGGTGGATCAGGAATACCGGCTGCACCGGCTGGTGATGCACACCATGTGGAGCCGCGCCGGTGTGCGCCACTGCGTAAGCGTGGTGGGCCAGATCACAGATGACCATGCCCGCCTGCAGGAGCTGATGCTGGGCGATGTGAACAGCGACCAGCCGGAAGCACTGCTGGAACGCCTGAAGGGCATTTTTGACAGTGTGCGTCTGCTGGACCCGGCAAGCACCAAGGTGCTGAGCCTGGGCAAGGATGGCCGGCTGACCGAGATGCCCGGCACCTGCCACATGGTGTGGAACAAATCGGGCCGGTGCGAAAACTGCATTTCCAGTAAGGCCCTTGCCCGCAAGGAATCCCTGCACAAGATCGAGTTCAAGGACGATCAGGCTTATTTTGTCATGGCAAAGTATGTGGTAGTGGGCGGACGCGGCTGCTTGCTGGAAATGGTGTCCAAGCTTTCGGACGGACGCTGGCTGGATATGGGCGGCCGCCGGATGCTGCTGGACCGCGGCTCCAACTTTGACCGCAGCGCCTTTGTGGATTCGCTGACCGGGGCATACTCCCGCCAGTACTTCGAGTGCTTCCTTGCGGAGAGCGAACAGGTGGAAGGCGTAGTGATGATCGACGTGGATCACTTCAAGGAGGTCAACGACCGGTTCGGCCATCTGGTGGGCGATAAGGCCCTGCAGAGCGTGGCACAGTCCATCCTGAGCAACCTGCGCCAGACCGATGTGCTGGTGCGCTATGGCGGCGATGAATTCCTGCTGCTGGTGCCGCACATCCGGCCCGGGGAACATGTGATACAGCGCGTGCGGGAGGCTGCGGCCAGTGCCAGAGTGGAAGGCTACCCGGAGCTGGAGCTTTCGGCCAGTGTTGGCGGTGTGTGCGGTGTACATCCGCTCACCGAGGCCATCCGTCAAGCAGATGAAAAAATGTACCAGAACAAGGCCGAGCGCAAAAATTAAACAAAACAAAGCCCGGACAGGCTGCAGTATCGCACTGCTGTGCCTGTCCGGGTATTTTTGTTTTTTCAGCGCACAGCGCTGGTGCGGTGCTCCATCAGATAGGTGGCTTCCAGATCAGCGATGTGCAGCTTGACGGCAAGGGGATACTTGTCGTAGGCTTCCGAGATGGCAAAGCAGCCGCCCCGGGCCGCATCGTCAAAGCCGCCCATGTGCCAGCGGATGGCAACGGCCTCCTCGACCCGCAGCTTCATGAACCGCTCGATGAGGAATACGCTCTTTTCGCCGTGGCCGTAGGGGAACAGATCCTCCACGCTGTAGCTGGGCACCTTTTCCCACTGGCCGGTGGCTTCGTTTTTCACGTTGCGGGTGCCGGGCTTGTAGTAGTTGGCCTTGCACAGATCGTGCAGCAGTGCACAGATGGCAAAGGTCTCCTCGCTGTCGCCCTCGGTAAAAAAGGTATCGTGCAGTGCATGGTAGACGTTTAGGCTGTGCATACACAGCCCGCCCTCACAGGCACCGTGGAACCGGGTGGAGGCCGGTGCCGTAAAGAAATCGGTCTTATGGTCCAGCCAGTCCAGCAGCTTTTCGCTGCCGGGGCGGGTGACATGCTGCTGCCAGATCTGCAAAAACTCTTCGCGGCCGCCCATGCTTACAGCTCCAAATCGTCCAGAAGGCCCTTGAGGATGGCCATTTCGTCGTGGCTCAGGGAAATGCCCTTGCCCATGCGGGTGCCGTCCGGGGACCAGTCGCGGATGTCGTACTTGGGTTCGCCGTCGTTCCAGCTGATGAGGTTCAGCTGACGCTCCCAGCCGCGGGGACGCTCCGAGAGAACTGCAATGCGCTGAACAACTTCATATTTGATCTCTGCCATGATGCAAAACCTGCCTTTATCTTTGTTTGCTACCATAATAAGGGAAGCGGACGCAGATTTCAACAGGTAGAGCAAAAATAATTTGAAAAATTTTTGTTAGCCGTAAGGTGCATCCTCACGCCAGTCCACAAGGCTCAGCACCTGAGAAGCATCCTCGTCCGGAGCCGGATGGCAGGAATGGGTGTGCTGGTCTGTGCTGAACAGTCCGGGTGCATAGTGGGCCATCACGCTGGTCTGCACATCCCCGGCCAAAAATTCCCGGGCGTTCTTCTGGTAACAGGCGGCCGGGGTGCCGTTGGTCATGGGCACACCCTGCGGTGTGCTGCCGGTGTCTGGGTGGGGCGTCTGGCCCGGCGTTTCAACGTGCGGCGGCACCTGTGTGCCGGGGGCAGTGGGGTCGCCGGGCGGCAGGATGACGGGAGCCTCCGGCTCTTTGCCCAGCGGCGGGCTGCAGCGGGTGCAGCTGTTTTCCGGTGCGGCGGCAGTGCCGGGCTGGTGTTCCAGCTCGTGGCGGATAAAGGGTGTCAAGCTCATTGGAAAATCACCTCCGCCCATAGGATGCCCGGCCAAAAGGAGATTTATTTGGCAGGGCAGGCCATCGGGGAGCTTCCCTGCTGTCAGGGCAGCGGGCTGGTAGTTTCTCTGAGGACCGTCCGCTGGGGTGGGACCCTGTTGCCCGCAGGGCAATAGGGCGGGCGATGGAATGGCCTGCAACAACAGTGACTGCCGCCATTGGCGGAAGCAGGGAACTGTTGTTGGGGCCGTGGCCAGCAAGACGCAAGCATAAGCGCAGCGGATGCTGGGTGCCACAACCCGAACTCGTGTCCGAAGAGAAAGCTACCGGCACACTGCCCCAGAGTACCTGCCTTGTTACACGATCAATTCTACGGTAGAGCCGCCGGTGCGGGCTTTGCGCACCACCACCTGCCGGTCGATGCGGTCTTTCAGAGCACCTACGTGGGAGATGATGCCCACCAGCCGGTCGCCCTCGGTCAGCCCTGCAAGTACGCGCATGGCTTGTTCCAGCGATTCGTCATCCAGACTGCCGAAGCCCTCGTCGAGGAAGAGCGTGTCCAGACGGATGCCGCCTGCCGCGCTCTGTACTTCGTCCGAAAGGCCCAGTGCCAGCGCCAGCGATGCCTTGAAGCTTTCGCCGCCGGAAAGGGTCTTGACGCTGCGGCGGGTGCCGTTGTAGTGGTCGATGATGCCAAGGTCCAAGCCGGACTGGCTGCGCTGGTTCTCGGCACCAATGCGCTCCAGCTCGTACTGCCCGGCGGTCATCTGCATCAGGCGGGTGTTGGCGTGGCGCAGGATGCGGTCCAGATAGTTCATCTGGATGTAGGCTTCCAATTTGATCTTCTGTTTGCTGGTCAAGGTGCCGCCCGCCGTGGCGGCAAGGGCACTCACCCACTGCCAGCGCTGTTCAAGCTGAGTGCGCGCTTCGGCAGCGGTGCGGTATTTTTCAGCGGCTGCACGGTTGGGCAGCCGCTGTGCGGCCAGCTGCTGGGCCTGCTCCCGCAGGGCAGTGCGGGCGGCGGCAAGGCGGGCCTGTTCTGCCTGTAAAAATTCCAGCGGCTGGGCAGGCCCAGCGGTTTCGGCAGTGGCTTGCTGGGTCTGCAGGGCATCCACGGCGGCCTGCGCGGCGGCCTGCGCCTGCTCCGCCCGCTTGAGGGCAGCCTGAGCCTGCTCCATGCCGGTGCGCAGGGCGGTGCGGCTGGCTTCCAATGCATCCAGCGCGGCCTGTGCCTCGGCCCGCTGCGGGTAGGGCAGGGCTGCACGAGCGGCAGCGGCCTGCTGTTCCAGTGCAGCGGAGCTGGCATTCTGCGCTGCGGCGGTGCTGTCAGCTTCAGCGGCGGCCTGTTCCAGTGCCGGGCGCTGGCGGCTTTTTGCCTGACGGTCGGCCTCCAATGCGGTGCGGCGGGCGCAGTCTGCTTCGGCCTGCCGAAGCGCGGCGACACACTCGGCCTGTGCTGCGTGCAGGGCACAGGCTTCTTCCGTCAGGACAGCGTTCATCCCCTTGAAGGTCAGCTGCACCGTCCCATCCGGGGAGGTGAAGCGCTCTGGCAATAGGCTCTCAGCATCCCGGCGCAGGGAGCGGCGGGCTTCGTCGGCTGCGGCAAGGGCGCTCTGTGCGGCAGTGCTGGCAGTCTGGGCCAGTGCATCGGCCTTTTCGGCTTCCTGCTTGGCGGCATCCACCTGCGACTGCGTGGGGGCTGTGTGGGGCAGTTGGGCCTTTGCCGGGTGGTGGACGCTGCCGCACACGGGGCAGGGCGCACCCTCGGCCAGCGCCTGCGCCAGCAGTCCGGCCTGTGCGTCCAGAAAGGCTTTGTCCAGCGCATCCCGCCGGGCATGGGCCTGCTCCTTGGCTTCGGCGGCAGTGCGGTAGGCATCCTGCGCACGGTGGGCCTTTTGTGCCTGCTGCTGGCAGGCGGCAAGCCGCTGGTTCAGGGTGGTAAGGGCGGTGCTGCGCTGGGCCAGCTCCTTTTTCCGGTTCTGCAAGGCCAGCAGCCGGGTGAGAGCATCTTCCAGCGCGGTCAGCTCCTTTTCAGCAGCGGCCAGCGCTATGTCCAGTGCGGCCAGCTGGGTGCGTTTCGCTTTGGCCTTGGCAGCGGCCAGCTGGGCAGCATCCCGCGCGGCCTGCTGCTGATGGCACAGGGCATCCAGCTCATCGTAGGCGGCAAGGGCCGTCTGTGCCTGCGTCACCTGTCCGGCAAGAACATCCAGCTGGGCGGCATCGCCTGCGTGGCGGGCGCTCTCGGCACGGGCAGCTTCCAGCACAGGCAGGGCAGCGGTAAGCTCTGCCTGCTTTGCAGCCAGCTGCTCTGCCAGCTGCCGGGCCTGCTGTGCCGCACCCAGCTGCTGCTGCACGGCGTCCAGCTTGGCTTCGGTGTCCTTGAGGGCAGCAGCAACGGTCTCCTGCGCGGCCTGCTGGCGGGCCAGCAGACCTTCCAGCAGGGCAAGGACCGTCTCCGGCTCGGTCTGGGCGTTCAGTGCGGCAAGGGCATCGGCATCCGGGTCGTCGGGAGAAAAACGGATGCCGGAGAGCAGACTGTCCAGCTTTGCATTCTGGGTGGTGCGCTGCTGGCTGAGGGCGGCGCTTTCGGCCTGCAGGCGCTCCTGCAGCCGGGCATAGCGCTGGGTGCGGAACAGCTTGCGGAAAATGCGGCTGCGCTCCTCGGTGGAAGCGTTGAGCAGCTTTGTGAACTGACCCTGCGCGATCATGGCGATCTGGCAGAACTGGCTGTAGTCCAGGCCGATGATCTCCTGCACGGCGGCAGTCACATCCTTGGCTTTGGTCACCGGCGGACGGCCATCGGAATAGGTGAGGGTGGCATCCGCTTTCTCGGTGGTCATGCCCTCGCCGCGGTTTTTGGGGCGCTGGTACTCCGGGTTGCGGAGCATGGTCTAGCGCTGGCCGCTCACCTCAAATTCCCGCTCCACAAAGGTGGGCGTTTTAGGGCCGGCATATTTGCAGCGCAGCATGGCACCCTCGCGCACGCCGCCGCTGGAATGATCGTACAGGGCGTATGTAATGGCATCGAACAGGGTGGTCTTGCCTGCGCCGGTATCGCCGGTGACAAGGTACAGACCGCCTTTTCCCAGTTTTTCCAGTTCCAGAACCGTTTCGGCGGCATAGGGGCCAAAGGCCGAAAGAGTGAGCTTCAGCGGTCTCATGCGTCCTCGCCCTCCTTCCAGATCTCCTCAATGAGCTGCTGGCAGAATGCCGCCTGCTCCGCCGTCAGCGGCTGATTGTTCTGCAGCTGGTAGAACGCCGAGAAGTGTTCCAGCGGGGTGATGCTCTCGGCGCGCTCCGGTGCGGTGATCTCCTGATCTTCCCGGGTGCGGAGGTTATCGTAGTCCAACCGCATCAGGTTCGGGTAGATCACCCGCAGGCGGGCCAGCGCGTCCGGCACGTCCTGCTCATCGGTCAGGGTAATGTGCAGGTAGTCGTCCACCGCAGTGCCGTCGTAATTGCGGCGGTCGGTCAGCTCCATGTAGCTGCCGCGCACTTCCCGCAGGTCGTGCTTCGGGGTAAGCGGCGCGGTGGTGATGGAAACTTCGCCCTTGAGACCGAACTCCACAAAGGTGGCGCTCTTGTGCTGGCCTGCTTCCGAAAAGGAGTATTTCAGCGGGGTGCCGCAATAGCGCACGGCATCGCGGCCCACCTTCTGGGGGCTGTGCAGGTGGCCCAGCGCCACGTAGTCAAAGGCATCGAACAGGCTGGCATCCACGCTGTCCACACCGCCCACCGAGACTTCCTCGCTCTCACAGCAGGCGGCACCGGCTGCGAACTGGTGGGCCACCAGCACGCTGCGGTGGGCCGGGTCCAGCGGGCAGTGGCGCAGCACGCAGGCAAGGGCATCGTTGTAGCTCTCCACAGGCTCGTCCGGCCAGACATGCCGCACCATGGCGGGCTTGAGGAAGGGCAGAAGGTACACGTCCAGCGTGCCATATTCGTCAATGAGGGGGATGGGCACCGGCGCACCGGAGAACACCGGGCTGACGTACACCCGGCTGTTTTGCAGCAGGGCCGCGCCGAAAGCGATGCGGTCGGCGGAGTCGTGGTTGCCGCTGATGGCGAACACCGGCAGCTGCCGCTCAGCCAGCTGGGTGAGGAACCAGTCCAGCAGGCGCACGGCCTCGGCAGGGGGAACGGGCTTATCGTAGAGGTCGCCCGCCAGCAGCACACCG
>OGMJ01001025.1_pt1 | contig 13514 bp, 8 predicted proteins | sample 1573181 | NCBI WGS metagenome assembly OGMJ01 (sample SAMEA2582004, study PRJEB24529) | metagenome | biome: Human gut stool | place: China | collected 2011
TTTCTTCAGGCGTTTCAAAAAATTGATAACGATATTCCAGATTCATCGGATTACAGAAGGTAGTTTGTTTTTTTACTGATTTATTTTCTGAGCAGGAAAACAAAACTACTGCAACAAATAAAATAGATAATATATTTTTCATGAATTTCCTTCTTTTTATCCTATTTTTTCAAGGCTTTGTCTACATTTAAATCAACACCGGCCCAGCCTTTTTTACAGGTCCAATCTGCAGAAGGAGAAGACCAAAACTCGTCAGACTCCGGTAAACCAAGAGCGATAAATACGGCTGTACATAGATACAGACTGCCTGTCGATATGTATGTCTCACCGATATGGGGTTGATATCCGGCAAAACCTACTCGTAGCCAGCCTTCAGGATTAAATGTTCCGGGTGCATTAACCTGACGATTGATGATAGCGGATAAAGCGGATCTTACTTGAGCCGGCTTTACCCTTTCAGGAAGCAGTTTTCTGTAGGCAACATCAGACAATGCATGAAAAGCACCGAATCGATAAGCCAATGAACGACCTACTATTGGAAATGTACCTTCGGGTGATATCAGTCTTTCTTGTTGTTCGGCATAGCGTGCATAACGTTCGAGTTCAAGGTCATAAGGTATAGAGCTTTCTATACCGTTTTTTTTCATTATTTCCAAAACTTCGACCATCATGGGATGTATGACGAAGCTATTGTAATAATCCAGGTGAAAATCAGCGCCATCACCATACCAACCGTCTCCTTTATACCATTGTGCAAAACGATCGCAAGCGTATTTTACACGCTCATATTCCCATTCACCGGTAAATTCTTTCAAGGCAGCCTCCACCATTGCTGAGAAAAATAACCAATTGGTTTCAGAAGGCTTTATCACTCTCGATGATTTAAGTTCCTTAATGACTCGTTCTTGAGTCGTTTTATCAAGTTTGTCCCATAATTGCGTGCGTGCTCTTAGCAAGCCGTGAGCAAGAAATGCAGCATCGACTAATGGTTGGCGTCCGTTATTGAAGTTCAGATAATCAGGAGATTGTGGATTTACTCCATTAGAAATGGATTTCAAAGCTAAATCAATATATTCAGCACGTAGTTTGCCTTCTATTGTATTGTCTGGTCCTAATTCCAGCCATGTTGAGATCCCGGTAATTAATCTTCCTAAAGCCTCCAAATGCGTAACTTCTTTTCTTTTTTGCATATCAGCAGCGATAGATTCAACCGGCATATTCTTCCGAAGTTCCCCTTTTGCCATATTCGTTAACAGCGGGTAAGAAATGCGATGGAGTGAACTTAACCAGAGAGAACGGTCCGAATTCTCCGAAAAAGCTGTTATTGTTTCAACTACCGGACGATTTTCCAGTAGTTTTTTATATCTGATTAATGCCTCTATAAAATAATAGTCTGCATAAGTCAGAGGGGCATCAATTTCATATTGTTTAGCCATGAAGCCCGTACAATGTTTGATAATATAATGGTTATTATCACCTACTTTTTTTGCGCGATAAGCAGGGGAAGCTAACGATTTTATCTGTTGTTCGGCTATTGTGAGGAACTGTTTGCTTAGTTCCCCTTCTACATAAGTGCTCAATTCTACATAGGCTGATGCCATGATGGCACCAGCAGAGGCATCACGGTCTTCTTTGGGAATATTGGGAGCATCGAAATCCCAATAAGGAATCTTATCCTTAGGCAGACGCGGATGATTCATAATGAACTTACCAATCTTAATAGCGTGGTCCAAATACTCCTTTTTACCAGTCTGCCGATACATCATTGTAAAGCCATATAATCCCCATGCTTGTCCACGTGACCAAGAAGATTGATTGTTTACTCCTTGGTGTGTCACCTGATTCAGAACTTTTCCCGTAATCGTGTCATAGCTTACCACGTGGTATGAACTTCCATCAGGGCGGAAATGATTAATCATTGTCCGGTCTGCATGCGATTTGGCCATATTATAATAGGTGTTGTCTCCGGTTAGGGAAGAGGCTACGTTGAGTAGTTCCAAATTCATCATATTATCAATGATAACAGAGAATTGCCATTTTTTACTATTCCAGGAACGGGTGCATCCTGTTACCGGATGAAAACGGGTCGACAATGATTTTGCAGCAGTCTCTATTACTTTCCTATATGTTTCATTGTGCGTGAGACGATATCCATTTCCAAAGCTGCAATTGATGATAAAACCAACATCATGGTTACTGGTTGTATATTTCTGTTTTTCTACACGTGAAGTCATCTCTTCTGCGGCAGCCCTTATCTGCGGGTCATTACTATATTCGTAACAATACCAAAGGGTACCCGGATAAAAGCCACTTGTCCACCAGGCAGATTCGCATGTAATCATCTTGCCATTTTCCGCTGTTCTCGGAAGTATGCCTTTTTGATCTTTCATCTCATAGAACATGGACATTGATTGTTTGACAGAAAAATCAAGAGCGTCATCAATGACTTTCTTCATGCACTGTCTCTGCCGCACTGGTAAAACTGGCTAGCAGAGTCAGACTTATAATTAATATTTTCTTTCTATTTTTCATTACCATCACTTTAAAGGATTTATACTTGTTCCTTTTATTATAAACTTATTCTATTTGTCGAAATACTCAATTAGATTATAGACATTGTAATTCACTTCCTGCATAAACTTGCCCAAGTAAGGATACATCTCATAATGATTGTCATACACTCCTTTATTAGCCGGTTTTCCGCTGTTATCTGTACCGTCGTCATCCTGATACTTGAACCAATGCCATCCCACGCAATTTTTTGCTTCAAGCAATCCCAGCGTAAAATGTTGATAAGCATATGCGCGATCGTTCTGAGTCGGAACCGTGAATCCGGCTCCTGATAGATTATTCAAATCGGAATCTTGTCCTTTTGTATAAAATTCGGTAACTAGGAATGGGGCATCTGTCCATTCTCCCCAATTTTTAACATATGAGTCCAGTTCCGGGCTCCAACGACTGTAGTAATTGATGGATATGATGTCACAGTATTTACCTGCGGCGGCCACTACATCTTTCATATATTTGGGAGTACCGTGCAGGCGTGTACCTAGATACATCATGTCCGGGTCAGCTTCCTTAATGGCATCCTTTACTCCTTTATAGTAAATTTCGGCTAACCGACCTGCAAATTCACTGTTCAGGTTATCAGTCACCCCCGTTGCCCCTTTCTCATCCATAAATTTCTTTGCTGCTAGATAGGCTACGTCAGTTTTATCTGTAAGTGCCAGAAAACGGTCTAAAATTCTGGAATTCTGTGATGAGAAGTTGATTTCATTGTCTGAGAAGAAACCCAATACGTTGGCATCATGCAAGTAAGGAGCTAAAGACGTATTTACATATTTCTTACAAAAGTCTGCCCAGTCATCATAAAGTACCAGTCCCAATTCATTATCCGAAGTGTTGCCTGGATAAGTATGACCATTTTGCGACCTGAATTGTCCTAAAAATCCGAATGAAGGAGTCAACGTTAACGGAGAATTAGGAATGGAAGAATTATGAGTTTGAATCTTTCCATATGTATTCGTGCAAAAGGCTCCTGTACCGTGAAAACCGATACTAGCCAATTCGGCTTGTGATGTTGCTATCCATTTGGCGTCAGTGCCAAAACGTTTGTTCCATGCTTCCTTATTGCGTGCCGAAGAACCGTAACGCATGGAAGTGACACTTCTCTCATAATGTGGATAACCTTCAGGGTCGATAATCCACCAACGACCGTTCACCTTTTTTACATAAAAACGCCCTGTGGCCTGTTGTTTGGTTCCTGAAATGAAACTGCCATACTTATTTGTAATGGCTTTGTAGTCACTTTCAGATTTAATGGTAGGTTTGTATTCTCCCATGTATGCGACAATACGGGTATTACTCTCCGTCCATTTAGTCACTGGTGGAAATTCATTGGAATACTTAACTTTTATCGGACGATAAGGTTTGCCTAAGAGTGAAGGACTATAAGGCTGCATTTCTCCGGGAGTCGGTAATCCTTCAATGATGTCATTGTTACCTGTGTCGTCATTAATAACAACATCCGGCGGCATAAAATTAGGATCTTTCACTACATAATCCGTACATGAAGCGAGTATGGCATGGCAAACTAACAATGCTTTGATATAGAATGAATAAACTTTCATAATTGTCTTCTTTAAGGGATTTTACTTGGAAATTTTTCGAATACAACGTACATATCGTGCAGGAGATTTGGCATATTTGGCACCAGTCAAACCGGGATTCCACTGTCCGAAACGTACATAGAATACTTTTGAAGCATCATCCGCTTCCGTACTGGTGAAATAGCTGTCACCAGCGGTATTGTCAGCCTTTACATTCATAACATCACCTCCATTATCAGTGAGGATTTTATCCCAGGCTGCCCGAGCATCTTTTTCTTCCTGTTTGATAGCATCAGGCTTCAGCCCGATACTTTGTGAAGGCCCGCCGTTATATGCATTAAATACCGCTTCCATTTCATTTCTTGCAGGTAGATACCAACCGTCTTTACAATATTCCAGAATCGGAATATTAGCAGCTATGCCACTCTCTCTCAGCTTTTGAGTATTAGCTTCACCATCTTCCTGATCTGTTAAACCTAATGCGTCTGTAAATCCTTCGTTAGCCCAATTTATGGCAGTGGCGCTACGCTTTAAAGACAGAATTTTAGCATTGTTACCCTCTACCCAAAATACGATACCGCCTTCAGCTAGTTCTGTACCACCATCCATTTTTACAAAATCTCCTATTTGAAAAGCAGCAACTTCCGTCTGTTCTTTTTGTTGTCTTATGGTTACTGTCGCTGTAGCTTGAGCATCACCATTGCCGGCTGTTATTGTTACGATGGCTGTACGAGCCTCGTCATTGTTGTTCTTAGACAAAGCTGTAAATTTAATTTTATCTCCATTCTGTTCTGCAGAAAGCCATGTATTGCCGTTACCTTCAATGACGTATGCAAACGACGGTTTGTTTGTACTAACTGTGACGTCTGCTGTAGCCCCTTCTTCACTTGTCAGTTCTACCTGCATTGGTGAAACAGATAAGGTCGCTGGTTCTTCGGGGAATTTATAGTCACCGATTATTTTCATGGCACGTACAAAACGGCTTGTACCTGTCTTGGCACCATAATCCATTCCATATTTTCCAAAACGTACATAGCGTGCTTTCTGTCCGTCTTCGTTTTCCGTACTCGACCAGTAACTTTCTCCGTTACCGTTTTCAGCGGCTGCGTTTAATACTGCTCCTCCAAGGTCGGTTAAATTTTTATCGAATGTAGCACGGGAAGCCTTTTCTGCATCACTGATTTGATTTGGGGTAGCATTTGTAAATCCATTGTCGCGTGCTATTCCATTATAGATATCAAACAAATGTCCTAATTCTTCAGATGCAGGCAGATACCATCCCTCTCCCAGATTTGTGCATAGAGCAGCTGCGTCATTGTTGCCGGCATCAGTATACAGAGCTGTATTTTCGATACCATTTACCATGGAGAAAGCATTGTGCAATTTAATGGATGCTTCAAACGGATTACCGCCCCAACGTTCTAGTGAAATGGCCTTCCCTGCTTCTTGATTATCCGGATCAACCCAGAATATCATTCCAAGGCCATCTTCCGTTAATTGTCCGACTTTTAATGTCTTCACTTCCGACTCGTCTTTCGCTAACTGGTTTACCGTCACCTCCATAGAGAATTCTCCGGCATTTAACTTGACGGTGGTAGAGCGCACTTCACCGGTTTCGTTAGTCGCAAGGGCTGTATAGATGATACGTTGTTTATTGGCATCTACCGAGAGCCAGCTGGCATTGTAGTCAGCTGTCACTTCATTTGCTGTAGTGGATATTACCACTGTTTTTGAGGAACCTTCATTTTTGTAGAGTTCAACCTCTGTTCCGCTATTATTAAATTCAGGCATGATTCTTACTTCACCATACTCTTTACAAGAAGTTAATACCATACCCAGAATCAATGAAATCAATGTTAGTCTTTTCATACTACGATTCTTTTACAGATTTATAAATTAAAATCAGTTTCTTTTTATTTCCAAGGATCACTTTGCGGAAAGACATTAGTTCCCATCAAGTCAATCTGCGTTTGTGGAATAGGCCATGTTTCATGCTTGCCTAATACAAAGTTCTGACGACATTCGGCATAGTCTTTATCCAGATACGGGTCTTCCAGCATAAGGTCACCTCCATGTTGACGAACGCGTTCGCCCAAAATACCAAGACGTTTTAACAATGACCAGCGTACTCCTTCGAAGTGTAGTTCGCGGGCATATTCATCCAGGAGCATATTGAGGGTTAATGGACCGTTTTCATGAGTATTACCTGCTCTTTCCCAAGTTTTGTTGTAGTATTCTATAGCTTTGGGACTGTCGCCACCATCACGGTGGAAATAGGCTTCACTACACATTAAATAAGTTTCGGCTAAGCGATAAACAATCAGGTCTTTGAAACTGGTTGTTCGGTCTGGCTGTGTCGCATTGGTCCATTGGTCAAAGTGTTTCTTTGACATCGGGTGCAGTCTTTCCATATAACCTGCCGCCTTACCATATAAATCTTTAGGGATTTCCTGTCCATAATTAGGTTTACTTTGGTCATTATAGTAAAAAGTATGGATGAAAAGATCTTTATAACGATTGTCTTTTTCTTTATCATACAGACTGAACAAATAGGTGTTTGGATAAACACGTCCCCATCCATATCCTCCTTGGGCAGCTTCAAATGTACAATCCGGATTAGCCTGGGAACGGGTAGTGGTAATAATTGCGGCACGGTGTCCCATCAATGGGGTACCGGTTCCGCCTCCACCCATATTTTCAGAGAACTGATAAGACCATAAAACTTCGGCGGAACGCATGTCCGCACTGTTGAATACATCCCCTGTTTTGGACATCATAGAGTACATTGTTCCATCTCTGAATATATCCTCGCACTCTTCAATTGCCTTATCATAGTCTTTTCCCCACATGGCCACCTGTGCTCTCACGTGTTTGGCTGTAGCTTTGGTAACACGACCATAGTCATTATTAGGTATTCCCCATTCGAGTGCATTGACAGCATCATCCAAATCTGTCTTGATCTGAGTAAATATCTGTTCTGTGGAAACCGGATGAAAATCACGTTCCAAATTATCTACTGTAGTAGGAATTGTATTCAAATAGAGACGTTCAAAACGTTTCCATAGTTCAAAATATGCACGTCCACGGAAGAATTTAGCTTCCCCCCATGCTCGGGTAGTTACAGGATCGTCAAATCCTAGTTGTTCGGCTCCGGTGATAATCTCATTGGCTTTGCCAATGATGAAATAATAGTGTTGCCAGAATGATTCTACATCACTGTTATTGGGCATGAAATTCTGCAGTTTTGCGATTGCGGTACTTGTTCCTGCGCGAAAAGCCATAATATCAGTGCTGTAATCACACATCGTTACTATATAGAGGTTGCTACCACCGCTTCCGTCTCCTTTGGCTAATTCTCTGTCCAAGCTATACAAACCTATCGCTGCGCGATACAATCCGTCAGGGGAGGTGGTCAGATAATCAGTAGTAATATCTGTTTTTGATTTGAGGTTCAGGAAATCTTCACAAGAAGACAATAGCGTAATGGAAGATACTGCCAAAGCTGCTATATATAATTTATTTTTCATATTCTGCGGGATTTTATTAGAATGAAACATTAATTCCAAATACATACTGTTTTGATTCAGGATATGCACCCGGTGTCAACTCCGGACTATAAGACAAAAAATCTGTAAATGTCAGAAGATTGGTTGCTGTAGCATATACTCTTAATTTCTGTAGCTGGAGTTTCTTTATCCAAGTTGTCGGGAAAGTATATCCCAGCTGCAAGGTGCGTAAGCGGATATAAGAAGCATCCTGAATTGCCAGGGAACCATGATAAGTGACATTTGTGTTATGACTAGGTCGCGGAAATTCGTTTGAAGGGTTGAATGGAGTCCAGTAATTTACCTTCACGCCGTTTAGTTTTCCCTGTAAAGAACCACCGCTATTGGATTCGGAGAGATAGCCATTTCTGATTTTACGACCGGACACACCATACCAATCCATATAGAAATCAAAACCTTTCCATTTGAGAGTTGTATTTAGGGAGAGTGTGAAGTCCGGATCTCTGGAGATAGGTGTACGGTCATCTGCATTTATTTTTCCATCGCCATTTACATCTTTTATCTTTACAAGATAATGTCGCTCCGGGATCTGTAAAGATAAAAGATGTATATTCCAATTTGCCATAAGCATTTCGTTTGATATCGAAATCTTCATACTGATAGATACCGTCCGGTAAATAGTCATAATAAACATGTATAGGTTTACCTACAAACCAACTATTACCCGGTTGGCTCAACGGTTTACCGTTTTCATCGACCTGATTGTCAATCTTTACTATTTCATTAGCATACTGACTGAAATTAGCTCCTAAACTCCATGTGAAATTCTTTGTACGGAAGACGTCGCCGTTGATACTGATATCAATACCATGTGATTTGGTTTCTCCCAAATTATCAAGCATCTGTTCATATCCTAAGACGGAGTTTATTTCACGCTTAACGATCAAGTCTGTCGTTCGGGTATTATAGTATTCAATTGTACCTGACAAACGATTGTTGAAGAAGCCAAAATCAAGACCTATATTGGCTGTGCGTGATTGTTCCCACTTTAAATTAGGGTTTGAAAGCTCTTTTCCGGGAAGATAACCCATGTATGAGTTGTCACCGAATTCATAGCGTTCTTGATCAGTTAACCCAAGTGTTGTATAGTTGCCAATTCCATTTTGGTTACCTACAATACCATAACTCAAACGAAGTTTTAAATTATCGATCCATGACACATTACGCAGGAAACTTTCTTCGTTTGCACGCCATGCCAGGGCGACAGAAGGGAATGTACCCCATTTGTTGTTCTTGCCGAAACGGCTTGATCCATCTCGTCTGATAGCTACATTCATAATGTATCTATCCATAAAGATGTAAGAAGCACGTCCCATGAAAGATACCAAGTTATTTTCAGAGAATGTTCTCGTAGGTGTGCCGGAAAATTGGCCGTTGGATATAAAATCCCAATCCATGTCTACAGGTAAGTCACTGGTGGCATATCCCAGTCCTTTCGTTTGAGAATGGTCTACTGACTGTACGGCAGTAAGCGTCAGTTTATGCTGTTGTTTTTTTATCGGAACCTCATAAGTGAAGATGTTTTCTATCAGATAATTTCTCTGTTCGTTATTGGTTAGTTTGGCAGTTGCTCCTCCACCAGGATAATTGACACCTTTCACTTCTCCATCTTCCTGCTGTCTGTTATAGAAAGAAGTATTTAAACGATAATTAAATCCTTTGAAAGGTTTCAATTCCAGGAAGATATTGACACGGTAGCTGTTATTCGTTATTTTACGTGCATAATTCTGTGCTCTGTAAAGTGGGTTAACATCGTTGGCAGTGTCGATATATTTAGTATAACTACCATCTGCATTATATACTTTAGCCAGACGAGTACCGGTAATGAACTCCGTAAAATTTCCATCTTCACGTTCACTTTTGGATAATGCGTAGGAAGTATTCACTCCGAAACTAGCCCATTTGTTCACTTTATAGTCTACATTTAGGCGGAAAGCTGCTTTTTTATATCCCGAGCCGGTCGTTACCATACCGTCTTGATCAAAGTAATTGAGTCCGGCTGAAACACGGAGTTTGTCAGTTCCGCCACGTACGGTTAAATCATGGTTCTGGTAAAGAGCATTCTTCAACATCAGATCTTCCCAGTTGACAAACTCTCCGTTCGCCCAGACTTCACTCATTATTTCGTCGCTCAAAGCCTCTGCAACAGAGATTTCGCGGGCGTCAATTATGCCTTTATCGTTTGCCATTGCTTCTCTTCGAAGCATCATATATTCTTGTGGAGAATAAAAATCGAAGTTCCGCCATAAAGACTGAATACCTATATAACCGTTATAATTCACTTCCATTTTACCTTGCATACCACGTTTGGTTGTTACAAGAATTACACCGTCGCTGGCTCGTGCACCATAAATGGCTTGAGAAGCTGCATCTTTCAGAATTTCGATAGACTCAATGCTTTCCGCACTTAAAGTACTGAATTCTTCACTACTTGATACTGAACCGTCAATAACATACAATGGCGTGTTTTGTGCACTGATAGAACGGTTTCCACGGATGGTGATGGTAGGAGCAGATCCGGGTCTGCCTGATGAACTTGTTACATTAACTCCCGCCACACGTCCACGGAGCATATCTCCCACATTCCCTGCTGGGAAACTTTTCATCTCATCAGTTTTGACGGAAGCAACGGAAGTAGCGATATCGCTTTTCTTTTGATAACCGTAACCCACTACCACGATTTCTTCCAGTAATTTAGAGTCTTCGGACATGGTTACATCGATAACTTTCCGATTGCCTACTTTATGCTCTTGATCTGCATAACCTATATAGGAGAATACAAGTGTGGCATTAGAAGGTACCTCAATAGAATATTTTCCATTCATATCGGTAATCACACCGGTGGTACCTCCTTTCACATGGACATTCACTCCAATCAATGGGCTTTGTGCGTCAGACACAACACCTGTCACTCGTACATTTTGCGCATGTATGCCTACCATAATCATTAGGAAAATAGCCGGCAAGATTAGTTTTAATTGATTGTTTTTCATTTATACATAAGATTTAATTATTGAATAAGCTGAACAAAAGTCTTCAAAAAAAGAAATATAATATAAGAGGATTGTACGAAAAGAGAGTAAAATCATACGGTTACCTGGTTTATGTTACCAAATCGATAATATCGGCTTATGGTTAGACTCTTTCGTATCCAAATAGCAACTTTTACCATTGTCCGAATCATCGCCCAATTGCCGTAGCTCCCTTATCAGAACGAAAGTGATCTCTTTCTGCTTACACTTACGTATCAGTTTAGTAACATCAAGTTGATGATATGAAGCATTTTTATCGACTATGATTTCTCCTGCTACATGTGCGGTGTTCCCTACTTGGGTTATACGCATCTGTTCCCTATCCAGATTAGGAGCGTTATTCCAATTTAAAGACATTTCATTCCAATCGCAGTTGTCTAAGGCATAGACATGGAAACGATATGAATACTTGTCCGCAGAATTACCATAAATTTGCAGTAGCGCCGCATTTATATTATCTGCTTTGGACAAGTCGAATTTGATGTAGCTGACCTGATTGTGATTAATCTGTGAAGCGTTCATTTCTACACTCATCTTTTTTATTTTGCCAAAGTTCTTTTCGCTATTACTGCCACTTTTTATAGTAGCATCTGCTGTAGCAGTCAAAGTGTAGGGCATACTTTGGCGAGCGGGGATAGTAAGAAGCATCACACTTTGAGCCGGTAGTTCGAACGATAGTTGTCCGTTTTCAGAAATTTCTTTTGACCACACCACTTCGCCATAGGCATCCGCACTTACTTCTTCGGCAAATACCTTTGTACCGGTAGGGAGGTTTAATGATTTTAAATTCAAAGTCAGTGTGTTTGGCGAGAGTTTACGTTGTACAAGCCATATATAATATCGCATTTCTTCCGGGTTGTAAGAGGTTAATGCATCTACCTCATTATCGGGGACTGATTTCACTGTTTCCAATAGCGGTCGTTCGTTCTTAAAACCTTTTGCAAAAAGCCGGACTTCCTGTCCCGTCCGCTGAATACCACTTATATCATAAGATTCCGGGATGTTTTTTACTGATTCTTCATCAAACAATTTTATCTCCCTCACCTTGATACTGCCCTTATCGGTAGCAATAAAACGAATTCTCGAACTTGTCACAGGAGTCTTAAATAGAAAGAAAGATTGCGTATAGCGAGCATTGTTTTCAATAGTTTCTTCAATATCTTTCCAACCGGTGCCCTCCCAATATTGCAACCGGAAATTCTTCACGCGGTCCGGACCTGTGTAGACTCCGTATTCCGAGCCGGTATAAACCACGGCCGCACCCAAAGAATAACTCTTTCCCAAATCTATTTCGAGACATTTCTTTTCATCTGTATTCACAGATGTCCACATGGAGGCATCAGTCTTGTTGCCGTCGGTGATCACTTTCACTTGTGCAGGATGTGAAGAAGTCAAATCAATGACTTTCTTCCCCAATGCTACGTTGTTGTAAGCATCTTCTACGATTCTCTTGCCTTGCCAAATAAAATGATGTCCCGATTTAATGCCACGCGGATAGGTGTTGCTGGTTGTGTTGGCAAATTTGAAGGCCCACATACCATACCCCTGGTTAAGAGTATTGTTGGTGTATTCACCTGCCCATTCGGTAAATAGGGAAGGGGAGTCCATCGTCTCGTATTTGTCAATGAGATAGGCATTCATCCAACGCCCGGTTTCAGTATACACTATCGGAAGAGAGCGCTTTAAAGGATGATTGTCTACTATGATCTTCCGTATGTCTGAAACCTTGGATACATATCCTGCTGCCGGAAGATTATAAGAGTGTGTCGAGAATATGTCCAGCAAGTCTCTGTCAGAAGGGAATCCCCGATAATCGATGCGCAGGCTTTTCACAACTTCCGCCCACCAGTTAGCATTGGAGCCTGCTGTGACAGGACTTACAAAACGTGATTTCAGATGCTTCCCATAGAGTTTGTTTACATCCTGTATAGCACAATATATAGCATCTGACACAATTTTCATGGCATCTACATATTGTGTGATTTTCATCGGACCAGAATGTCGGTGATTAGGTTCGTTTTGCATGGCGAACATTGTCACGTCACCCGTTTTGGCTGCGTAAAATGCCAGGGCATAAAAGCGTTGCCATTGTTTCCATTTATTGCTCCATGTATGGTCAAAGTCTGTTGAATTCATCTGTAGGACTACATCTATGTTCAAGCGTTTCAATTCAAGTAAAGCATATTCAAACACCATTGAATTGGTGGAGAATTGTTGCTTACGGCATCTTTCCAGAATCAGTTTCCATTTGATGAAGTTATTTTTTTCCGGACTACTTCGTAATTCATGTTTGTACGCTTCAAACTCTTCCAGTGTATTCAAGTTCTTCTGATAATTTACTGCCTCTTCGGGTACGTAATCATTCATGGATGTCCATACGCGTAAACTGTTTACATTAGAATATTCAAGCCAACCTGAGATGTTGCTGCCGGGCATATAATATCCTTGATTGTAAGCTACATATTTCATGGTATTGCCTATTACATCTTTATTGACTGTTACAAGCATGTCTTTAGGAAATTCTTTATGAACTCTATTTGGCAATTCATTCTGTATAACAGGAACAATCATATTTTTCTTTTCTTTGCCATATACTTCAAACTCATTGATGGTAACAGGTTCCCCATCAGTAGAGATTAGTCGAAGCTGGAAAGTAGTGAGTTGTGGGGTAAATGTAAATTCGATTTTATCCAACCGGTTCTCCGTACATTCCGTATTAGGCAAGTCTGTCCAGTTTGCATCGTCCTCTTCCTGTATTTATAACCATAGAACAACCAAAACTAATCAGAAATATCCGAGTGTAAATC
>OGMJ01001026.1_pt1 | contig 13509 bp, 16 predicted proteins | sample 1573181 | NCBI WGS metagenome assembly OGMJ01 (sample SAMEA2582004, study PRJEB24529) | metagenome | biome: Human gut stool | place: China | collected 2011
CTGAACCTCTTGGATAGCTTTGTCAACAACTGTCGGCACTTCAGCAGGTATTATAACAGGTTGAATAGGCTCATATTGAACTTCTTGGATAGCTTTGTCAGCAACCAGAGGTATTTCAACTGGTTGAGTTGGAGCCTTTTTTAAGCTTTCAATTAAATCCTCATTTTTATGAATAAGTGTAAGTATCTCACTTCTTTTTGCATGGATAGCTCTAATCTCAGCTAAAATAGCATCTTGTTTTTTTTGAGTCTTCTCTTTTTCAGCACCAGTTTCATAAGTTAATCTGTGTCTATATGACTGAGCAAAATTCTGTTTTCCTCTTAAAAGTTTATACTGATCCTGTCTTTCTTTACTTAATTCAGTGTTTCTTTTTTCTAAGCTTGCAATTTGGTCTTTAGTACTAACAGAAACGTTTTTACTAGCATTGTTTCCCTCTTTGTATTCTTGAGAAAAAGCCTGTGTAGATAAACTGAAAATAGTCATTCCTAGTAGTAAAAATTTTAGATTTCTATTTTTCAAAAAAATCCCTCCCGGTAAATATATTTTATAAATATATTTTAGTATACAGAATACGAAAATTATTTTTCATAACATGAATTGTTGAAAAAAATACATGAAAAATAAAAAAATAAAAAAATTAAAGTAAAGAAATGAAATATTATAATGTTAAAATTAAGGTTGAGATGTGTTATAATTAAAATAAAATGTAAATATATGAGGGGAAAAAATGATCCGTAAATTAAATAGGATAATTCAGGATTTTCTAAGACCAATAAGGCTTAATATAGGTAGAAAACTTTGGGATAGAAAAGATGAAAAACATCCGGAGTTATTAAAAAACAATAGAGTAGATATGAGTAGAGTAAAGTCTATTCTTTTTTTACGTTATGATGGGAAAATAGGGGATATGGTTATAAATACTCTTATGTTTAGAGAGATACAAAAGAGATATCCAGATATTAAAATAGGGGTAGTAAGTAGAGGTGCAGCTACAGATATTATAAAATTCAACCCCCATGTGAATGTGATTTATAACTATAAAAAAGGAAAAGAGAGTGAATTAGCTACTGAAATAGCTAAGGAAAACTATGATGTATTAGTTGACTTTTCTGAGATGTTAAGAGTCAATCAGATGAAATTTATAAATCAGTGTAAGGCAAAAGTAAATATAGGATTAGATAAAAGTGATTGGAATCTTTTTGATATAAGTTATGAAAAAAATTACAGACAACATATAACAGATATGTATAAAAATATTCTAGGTATTTTTGATATAGAAAATCCTGATTTGAGTTATGAGATACATACAGGAATAGTTGTAAAGGATGAGATTAAAAGAAGACTTCGTGAGTTAGGTAACCCTGAGAGCTTTGTAGTTTTAAATCCATATGCAGCTAGTAAACATAGAAGCTTTAATAAAGAGAAGATTTTAGAGATAAGTTGTAAAGTTTTAAAAGAGAGTAAAAGTATGCTGATCTTTATTGGTGAATCTAGTAAAAAAAGTGAGATAGAGGAGATTATAGATGTTTTAGGAGATAGAGATAGAGTTAAATATCCAACTCTTTCTGGAATTCTAGAGGTAGTAGAACTAATAAGACATGCTGATTATGTAATAACTCCAGATACTTCAATTGTACATATTGGTGTAGCAGAAAAACTTCCAATGACAGCAGTTTATAGACTTGATACAGGAGATAATAACTCGGTAGTTTGGGGACCAAACTCACCGTTAGTTAAACAGGTATTTTCAACTGATGTACCAGCAACTGGAGAGGAAGCAGATATAAACAAGTTTGATGTAAAGGAGATAGGAGTATGAAAAAAAAGATAGCTATATACAGTGGGCAACTATATATGGGTGGAATAGAGAGAGTTCTAATAAACTATTTGGAAAAACTGAGTAAAGAACCTGAACTAGATATAACTCTTATTATAAAAGAGAACATTCCAGAGAAAAATGTTTTTGCTAGTGAAGTGCCTAAAAATATAAAAATTGAGTATATAAAAGATGAAGCTCTTTGCAGAAAAACAGAGGAGCTTTCAAAAAATAAGAAAAACTTTTTAGTGAGACTACAATATCAATGGAACCTTTATTATAGCAGAGTATCTATTCAAAAATGGATAGACAGATATTTCAAAGAGAATACCTTTGATGTGGTAATAGATTTTGATGGAAGTATGTGGAGGTATATAAAAAACTTGAAAGTTCCTGCAGTTGGATGGGTACACTTTTCTTTAGCTAATAAAAAAGGAAGAAAGTATGAAAACTACAGAAAAAGATTTGAACTGTATAGTAAGATTGTTTTAATTTGTGATGATATGAAAAAAGAGTTTGAAGAGATGTTTCCACAGTTTAAAGATAAAGGAGTTAGAATCTATAATCCAATGGATTTTGATGTAATAAAAGCTAAAGCTGATGATAGATCAGAGATAACACCAGAGGACGAGAGATTATTAAAGGATGATTTCTTTGTGGGAGTTTCAAGACTTGTAGGTGGAAAAAATAGAGTTGGATTAGTTGAAATCTATGGAGAGCTTAAGAAAAAAGGTGTTAAAGAGAAACTTTATATATTAGGAGATGGCGATGACAGACCTAATATAGAGAAAAAGATAAAAGAACTAAATCTAGAGGAGGATGTACTACTTTTAGGTCAAAAGAAAAATCCGTTTCCATATATGAAAGCTGCAAAGATGTTCTTACACACATCTATGGGAGAGGGATTTGGATTAGTATTAGTAGAAGCTATGGCGTGTGATACAGTTGTTGTAGCCTATGATTGTCCAACAGGACCAAGAGAGATACTAGTAGATGGAAAGGCCGGGGGGCTTGTGCCATTAAATGATAAAGTTGCCTTTGAAAAAACTGTTTTAAATATTTTAGAAGATAAGAATTTAGAAGAGTCAATAAAGGATGAGATGTATAAAAAAATGAATGAGTTCACTTATGAATATATAAGAAAAGATTTATTCAAACTATTTTAAATATATAAAAGGGAGAGGGATTATGGTTAGGGGATTAGCTATAAAATTAGTTGGAAAAAAAAGAAGAGAAAAAATTAAAAAAGAGAAGATCAAGAGAGTGCTTATTGGTGGAGGAAGAATAGGAGATATTGTTGTAAAAACACCTATGCTTGAAGCACTATCTAAATTAAATGAGGATGTTAAAATTGATATTACTGTGGTAAAAGGTGCAAAATGTTTAGTAGAAAATATTCCATATATTAATGAAGTGATTGAACTAGATGAAAAACCTACTAGAAACAAGATAATAAAGGGATATAGAGAGTTGGCTGGAGCTTTAAAAAACAGAAAAAAGTATGATCTATATTTTGATTTTACAAATAACTGTAGATTTATTCATACTTTGTCATTGAAACTTATGGCGCCAAAGTATCTAATTGGAAGGTATAGACTGGAAAAGTTTGGTATAAAAAAAGATGAGCTGACACTTTTTGACAGTTATATAGATGTAAAAGATGATGCTCATGCTGTAGATATAAATATGGATTATTTAAAGCCTTTGGGATTACATAAAGAGAATAGAAAATACAGATTATATCTTGGTAAAAATGAGAGAAAGTATGAAAATTACTTTGAAAAAAGCAAGTTGAATATAGTTCTTAATCATAGAGCAAGTTCAGAGCCTAGAAGTTTAACTTTAGAGCAATTGAAAGATTTAAGTTTAAAACTTATCAATTTAAATAAGGATATTGTTGTATATATAATTAGTTTACCAAGTGAATATAAGATTTTAAAAGAGTTAGTAGAGAATTTAAATATGAAAAATATAAAACTGCTTCCAAAAACAAATGGTATAGGAGAAGCTGCAGGGCTTTTAAAATATAGTGATATGCTTGTAAGTGTAGATACAGGGCTAATTCATGTAGCTTCAGTTTATAATATTCCAATTGTAGGGATCTATCCTTTAACAGAGAATAGTGCAAAACTATTTGAACCGAAAAGTGAGAGATATGAAATTGTAAGAGGGACAAAAAGTGGATATACAATAGAGGGAGTATCTTTAGATAAAGTTGTAGAAAGTGTAAATAAAATTTTAGAAGAGAGTGTTTATGATAAAAGATGTGTTGTATAAAGAGTTTAAAATATACTATAAAAATGAAGAGAATAAAAGATTAGCTGAAGTAGTTTTAGATAAAAACTATAAGGTTATTGATGAATATAAAAATACAGAAAGAAACTATGTGGCTAAGATAGAGATAGATGGGCAATTTTATGTTTTAAAATCTCCAAAAGCTGAAACAGTTATACCTCAAAGAAAGATACAAACAGCTTTTAAAAAAGGAGAGGGATTAACAAGTTTTCTAAACATAGAAGCAGCTAAAAATATGGGATTAGACTTTTTTATAGAACCACTAGCTGTTATGGTAAAAAGAGGACTTTTTCTAAAAGAGAGTTTTATACTTATGAAATATATTGATGGAGAGATAATTAGAACTGTAGAAGATATAGATATAATTATGGACATGGTAGAGAAAATTCATGAAAAAGGTATTTATCATGGAGATCTAAATACATCAAACTTTATAAAAACATCAGATGGTATAAAAATTATAGATACTCAAGCTAAAAGAGAGAGTTTTTGGCACTTTAAAAGAGCTTATGATATTTTAACTTTAAAAAATGATCTATTAGTTTTAGAAAGAGAATATGAAGTTGAAAAAAACTATAAAGTAAAAAGAGATATTGGATATGCTTTAGCTTATATTATAAAAAACTTTAAGAAACTTCCTTTAGTAGAGAAAATAAGAGGGTTAAAAGTTAAATTAAGAAATAAGGGGTGGAAAATTTAATGGATAAAAAGTACTTAAAAAAATCCTATATACAGGAGGGAATAAACCTTTATTTAGTTAGATTTATACTTAGTTTCTTTAAAAGTAGATTTAAACCTACAGGAAAGGTTTTAGTAAAAAGTTGTGATGGTATAGGGGATATCTTAGTTAGAACAAAGTTGATGGAAGAGATAGAGAAAAAATATGGTAAAGAAAATATTTGTGTTTTAATGAAAAGTGGTTATACAAAGCTAGGGGATATGCTGGGATATAAAACTATAGAGTACTCTAGAAAAGATAGAAAAAATTTCCTTCCAAGACTAAAAAAAATGTATGAGCTAAACTCTATGGGGTTTTCTACATATATAAATATTGAGTTTGCAAATGACATAACTGTTGGAAATCTTTTTATTCCAGAGAGAATAGGAAGATGTGATTTAGATTGGCAGGTTGAAAGAAACAATAAATACTATACAAAGAGCTATATTTTAGAAAATGATTATGTAATGAATCAAATTGCTGTTATGGGAAAAGAGATTTTAAATATAGATAAAACAGGAAAAGAGTTGGCACCAGATATAAGTGGGTTATTTAAAGTTGAGGAAAAAGATATTGTTGTAGCTGTTGGATCAACTGGAAGAGAAAAAGTGTGCTCACCAATTTTAATGGCTGAGTATTTAAAAGAGGTACAAAATCAATATCCAGATAGAAAGATTGTTTTAGTTGGAAATGGAGATCTGCAAGAGAGTTACGCTAAAAGATTGATTCAGCTTTTAGGAGAAGACAATATAGAAAATCTTGTAAATAAAACATCTCTAAAAGAGGTTTTTGAAGTAGTTGCAAAAAGTTGTCTATTTATAGGATTTGATTCAGGACTATACAATGCTTGTTTTGCTCTTAGAAAAAAGGGTATTATTCTATTTAAAGATAGTAGTGGAGCTTTTATTCATAATGTTCCTACGTTAAAAATAGTGACACCTAAAAAAATAAGGAAGGATATTTTAGATAATGAGTATCCAGCACTGAATATAAATAGTATAGAGGTAGAGGATTTTAAAAGAGCTCTAAAAGAGGTGAGAGATGAAAAAGAATTTAGTTGTTAGAAGTGGAAGTCTTCGTATGGGAGGTTTAGAAAGAGTATTAATAGAGATGCTACAAAATTTAGATAGTAATAGATATAACATCTCTTTAATAATAGAGGATAATTCAGGTAAAGAGAATGTATTTCTAGATCAAGTTCCAGAGGGTATAGATATATATTTTCTAAAACCAGAAAGTCTAATTGAAAAAACTCACTATCATAGAGAGAGAAAGAAGAATCTCTATCATAAATTTATGTATAATTTACTGATGAGTAAAGAGCATAGTTTTGTTGTAAATAAAACTAAAGATGTTTTAAAAGAGATAGAGAAAAAATATGGTGAAGTAGATGTATTTTTAGATTATGATTGGGGTGCTAGAAGATATGTTGAAAAGTTAAAGGCTAAGAGAAAGATAGTTTGGATACATAACTCTGTTCCAAAGTTATTAAAAAAAGAGTCTAAAATTATTAGATTTGGAAAAAACTTAGCTAAATACGATACAGTAGTAGCTATATGTGATGATATGAAGGCAGAGTTAGAAGCTATTTATCCATATTTAAATGGAAAGGTTGAAAGAGTTTACAATCCATTTAACTTTAAAAGAATTTTAGATCTATCTGAAGATATGAGTCAGTTAAATGACCAGCAAAAAGAGTTAATAAAAGATGATTACATTATTGCTGTTTCAAGACTGGATACTGTACAAAAAGATTATGCTACTTTAATAAAAGGATATAAATTAGCATTAGAAAATGGAGTGAAAGAGAAGCTTTATATAGTTGGAGATGGTCCAGATAGAAAAGAGATTGAGAATTTTATAAAAGAAAGTGGATTAGAAAAAAGTATAGTTCTTATAGGAAAAACAACAAACCCCTATGTATGGATGAAAAATAGTAAGTTATTTGTGCATAGCTCAAACTATGAGGGACTACCTACAGTTTTAATAGAGGCTATTATTTGTGGAAAAGTTGTAATATCTTCAAATTGTCCAACAGGACCTTATGAGATATTAAAAGGTGGTCAGTGTGGAGTGCTGTTTCCTGTGGGAGATTACAGAGCTCTTTCAGCAGGACTACAAAATCTTTTAAATAATCCATTAGAGCTAGAAAAATATGAGAAAACTATTGAAAAAAGAGTTCTTGAGTTTAGAAGTGATGTGGTTATAAAAGAGTACGAAGGAGTTATAGATGAAAAAAGAGATAATATTCTGTACTGATAGTTTAAATATTGGTGGAATAGAGCTAGCTCTTATAAGAATATTAAAAGCTTTAGCAAAAACTAATAAATTTACTATAAAGCTTTGTATTAAAGATGATGAAAAGTTAGATTTATTATCAGAGATTCCCAAAGAAGTAGAGTATACTGTTTTAAATAAAGAAAGTGATAAAAAATATATTTTCAATTTTATAAAAAGAGTTATAGAAAGAAAGAGATTTTTTGATTTTATAAAAAATTCAGATGTTGTTATAGATTACTATGATGGAAATTGGTTTAAACTTTTTTCTAATATTAATAAACAAAAGAAAATAGTATTTTTTCATACAATTTTAGAAAAACTTCATATATATAAGAGAATAGATATAGTAAAAAATATTTATGATGAATATATTGTTTTAACTAATGGAGCTAAAAAAGAGCTTTTAGATATTGGAATCTTAGAAAATAAAATAAAAAAAATATACAATATAATACCTATTGATGAAATTTTAATAAAAGCAGAGGAAAAATTTGAAAAGGAAGATGAGTATTTTGTAATGATTGGAAGACTTGTGAATGATTCTAAAGATTATTTAACCGTAGTTGAGGCTTTTGCAAATTCCGAAATAAAAGAAAATTTGTATATAGTGGGAGATGGACCTTATAAAAATCAACTTGATATGAAAATAAAAGAGCTTAATTTAGAGTCTAAAGTAAAACTTTTAGGAAGTAAAACAAATCCATATCCGATTTTAAAAAATTCAAAGGGATTAATATTAAGCTCTAAATATGAAGGGTTATCAAATGTTATTTTAGAAGCTTTAGTTTTAGAAAAGCCTGTGATTACAACAAACTGTCCATATGGTCCAAAAGAGATACTGGGTAAAGAGCAGAATATAGGAGTTTTATTTACAACAGGAGATAAAGTTGAACTTATAAATATACTAAAAGATTTTGATTTAAAAAAATTCGATACATTAAAAATGAAAAATAGAGTTAAAGACTTCTCTGAAGAAAATATATTAAAAGAGATAGTTGAATCTCTTATAAAGAAGGAGATATGTTAGAGAAATTAAAAATAATATTAAATAAAAATAAAATATCTGGATTGAAGAATATCGAAATTTTAAAAAAAGTTAGATTGTATAAAACAAGAATAAAAATAGATAATGGAAATTGTCTGATTTTAAATGATAAAAGTTATTTAGATAATATTGAAATAACAATAAAAGGAAAAAATAATAGAGTTATAATTGGAAAAAATACGAAGATAACTGGAAAAATAGAAGTAAAAAGTAACGAGAGTATAATTGAAATAGGAGATTATTCAAATATTGATTCGGAAATTATTGTTTTTTCAGGGGATAAGAATATAATATCTATTGGTAAAGGTGTAAAAATATATGAAGGGAAACTTTCATCTTCCTATGATAATAATTTTATAAAAATAGGAGATGGATGTTTAATATCAAATTCGATTATAAGAAATAATGATGCTCATAAAATATATAAAAATGGATTATTAATTAATCAGGGAAAAGGAATAGAGATAAAAAATAGAGTTTGGTTAGCAGCAAATACAGTTGTTTTAAAGGGTGTGACAATAAGTTCGGGGAATGTTATTGGAATAGGAAGTATAGTAACTAAAGATATAAATAATGAAAATTCAATAATAGTTAAAGGAGAGAGAGTAATAGAAGAAAATATTCGGTGGGAGGAGTAAAGTATAGTTATGAAAAACCTAGTCTTAATTATTAATGAAAAAAATAGCTATGGAAGGCATCTAGGAGCAACTCTGCTTTCTGTTTTAAAAAATTCCAAAGAGAAGTGGAAGATTTTTATAATATATGAGAATTTATCAGAGGAAACAAAAGTTAAATTAAATGCAATAGTAAAGAGTTATAGTAGTAACATAAATTATTTAGAGATTAGTAAGAGCGATTTAGATAGATTTAAAGTGGGAAAGGGAACTCATCTAAGTTCTATTGTATTTGCACGTCTGTTTATTCCTGAATTTTTAAAAAGCGAAGAGAAAGCTATATATTTAGACTGCGATATAGTTGTGCTAAAACCTTTAGAAGAACTTTATAATATAGATTTAAATGAAAAATCCATTGGAGTTGTTTTAGATGGACAAAAAGATCAAAAATCTAGTTTACAAAGATTAAATCTGAGTTTAGATAGAACATATTTTAATGCTGGTGTTATGGTAATGGATTTAAAAAGATTAAGAGAAAACGGTAAGTTTTTAAAAACAATAGATTACTGCTTAAATCCAGATAGAGAACTACAACTTAATGAGCAAGATGCACTGAATATAATATTTGAAAATGATTATATGATAAATGATATAATTTGGAATTATACTCATGGAAATAGTGAAGAAAATAGTTATGAAGAAAGTGAAATTGGAATAGTTCACTTTACAGGAGATATAAAGCCATGGGATTGTAGAAGTTACTCACCATATAAGAATCTATATTGGAAATATCTAAATGAAACTCCTTGGAAAGGATTTGAAGAGGAGAATAAAACACTGAGAAATATTTTAAAAAGAGAACTAGTTAAGTTTAAACTTAAAACTAGAAAAATAAGATACGCATTGAAGGGAAAAAGATGAAAGAAAAATTTAAAAAATTAGATTATGATACTGTATTTTGTATATTATTAGGAGTATTTTTTGTATTATTATTTACAACAACTAAGTATAGTTTAAGATTAGCTAACTATGTTATTATTCCTATGGGTATTTATAAAGCTTATAAAGAGAAAAAGTATGAAAAAACAGGTTTTGAATATTATATTTTAGCCTTTATATTAGCTATTGGGATTAGTTCAATTGGAGCTTTTGATTTTAAAAGTGTAAGAGATGAATTTTTAGATACGCTAACTATGATGTTAGTATTTTTATCAGTTGCTCAATTTACCATAAAAGATAGGTTGTTAAACTTTGTTATAGGTGGAGGAATAATAGGATATATTTATAAGATATCAATATCTTATTTAGAGAGATCAGGGTATATAAAAGGTCTTTATGATGGAGCTAGAGTAAGTGGTGGTGAAGAGGTTTGGCGTTATGCTCCTATGATAGCCTTTGGAGTAATTGTTATTTTATGTTTAATGATTTTTAGAAAAAATAGTTTAAAAGTGAATATAGGATTATCTATTTTACTAATATTAACACTAGAAGTTTTAGTAAAAACACAAAATAGAGGTAATTGGGTAGCTGTTATATGTTGTTTTGTTTTAATGATGATTTTAAAATTGAAGAAAAAAGCTATAATTCCGATAGCAATATTTTGTATAGTATTATTTGGAATAAGTAAAAAATATAATAATAATACTTATGTACATAGATTAAATACAATTATACAGAATGGAGATCGAACTAGAGTAGAGCTATGGAAAGCTTCTATAGAGATTTTTAAGAAAAATCCAATAAATGGAGTAGGATATAGTTATAAGAATTTCATAAATGCAGAAACTCCAGAAAATTATGTATATTTGCCAAAACATGGACATGGACACTCACATAATAGTTTACTATATGTTTTGTCAACTATGGGTATTTTAGGAATCTTGTCTTATATAGCTTTAACTTTAAAGGTTTTATGGTTTAGCTTTAAAAATAGAAATATAGATTATGGAATTGTATTTTTTATGGTTCTATCAATACAGATATTTAGTTTTTTTGAAACTCCTGTAAAATATCTTGATTTAGTAGGAGTTCAGATGTTAGTGTTAGGAGTTTTATATAGTTTGAGAAAAGCTAGAGTCTAATCTGACTCTAGTTTTTCTTTTAAATCTTTATAATAGGTATTAACTAAATTTTCATCATATTTTTGGCACTCACTTAGAAATTTACCAAGGATTTCATCTTTAGAGCAACTAGCAATATTAAAGTAGTCCAGATAGTAGTTTAGTTTTCCTTTTAAAACTCGATGGGTTTTGGTATCATCACTATTAGTAATATTGTATCTAAAAGTCCATTTTCCACTAGCAGCTTTTACAAGACAACTGTTGATATTATTGCAAAGTCCACTTTTAAATTCAAGAGTGGCTTTTTCATATAAAATTGTAAATTCATCTATTGTCAAATTAGGTTTAGCGTTAAGAAGGTTTACAATTGTAAAATCATCTAAAATCTTTTTTAAATAGGTTCTTATAGAAAGATTATTAGTTAGTAGAGTATTTTTTTTGTTATTATCTTCTTTTTCAATATCTTTTTTATAATAATCAGTATTTTTCATTAACGGAGATTCCGTATGCGGAAATTCAGTTGTACCATTGTCCAAGGGTAGTTGAAGGGTAGTTTCATCTCTTCTAAAAGGTTCGGTAGTCTTATTTAGAAGTTCCTTGTCATCGCAAAAATAATAAACGTTTTTAAGTTCACCTTTTTTAGTAAAAGTAAGATTTTTTTGCTGTTTAAACATATATCCTTTTTCAATTAAATCATTAATAAGTTTTGTAACTTTATCTCTTCCAATATTAAGTTCAAGACGGAGTTGATTAGGATTAATATTCCAGTTTGAAGGCATAGAAAGCAAATAGATTCCAAAACCACGAAGCTCTAAAGTAAGAGATTTATCTTGTGCAAAAGAGTTATAGATAGTTGTATAATTTTCAGTGTGGTGATTTTTTATTATAAAATTATCTAGATTCATAAAATCACTCTTTTGTTTGATTTTGATTTCTCATTTAATGAGTTATTTAAACTAACCATGCAAATAAGTGTTTTATTTTGAAAGGTTACTTTTTTTAAATCAGATATTTTAAATTTTGAATAATCTCCGATAAATAATCTAGCTATAAAATCTTGTTCTTTATAATAAAGTTCTTTATTAAGTCCCTTGTTTTTAATAAGAGAATGAAAATCATAATCATTAGTTTTTTTAAAATCAGGAAGAATGCTATCTACAATGATAGCTCTTTTTCTCTTACTAACTTGACAAGCTGTAATGAACCCATCTTCTAAATATCTTTCAATAGTCCGAGGTACAACATCACAAAGTGCGGCTAACTCCTTTATAGAGACTAAATCTCCAAACTTTTCTTTGATTAAAAAATAATTATTTGTTAAAAATGGTTTCTTAGATTTCATGAATAGCCTCCAGAGTTTTTTTATAATCATTATATATAAGGTTTGCAAAGACTGAAGTTTTAATGAAAATTCGTTTTCCTATTTTAAATTGAGAGTAAGAACTATTGTCTAAAAAATATCTGTATCGGTGTTCTTTTATATTTAGTTTTTGAGATATATGATTTCGAGATATAAATTTTCCAAAATTTTTTTCTAAAAGTTTTTCAATAAATTTTATTTTTTGTTCTGAAGTTTTAATTTTTTTAAGTGTAGATATGTTTTGAAATATTATATTTTCTAAAGAGTGAGTTTGTAGCAAATTTAGACCTCCTCTATTAAAGATTTCACACTAGAAGTTTTTATGAGGTAAATACCACCAATTTTTAAACTTTTAACTTTCTTTGCAGCAATCATTCTATATATTGTTTTATTAGAAACAAACATTATTTTAGAAAGTTCATGAACAGTTAAAAACTCTTTGCACTGATTAAAAAAGATATTTTTCATATATTGCCTCCTGTTTTTTAATTTATAAAATATATCTATTAACATATATATCTTGTTTTTAAAAAATATGCAAATTTAAATACTACAATGCGACAATAAATACTAAAAACAGAGTGGACATTGAAGCTAATTTAAAAATTTAATCTATGATATTCTAAAACTATCTCGAGAGCAGTAGAAAAAATAAAAAATAAAAATCGTAGGAGGTAAGCATGAGTATGACAGTTGCAGGAGCAAAAGTAGCGTTAGAAGGAGTTATAGTTAAAACACAGAAGAGTATTGAAAGAGAGGTTAGTTATTTAAAGGAGTTAGCAGACGATAAGGCAACACTTTCTCATATTGAGCAGTTACAAACTGATGGAGAACCATTACCAGCAGGAAATCCATATGGATCATATTCAGAGTGGAGAGATCAAGTTGAAAAGGAGATAAAAACAGGGCAGAATTCACTTGATAGAATAGAGATTGAAAAAGCTGAACTCATGGCATTTAACTACTTTATGGAAAATGCACCAGAGGCGTAGGCCTATGGTAAAAACTATAAAAATAATTTATACTATTATGACACTAATTGGAGTTTTAGTAACAGGAAATAATACCCTCGTTTTAAGAAGTATAGGTAGCAAAGTTGAGAGAATGACTATCCCCCAAGTCACATCTCACTCACAAATAAATATAAATTAAACTTATGGACCTAGAGTGATCTAGGTCTTGTTTAATTTTAGAAAAAAAAGATTTAAAATAGGTTATTGTTGAAGGAAAAATAAAAGCAAAAAAAAAAACTTCTACTTTAAGAGATGTTTGTTGTAAAATAAACATGTAACTTTCTGCAAAGAAAAAGTGAATATAAAAA
>OGMJ01001027.1_pt1 | contig 13496 bp, 9 predicted proteins | sample 1573181 | NCBI WGS metagenome assembly OGMJ01 (sample SAMEA2582004, study PRJEB24529) | metagenome | biome: Human gut stool | place: China | collected 2011
TTAAAGTATGACGATAAGGTTAAATAAAGTAACAAGAGATTTAAATGTAGGAATCACGACGGTAGTTGAGTTCTTGCAAAAGAAGGGACATGCCATTGAAGCAAATCCCAACACGAAAATTACCGATGAGCAGTATGACTTACTCGTGAAAGAGTTTAGTACAGATAAGGATCTTAAACTGAAAACAGAGCGTTTCATTCAGGAACGCCAGAGTAAGGATCGTAACAAGGCATCAGTGTCTATTGACGGCTATGACAAGGAAACACAGGAAAAGCCGAAAGCCGAAGAGGTGGTGAAGACTGTGGTTCCCGAAGATGTACGTCCGAAGTTTAAGCCTGTCGGCAAAATTGATTTGGATAAACTGAATCGCAAACATACGGTGGAAAAAGAGAAAGAAGTAGAACCGGAAAAACCGGTAGTTGAGGAAATAAAGGCTGAAGAGCCTGCACCGGTTGTGGAGGCCCCGAAGCCGGAACCTGTTTCCGCTCCCGAACCTCAACCCGAACCAACACCTGCTCCGGTTGTGGAGCCGGCTCCTGTTGTGGAAGAAGAGCCTGTGCCTGTCATTGCCGAACCTGTATCAGCACCTAAGGAAGAACCGGTTCCTGTTGAGACTGAGGAGGTGGTTTCGGAAGACAAAGAAGAGATATTTAAAATACACCAGCCGGAGTTTGTATCGAAGATTAATGTCATCGGACAAATAGACCTCGCTGCGCTGAACCAGTCTACACGTCCGAAGAAGAAATCGAAAGAGGAAAAGCGGAAGGAACGTGAAGAAAAGGAGAAACAGCGTCAGGATCAGAAGAAGCTGATGAAAGAGGCCATTATCAAAGAGATCCGTCGTGATGATAATAAGATAAAAGATTCGAAGGACGGCAATGATGCCAATGCCAAGAAGAAACGCGTCCGTATCAATAAGGAAAAAGTGGACATCAACAATGCGTCCAATTTCCAGCGTGGCGGAAACGACCGCTCGAAAGGCGGAAGTCAGCAAGGTGGCAATAACCAGCAGTCCGGTAAGAATAAGAATAAAGACCGCTTCAAAAAGCCTGTTATCAAACAGGAGGTAAGTGAAGAGGATGTAGCAAAGCAGGTAAAGGAAACTTTGGCTCGCCTGACCTCCAAAGGTAAGAATAAGGGGGCGAAATACCGTAAGGAAAAACGTGACATGGCGTCCAACCGTATGCAGGAGTTGGAAGACCAGGAAATGGCGGAAAGCAAAGTATTGAAGCTGACGGAATTCGTGACAGCCAACGAGTTGGCAAGCATGATGGACGTTTCTGTTACGCAGGTCATCGCTACTTGTATGAGCATCGGTATGATGGTTTCCATTAACCAGCGTCTGGATGCCGAGACAATCAATCTGGTGGCGGAAGAGTTCGGCTTCAAAACAGAATATGTAAGTGCGGAAGTGGCACAGGCTATCGTAGAGGAAGAAGATGCCGAGGAGGATTTGGAACATCGCGCTCCGATCGTAACGGTAATGGGTCACGTAGACCATGGTAAGACTTCGTTGCTCGACTATATCCGTAAGGCAAATGTGATTGCCGGTGAAGCCGGTGGTATCACACAGCACATCGGTGCCTACCACGTAACGCTGGAAGACGGCCGCAAGATTACGTTCCTTGATACTCCGGGACATGAAGCGTTTACCGCTATGCGTGCTCGCGGTGCCAAAGCTACGGATATTGCTATCATCATTGTGGCTGCCGACGACAACGTGATGCCGCAGACCAAGGAAGCTATCAATCATGCCATGGCTGCCGGTGTGCCCATTGTGTTTGCCATCAACAAGATTGATAAGCCGACTGCCAATCCGGATAAGATTAAAGAAGAACTGGCTGCCATGAACTTCCTCGTTGAGGAATGGGGTGGCAAGTACCAGTCTCAGGATATTTCCGCTAAGAAGGGTATTGGTGTAAGTGATTTGATGGAAAAAGTATTGCTGGAGGCTGAAATGTTGGATTTGAAAGCAAATCCCAACCGTCGTGCCACCGGTTCTATCATTGAGTCCTCATTGGACAAAGGTCGTGGCTATGTGGCTACGGTATTGGTGTCCAACGGTACATTGAAGATGGGTGACATTGTGCTTGCAGGTACAAGTTACGGTAAGGTGAAAGCCATGTTCAATGAACGCAACCAGCGCATGAAAGAGGCAGGTCCTTCGGAACCGGCTTTGATTCTGGGCTTGAACGGTGCTCCCGCTGCCGGTGACACCTTCCATGTAATTGAAACTGAACAGGAAGCGCGTGAGATTGCCAACAAACGCGAACAGTTGCAGCGTGAGCAGGGTCTGCGTACACAGAAGATGCTGACGCTGGACGAAGTAGGCCGTCGTTTGGCATTGGGTGACTTCCACGAACTGAATATCATCGTGAAGGGTGACGTGGACGGTTCTGTCGAGGCGTTGAGCGATTCGTTGATCAAGCTGTCTACCGAACAGGTACAGGTGAACGTTATCCACAAGGGCGTTGGTGCTATCTCCGAATCGGATGTATCTTTGGCTGCCGCTTCGGATGCGATTATCGTTGGATTCCAGGTTCGTCCTTCGGGTGCTGCCGCTAAACTGGCAGAACAGGAAGGTGTGGACATCCGCAAGTACTCTGTCATCTACGATGTCATTGAAGAGGTGAAGGCTGCCATGGAAGGTATGCTGGCACCGACATTGAAGGAGCAGATAACGGCAACCATCGAGGTGCGCGAAGTGTTCAACATCACGAAGGTGGGACTGGTGGCAGGTGCCATGGTCAAGACCGGAAAGGTGAAACGCAGCGACAAGGCCCGTTTGATACGCGACGGTATCGTAATCTTTACGGGTGCCATCAATGCCCTGAAGCGCTTCAAGGACGACGTGAAGGAGGTAGGTACCAACTTCGAGTGCGGTATCAGCCTGACAAACTGCAACGACATCAAGGTGGGCGATATTATCGAATCTTACGAAGAAATAGAAGTGAAGCAAACATTATAATTGAATAATGTGCAAATATGCTAATGTGCCAATTGGCTGCGCGTAAAGAAAATGCCGCAGGGCAATTGGCACATTTTGCATATCAGCCATTTGCTCATTAGCATATTGGCACATTACCACATTATCACATTAATCTATGGCAATTATAGATATCATCATATTGGTAGCTTTTGGCTTGGGCGCAATCATTGGCTTCATGAAAGGTTTTGTGAAGCAATTGGCCTCTCTGCTGGGGCTGATTGTCGGTCTGCTGGCAGCAAAGGCTTTGTATGCCTCGTTGGCAGTGAAGCTGTGCCCCACGTTGACAGACTCTATGACAGTGGCGCAAGTACTGGCATTTGTCCTCATCTGGCTGGCTGTTCCCTTGCTCTTCTCCCTGGTGGCTTCTCTGCTGACCCGGGCAATGGAGGCCGTCTCGCTGGGCTGGCTCAATCATTGGTTGGGAGCCGGTCTGGGGGCTTTGAAGTACCTCCTGTTGACGAGCCTGCTGATTGGTGTCATCGAATTTATAGACGGAGACAATACGCTGATTGGCAAAACAAAAAAGAAAGAATCAGTGTTATATTATCCTATGGAAGAGTTTGCCGGGATATTCTTTCCCGCGGCAAAGGCGGTTACGGAGCAGATTGTAAACGGAGACTTTGACTGATACCGTGAGCCGTGATTTTGTAATTCATAATTTGTAATTATAGAAGTGATGCAACAAGAAGAACCCAATAAATATGTAAAGGAACTCACTCAGGAAAAGTATAAGTATGGTTTCACGACCGACGTGCATACGGACATCATTGAGCGTGGGCTGAATGAAGATGTTGTGCGGCTTATCTCTGAGAAGAAGGGAGAACCGGAATGGTTGCTGGAGTTCCGCCTGAAGGCATATCGCCACTGGCTGACGTTGGAGATGCCTACATGGGCACATCTCCGCATTCCCGAAATAGATTATCAGGCCATATCCTATTATGCTGACCCTACGAAGAAGAAGGAGGGCCCGAAGAGCATGGATGAGGTGGACCCTGAGTTGATAAAGACTTTCAATAAACTGGGCATTCCGCTGGAAGAGCAGATGGCATTGAGCGGTATGGCTGTGGATGCCGTTATGGACTCGGTGTCTGTAAAGACTACCTTCAAGGAGACGCTGATGGAGAAAGGAATCATCTTCTGCTCATTCAGCGAGGCTGTACGCGAGCATCCCGACTTGGTACAGAAATATCTCGGTTCGGTGGTGCCTTATCGTGACAACTTCTTTGCGGCACTGAACTCGGCGGTGTTCTCCGACGGTTCTTTTGTCTATATCCCGAAGGGGGTACGCTGTCCGATGGAGTTGTCCACCTATTTCCGCATCAATGCCCGCAATACGGGGCAGTTCGAAAGAACCTTGATTGTGGCGGATGATGATTCGTACGTTTCTTATCTGGAAGGGTGTACGGCTCCGATGCGTGACGAGAACCAGTTGCACGCGGCCATTGTGGAAATTGTGGTGCACGACCGTGCAGAAGTGAAATACAGCACCGTGCAGAACTGGTATCCCGGTGATGCCGAGGGCCGGGGTGGTGTCTATAACTTTGTGACGAAGCGTGGCCATTGTAAAGGGGTGGACAGTAAACTGTCTTGGACACAAGTGGAAACAGGTTCGGCCATTACCTGGAAGTATCCGTCTTGCATCCTTTCCGGCGACAATTCGACAGCGGAGTTCTATAGTGTGGCAGTAACCAATAACCATCAGCAGGCAGACACGGGAACAAAGATGATTCATCTGGGCAAGAATACCCGGAGCACCATTGTGAGCAAAGGCATTTCTGCCGGAAAGAGCGAAAACTCTTACCGCGGCTTGGTGCGCGTGGCACAGAAAGCGGACAATGCTCGTAATTACAGCCAGTGCGACTCCTTGCTACTTGGTGACAAATGCGGCGCGCATACTTTCCCCTACATGGATATTCACAATGAAACGGCCATCGTGGAGCATGAGGCCACTACCAGCAAAATCAGTGAGGACCAGATATTCTACTGCAATCAGCGCGGTATTTCTACGGAAGATGCCGTGGGGCTGATTGTGAACGGTTATGCCAAAGAAGTTTTGAATAAACTTCCGATGGAGTTTGCCGTAGAAGCGCAGAAATTGCTTGCCATTTCGCTGGAAGGAAGCGTGGGGTGATTTATAAATAGTAAATTGTAAATAGTCAAATAGTAAATATAAAGATGTTAGAGATAAAAGACCTGCATGCCAGCATCAATGGCAAAGAAATATTGAAAGGCATCAACTTGACCATACGTGATGGAGAAGTACATGCACTGATGGGACAGAACGGTGCCGGTAAAAGTACGTTGAGTAATGTGTTGGTTGGCCATCCTGCTTACGAAGTGACGCGCGGCTCAATTACCTTTAATGGCAAGGACTTGCTTGCCATGAGTCCTGAGGACCGTGCACATGAAGGAATCTTTCTTTCTTTCCAGGCTCCGGTAGAGATTCCGGGCGTGTCGATGGTGAACTTCATGCGTGCGGCTGTGAATGAGCAACGCAAGTACCGCCATCTGCCTGCTTTGTCGGCCAGTGAGTTCCTGAAGCTGATGCGCGAGAAGCGTGCCATTGTGGAGTTGGACAACAAGCTGGCCAACCGTAGCGTGAACGAAGGTTTCAGCGGCGGTGAAAAGAAGCGTAACGAGATATTCCAGATGGCGATGTTGGAACCGACTTTTGCTATTTTGGACGAGACGGATTCCGGATTGGATGTGGATGCTTTGCGTATTGTGGCCGACGGTTTCAACAAACTCAAGACTGCGGAAACCAGTGCTATGGTCATTACCCACTACCAGCGGTTGTTGGACTATATCAAACCCGATACGGTACATGTACTGCTGGGTGGACGTATCGTAAAGACCGGTGGACCGGAATTGGCGAAGGAGATTGAAACACGTGGCTTCGATTGGATAAGGAAAGAAGCAGGTGAATTATAAACTCATAATCTGAAAACATGAGTGTAGAGCAACAATACATAGACCTTTTCTCCCAAACGGAGGCGATGATATGCCGGCATAGTGCCGAGGTGCTGAATGCGCCGCGTGCCGTTGCTTTTGCTGACTTTGAGCGCTTGGGCTTTCCCACCCGTAAGGAGGAGAAATACAAATATACGGATATCAGCAAGTTCTTTGAGCCGGATTATGGCTTGAACTTGAACCGGTTGGAAATTCCGGTGAACCCTTATGAAGTGTTCAAGTGCGATGTTCCCAATATGAGCACTGCTCTTTATTTTGTGGTGAACGATGCTTTTTATGGCAGGGCTTTGCCCAAGTCCCATCTGCCTGAAGGGGTTATCTTCGGCAGCCTGAAGGAGGTGGCCGGGAAACATCCCGATTTGGTGAAGAAATATTATGGCAAGTTGGCTGATACGGCAGAGGATGGGGTGACGGCGTTCAACACCGCTTTTGCACAAGACGGCGTTCTGTTTTATGTTCCTAAGAACGTGGTGGTAGAGAAACCTATTCAGCTGGTGAATATCCTGCGTGGTGACGTCAATTTTATGGTGAACCGCCATGTCACGATTATTCTGGAGGAGGGTGCACAAGCCCGCTTGTTGGTGTGTGATCATGCGATGGACGGCGTGAACTTCCTGGCAACGCAGGTGATAGAAATCTTTGCCGGTGAGAATGCCATTTTCGATTTTTATGAACTCGAAGAGACACACACCAGTACGGTACGTATCAGCAATATGTATGTAAAGCAGGAAGCCAATAGTAATGTATTGCTGAATGGTATGACCTTGCACAACGGAACTACACGGAATACAACCCGTGTGACGCTTGTCGGTGAACATGCGGAGCTGAATCTGTGCGGTATGGCCATTGCAGACAAGAATCAGCATGTGGACAATCATACGACAATCGACCATGCCGTGCCCAACTGTACCAGCAATGAGCTTTATAAGTATGTCCTTGACGAGCAGGCTGTAGGTGCCTTTGCCGGTCTGGTTTTAGTGCGCCCTGACGCACAGCACACCAGTTCGCAACAGACCAACCGCAATCTTTGTGCCACCCGAGATGCACATATGTACACCCAGCCTCAGCTGGAGATTTATGCAGATGACGTGAAGTGCAGTCACGGCGCTACGGTGGGGCAGCTCGATGAAAGCGCTCTCTTCTATATGCGGCAGCGTGGTATCCCGGTGCGCGAGGCGCGCCTGTTGCTGATGTTCGCTTTTGTCAACGAAGTTATCGACACCATCCGTTTGGATGCTTTGAAAGACCGTCTGCATCTGCTGGTAGAGAAGCGTTTCCGGGGGGAACTGAACAAATGCCAGGGGTGCGCCATCTGCAAGTGATAGCTTATAATTTCGATTCATTATGAACAACGATATAAATAAGAGTAGTATCTTGGCTCCCCTCCCTATGGGAGAGGGGCTGGGGGAGAGGCTTCGAGCTGATTTCCCTATCCTTTCCCGTGAGGTATATGGCAAGCCGTTGGTCTATCTGGACAACGGCGCGACTACGCAGAAACCTCGCCAGGTAGTAAATGCCATTACGGACGAATATTATTCGGTGAATGCCAATGTGCATCGCGGAGTGCACTTCCTGTCGCAGCAGGCTACAGAGCTGCACGAGGCCTCGCGTGAGACGGTGAGACGTTTCATCAATGCCCGCAGCACGAATGAGATTGTCTTCACCCGTGGTACGACGGAGAGTATCAACCTGCTTGTCTCCAGCTTCGGTGAGGAATTTATGCAGGAGGGGGATGAGGTGATTCTTTCTGTGATGGAACACCATAGCAACATTGTTCCCTGGCAGCTGCTTGCCGCCAAGCGTGGAATTACCATCAAGGTGATTCCGATGAATGACAAGGGCGAACTCTTATTGGACGAATATAGGCAGTTGTTCTCCGAACGTACCAGGATTGTCAGTGTGGCGCATGTTTCCAATGTGCTGGGTACGGTCAATCCCGTCAAGGAGATGATTGCTTTTGCCCATGAGCAGGGTGTTCCGGTGCTTGTGGACGGTGCCCAGTCCATTCCCCACATGCCGGTAGATGTGCAGGATCTGGATGCCGATTTCTTCGTTTTCTCTGCGCACAAGGTGTATGGTCCTACGGGGGTAGGGGTGCTTTATGGTAAAGAGGAGTGGCTGGATAGGATACCTCCCTATCAGGGCGGTGGAGAGATGATTCAGCATGTATCTTTTGAAAAGACTACCTTCAATGAATTGCCCTTCAAGTTTGAAGCCGGTACGCCGGATTATATCGGTACTACCGGACTTGCCAAAGCTTTGGACTACGTTTCGCTGGTTGGGATGGACAAGATTGCCGCCTATGAACACGAATTGACCCAGTATGCCATGCAACGGCTGAAAGAGATTCCCGGTATGCGTATCTTCGGCGAGGCAGAAGACAAGGGTAGTGTCATATCGTTTCTGGTAGGTGATATCCATCATTTTGATATGGGTACATTGCTCGACCGTCTTGGCATTGCCGTACGCACGGGACATCACTGTGCCCAACCATTGATGCAGCGTCTTGGCATCGAAGGAACAGTGCGTGCATCTTTCGGGCTTTACAATACCCGGGAGGAGATAGATGTGCTGGTGGCAGGTATAGTTCGTGTCAGCCGGATGTTCTGACCAAAGCAAAGCTTTGCAACCTTTCTTTCATTCCTTGCGTCTAATATGTCAACAACTAAAAAAATGAATTATGTTAGTAACAACAACCCCGACTATTGAGGGTGGACGTATCACCCGCTATTATGGCATCGTTTCCGGTGAAACGATTATCGGTGCCAATGTATTCCGCGATTTCTTTGCCAGCATCCGCGACGTGGTGGGTGGGCGAAGTGGCTCTTATGAAGAAGTGCTGCGCGAAGCTAAAGATATAGCCTTGCGCGAGATGCAAGAACATGCCCGTGCTATGGGTGCCAATGCCGTGATTGGTGTAGACTTGGACTATGAAACGGTAGGAGGCAGTGGCAGCATGTTGATGGTTACGGCATGCGGTACGGCTGTAACGGTGGAATAAGTTCGCTCTACTATATTACAACATAGGAAGATATAAGAAATGGCAACCCTGTGAATGGTTGCCATTTTCTTTATAAGGAGTATCTTTTATCGGTTATTTGTACCAATCCTTATAATCTGTTCCATTGGAATTGACCCAATCCATAAAATGTTCAAAGCTCTTGTCTATCGGGTGGGTTTCAGGAGTATTGAAGTTTGTGGCTCCACTTAGATGAATGGCAAAAGGATAGTTGCCATTGGCTACATAATAGCTTGTCGGTACAGAGGACAAATCCTCTTCGGTATGGAATAGAGCCATGTCTGCCTTTTCAGTAGGAGGATAGTTGACCAAATGCACTTCGATGCGTGATTCTTTCAATTCGTCATGTACCATGATGAATGGATTATAAGGGGGAATTCCAAGCGTTTCGTGTGATAGTGGAGTCTTGAAGGTGTTCTTTATCTTATATGTAGCGGTTTTTGTATTTCTCTCTGTTACATCGAGCGCACTTAGAAATACATTGACGGTAGCTTTGGAAAGGTCTGTATCCAGTCCTTGTCCGTTGAAAGTTGTGGGGGCTTCCAATATTTCAGTTGACATATTGCTGCGTTCTGTATTCAGTTGGTAAGCGAAACCATTTTTGAAAGTGGCACCGGACCAAAGCAACTCATAGGTGTCTTCTGTAGAAAGGACCTGATTGGCATCATTGAAGTTCAATACGGACTGGTATTTTACAATAACATCATTCAAGTCATAGTCACCCTTTCTGGGCCAATTATCTTCGAAAGCGATGATTCCTTTGTATTCCAGACTGTATTTCTTATCCTCGTTGCCACCGTCAGGTTTGATATCAGGAATATCCGGATTGATGATGGCTTCGATGGGGTTGGACCATACGTTGAATTGTATATCATTATAGTCTTGGTCTGTCCAATCTTCAAAGGACAATACGACAAAATCATCGATGCGGAATGCGGCTGTATGTGTACGGCCGTCCCCATTCAGCTTTGTAGTAGAGTAGAAAGGCTTATTGTTTCCGCCATAGAAGCTGTCATTCAATAGGAACCATCCGATTTTTACTCCATTGGGAAATACGGTGCCTTGGTCCACTCCGTCGGGGTCTATGTAATGAAGCTTTACACTTTCACCGCCTTGTAGTCCGGAAGCCTTTTTATTATAATAATTATCCATCAGAGTGTTTGGAAAAACAATGCATTTGGGGGCTTTTTTAATTTCACTTAAAGATGCGTCTGCCCTATAGCAATAATAGCCAAAGGCGCTCGCTGCACCGCTGGTTCCTCCAATTATCCGGATGGATACTTCCGCATTGCGCCCTTCCGGATCATTGATTTCAAAATCTATGGCTTGTCGGTATTGCTTAGGGCATGTGCCTCCTTCCTTCAAGGTCGTATTGATGATTGTCAATACATCACCGGGAATTGTGATTTTGTTGTCTGTGTCTAAATAATGAGGATATCCTTTGGAGCTCCATGTTCCTAATACATGGTATCCTTTGGGTGCCTGCCATCCCTCCGCCCGTGTTTGCGGATTATCATCGGTGGAATCCCATTTGATGTCGGCAGTAATGGCATCTCCTGCAATAACTGTTTTGAAGAGGGTGGGGACCCCTATATAAGAAGTATAGATATATGCTTCGTCCCCATGGTCCGAATTGATGATTTCCTTGCCGCTATATGCACCGTTACCGTCTGTCATGCGTCTGATGACCGGTTCCAGGTCTGTGCGTTTTATAATCTGGCCATCTTTGTCAATCGTGAACGGGTCTTCAAGATAGATTTCAAAAAGTACTTTATAGCCTTCGGGGACATCATACTTTACGTTTACTTGGATGGAAGATGTCGTAGAAAAATCAAAAGAGTTGGGAGTCTTCTCATCGTCTTTTCCATTATCGGGATTGTAGACGTCATGTTCGCATCCTATGGATAGGAATGCCAGCATAATGCTGCATAATGTCAAAGCCAGCATCTTGCATGTCAGGTTAGAATAGATTGGTTTCATAATGCCTTTGTTTTTAGCTTGTTTACTTGTTGCAAAGGTACTATAAAAGTTGTAATATATATCTATATGTGCTCTATTCTTCTCATTAAATACAAAAAATAGGTAAAAAAGGGTACTGCTTGTTGTTTTATTCGCCAGTATAAATACATGCTTGCTTGGATTTCTTTTCTTTTTCATTTGCTTATTTCGTTTCAAATCAATATTTTTAGGCTTTCGTTCAACCTTTTAATACGAATAAATGCTATGGACCAAATCCTATTCTGGCTGGTTCCAGCCGCTTCCATTATGGCACTTTGTTTTGCCTGGTATTTCCATCGTCAGATGATGAAAGAAAGTGAGGGTACCCCTCAGATGATTAAGATTGCTGCTGCTGTGCGCAAAGGTGCTATGTCTTACCTCCGCCAACAATACAAGATTGTGGGCTGGGTATTTCTGGGGCTGGTTATCCTTTTCTCCATTATGGCATACGGTTTCGGAGTGCAGAACTCCTGGGTGCCGATTGCTTTCCTTACCGGAGGATTCTTTTCCGGACTTTCCGGCTTTTTGGGTATGAAGACGGCCACCTACGCATCGGCTCGCACTGCCAATGCGGCACGCACATCGCTGAATGCCGGACTACGCGTGGCTTTCCGTAGCGGTGCGGTGATGGGACTGGTAGTGGTTGGCCTTGGCTTGCTTGATATATCTTTCTGGTATCTGTTGCTGAATGCTGTAATTCCGGAAGATGTAATGACTCCCACCCATAAACTCTGCATCATTACCACTACCATGCTGACTTTCGGTATGGGCGCTTCCACGCAGGCATTGTTTGCACGCGTAGGTGGCGGTATCTATACAAAAGCTGCCGATGTAGGTGCCGACCTTGTGGGAAAGGTGGAAGCCGGTATCCCCGAAGACGACCCGCGTAATCCTGCCACGATTGCGGATAATGTAGGCGACAATGTAGGCGACGTGGCAGGTATGGGGGCTGATTTGTACGAAAGTTATTGCGGTTCTATCCTTGCTACGGCTGCCCTCGGTGCTGCGGCTTTTATCCACTCGGGTGATACGCTGATGCAGTTCAAGGCCGTAATCGCTCCGATGCTGATTGCAGCCGTCGGAATATTGCTTTCCATTATCGGTATCTTCTCCGTGCGCACCAAAGAGAATGCGAAGATGAAGGACTTGCTGAACTCACTGGCTTTCGGTACTAATCTCAGCTCTATTTTGATAGTTGTCGCCACTTTCTTTATCCTGTGGTTGCTGAAGTTGGACAACTGGCTGTGGATTTCCTGCTCCGTGATAGTGGGTTTGATAGTAGGTATCATCATCGGGCGGTCTACGGAGTACTATACTTCCCAATCCTACCGTCCTACCCAAAAGCTGAGTGAAAGCGGAAAGACCGGTCCGGCGACAGTCATAATTTCCGGTATAGGCTTGGGAATGCTTTCTACGGCTATTCCGGTGATTGCCGTGGTGATAGGTATCATTGCTTCTTATCTCTTTGCTTCGGGCTTCGACTTCTCTAATGTGGGTCTGGGGCTCTATGGTATTGGCATTGCCGCAGTAGGTATGCTTTCTACATTGGGCATCACGCTTGCTACAGATGCTTACGGACCGATAGCTGACAACGCGGGTGGCAATGCGGAAATGTCCGGTCTGGGTGAAGAGGTGCGTAAGCGTACCGATGCGCTTGACTCCTTGGGCAATACTACAGCCGCTACGGGCAAAGGCTTTGCCATCGGTTCCGCCGCTTTGACGGGATTGGCTTTGCTGGCCTCTTATGTCGAGGAAATCCGTATCGGGCTGACCCGCCTCGGGACTACCGAACTGTCGCTTCCTCATGGCGATGCCGTGGCTCTTCAAGATGCCACTTTCTTCGACTTTATGCATCACTACGATGTGACGCTGATGAATCCGAAAGTTCTTTCCGGTATGTTTCTGGGCTCGATGATGGCATTTCTTTTCTGTGGATTGACGATGAATGCGGTAGGGCGTGCAGCGGCCCATATGGTAGACGAAGTGCGCCGCCAGTTCCGCGAAATCAAGGGAATCCTTACGGGAGAAACGGAGCCTGATTATGAGCGTTGTGTGGCAATCTCGACGAAAGGGGCGCAACGCGAGATGGTGATTCCGTCACTGATAGCTATCATTGCTCCGATTGCGACGGGACTTATTTTCGGTGTTCCCGGTGTGCTCGGCCTGCTGATTGGCGGATTGAGCAGTGGTTTCGTGCTTGCCATCTTCATGGCAAATGCCGGTGGTGCATGGGATAATGCCAAAAAGTATGTGGAAGAAGGCAACTTTGGCGGCAAAGGCAGTGAAGTCCACAAGGCTACAGTCGTGGGTGACACCGTAGGAGACCCGTTCAAGGACACATCCGGTCCGAGCTTGAATATCCTAATCAAGCTGATGAGCATGGTAGCCATTGTGATGGCAGGGCTTACCGTCGCCTGGAGTTTGTTTTAACTAAAAGAAGGTTTGTTTATTGAAGAGGGCGATAGCCGGAGATAAGTCCGGTTATCGCTTTCTGATTATATAGAACCGGGTAAACACCTT
>OGMJ01001044.1_pt1 | contig 13336 bp, 7 predicted proteins | sample 1573181 | NCBI WGS metagenome assembly OGMJ01 (sample SAMEA2582004, study PRJEB24529) | metagenome | biome: Human gut stool | place: China | collected 2011
AAACCTAAGAAAAGGTATGGACGCGAAACTATTGAATAAATATATTGTAGGTGACGCACTTCCCGAAGAAAAAAAGGAAGTGATACGCTGGATGAAGGAGAGCGAAGAAAATCGGGAACAGTTGATGCAGTTGCACCGTGTTTACAATGCCACTATATGGAATGGAAACTTACAGGCAGAAAAAACAGAGAACAAGAAACCTGTGATGCGTTACCTTTGGGCGTCTATAAAGATAGCGGCGGTCGTTGCCATGGTTGCTTTTATTATCCATAAGGAATATCAGGAATACCGGATAGAACATTCTGCCGAAATGCAAATTATGACCGTCCCGGCAGGACAAAGGGCTAGTCTGGTCTTGGCTGACGGAACAATTGTTTGGCTGAACTCCAACTCTACCTTGAAATATCCGGCAACCGGATTTCATTCCAAAGAGAGGAAAGTGATTCTGGAAGGAGAGGGATATTTCGAAGTGGCACATAACGAGAAGCATCCTTTCATTGTAGAAACGGAGAAATACGATATCAGAGTATTGGGAACCACCTTCAATGTCTCTGCCTACCCAAACTCCGGTTTATTCGAGACATCTTTGATTGAAGGTAAAGTTACCGTGTATCAGCCCGATACACAACATGAAATGACCTTGAAACCTCATGAAAAGGTAGAAGTTAAAGATGGCAAACTCTATAAGGAGACTTTCTCATCGGACAATGATTTCTTGTGGAGAATGGGTATCTATTCTTTCAAGGATGAACCGCTGGAAACTGTCTTCAGGAAATTGGAGCAATATTATGAAGTGAAGATTATTAATAAGAACGAGGAAATCGCTTCCCGCCCGTGTACCGGTAAGTTCCGTCAGAAAGAAGGAATCGAGCACGTGATGAAGGTATTGCAGAAGTACGTCAAATTCAACTATATACAGGACGATGAGAAAAATCAGATAATTATCTATTAAATCAACCCTAGTATTTAATCTAAAAAAGAAACACCCGGAATGAGAGCAAGAGAACCAGCCCTTTCAAAACAGAAATATCGGTAAATGCTGCAACACTTACCGATATGTGAGAAGTCAATAAAAAAGACTCGACTTTCATTCCAAATCTTTATGTATTAACTTAATAACTCTAGGCAAAGATATGAAAAATAATCTTTGGTGTGGACGTATTGTCCATAGAAAAACACACTCTACTCAAATTTTAAGAATTATGAGGTTAACTGTCTTTTTCCTGTTATTCATTATTTCTGAGACGTATGCCCTGGATGGCTATTCTCAGAATCAAAAAGTTACGATGAATAAAGGAACCGCAACATTCGCCGAAATCATCAGGCAGATTGAAAAACAAACAGACTATTTGTTTATCTATAATGAGCATGAGATTGCTTTGGACAAACAAATAGCAGTATCTACTCGGGAAACCACGGTTGCCGAAATTCTTAATAGAGTTTTGCAAGGAACAGGTTTCTCGTATACGATGGAAGGCAACCATATTATTCTGGTGAAAAGTATGGAGAAAATGAAAAACGTAACTCTCGGTCGGAAGATAACAGGAACTGTGAAAGATGATTTGGGAGAGGCTATTGTTGGTTGTAATGTGGCTGTTAAAGGTGAGAAAATAGGAGCCATCACCGATATGGATGGAAGATATACTATCGAGGTTCCGGACAATAGTATATTGGTTTTCTCATTTTTAGGTTATAAGAGCGTTGAATCTCCCGTCAAGAATAATTCGGTTATCAATATAACCATGCAAGAAGACTCCAGATCTTTGGAAGAAGTGGTGGTTGTAGGTTATGGAACACAGAAGAAAGTCAATTTGACAGGTGCCGTGTCTGTGGTAGAGGGGGATCAATTGGCAGGGCGTTCTGCTTCGACTATGTCTCAATTACTGCAAGGAGCAGTTCCTAACATGACTGTCTCTTTTTCTTCCGGTCGTGCAGGAGATGGAGGTTCGTTTAATATCAGAGGTGTGAATTCCATTAGTGGTTCTGCCAAACCGTTGGTCCTTATTGATGGAGTGGAGGGAGATGTGAATCGTGTCAATCCGAATGATGTCGCCTCTGTTTCGGTCTTAAAAGATGCGTCGTCTGCGGCAATTTATGGAGCACGTGCCGCCTATGGAGTTATTCTGGTAACTACAAAAACGGGAGAAAAAGGCAAAGTCACTCTTAATTATAACGGACGATATAGCTTTAGTGATGTAACTACGTCGACAGATTATGAAACCCGTGGATATTATGCGGCCGGTATTAGTGATATGTTTTTCTCTACCTGGCAAGGGACACCATTGCTCACATATACGGAAAAGGATTATCATGAGTTGTGGATCAGGAGAAATGATAAGACGGAACAACCCGAACGGTCCTGGGTAGTAACTGAAAACGGACAGTATAAATACTATGGGAATTTTGATTGGTATAATTATTTATATGACCATAAACGTCCGACGCATGAACATAATGTAAGCATTTCCGGTGGAAGTGAACATTTGAAGTTCAGGCTTTCCGGAGGATATTATAATCAGAAAGGAGTTCTTAAAATACAACCGGACAAGTATGAACGCTATAACTTCAAATCAAGGCTGGAAGCCAAAGTGACTCCATGGTTATCCGTCAGTAATAATACCTCTTATTTCAAATCGAATTACTCCTATCCGGGACTTGGTGGAGTGAATACAATATTTAAGAATGCAAGCTATCGTGCCTTGCCTATATTAGTGCCTGTACATCCTGATGGTACACTGGTGTATGAAACTAATATCATGAACTATACTTTGGCGGGTACCACTGTTGCATTATCTAATAAGAAACATAATAATAAAGATGAGATAGACGAGTTTATGACCACATTTGAAGTAGTTATAAATCCGGTAAAACATGTTGAAATCATAGGGAATTACACATATTCGAAATATGACAAGAAATGTACCAATAGAAGTGTAGACATGCAATACTCCAAGGTACCGGGTGTTACGATTACCATGCCCGAGAGTACAAGCGGAGGGAATAAACTGACTGTGTTGAATACAAAAAATCTGTATTATGCATATAATGCTTACGGAACTTATGGTAACTTGTTTGCCGGCTCTCATAATGTGAAACTGACAGGCGGTATCACCTATGAGACAAAATCTTATGAAGATCTGACTGTGAGCAAAGATGGACTGTTATCTGATGAATTGAATGACTTTAATCTGGCTAAGGGAGAAAATACAGTAGTCACCGGAGGAAAGAATAAATATGCTTTATTTGGTGTCTTTTATAGGGCAAACTATGATTATAAAGGAAGATACCTGTTTGAGGCGAGCGGAAGATACGATGGCAGTTCCCGGTTTAAAAAAGGCCATCGGTACGGCTTCTTCCCATCGTTCTCCGCCGGATGGCGCATTAGCGAAGAGCCTTTTTATGGAGCATTGAAAAATACAGTAGATAACCTAAAGTTACGACTGTCTTATGGAACTTTGGGCAATCAGCAAGTTGGTTATTATGATTATCTGCAGCAAATAGAAACAGGAAAAGTTCTTAATTATTCGTTTGGTGATAAAGAAAAAGCCTCGTATGCCTATGAAACCGCTCCTAATGCTTCCGACTTGACATGGGAAACCGTAGTTACTAAAAATATTGGTCTTGATATCGGTATCTTCAATAATAGATTGAATATTTCGGCAGATGCTTATATAAGGGATACAAAAGACATGCTAATGCCCGGCAAAGCATTACCGTCTGTCTATGGCGCAAAATCTCCTAATATGAATGCTGCTGACTTAAGGACCAAAGGTTGGGAATTGGTCGTTGCCTGGAATGACCGTTTTAATGTGATGGACAAACCTTTTAACTATGGTGTTTCGTTTGGAATCGGGGATAATGTCTCCAAGATTACGAAATATGATAACCCTAATAAAGAAATCAGCTCTCCTTATGTCGGTCAGAGACTGGGAGATATATGGGGGTATATGGTTGATGGCTATTTTGCGACAGATGAAGAGGCAGCTAATTATGGAGTAGACCAGAGTGTCGTAAACTATATCATCAATAATGCCGTTGTCGATAGAGGACTGCATGCTGGAGACATGAAATATCTCGATCTTGATGGCAATAATAAGATCGAACAAACTGTCAGTGCTAATGATATTAAGGACCAACGGATTATAGGTAATTCTCTTCCGCGCTATACGTACAGCATCAGACTTAATGCAGAATGGAATGGCATTGACTTTTCCGTGTTCTTTCAGGGAGTGGGGAAACAAGACTGGTACCCATCCAGTGATGCATTTGCCTTTTGGGGACCGTATAGTTCACCAGCACCAAGTTTCATTCCGAAGGATTTTCTGGCAGACGTATGGAGCGTAGACAATCCTGATGCTTATTTCCCCCGTCCCAGAGGATATATCGCATGGACTGATGGCCGTTCCTTGTCATCGGTTAATAACAGATACTTGCAAAGTCTTGCCTATTGCCGACTGAAAAACCTGACCGTAGGATATACGTTACCTGTTAAATGGTTATCAAAGATACATGTACAGAAAGCCCGTCTCTATTTCAGTGGTGAGAATCTGCTCACATTAGACAGGCTGGATACGGATTATATTGATCCGGAAGCGGCTGCTGCCGGAACAAATTGGAAAACAGGTAAGACTAATGCACTCTCTTATCCGTTCTCAAAGACCTATTCTTTTGGTATTGATATTACATTCTGATAATAACTAATATATCTATATATGAAAACCAAGTTTAGTATCATATTTATGTGGTTGTTTACCATTCTTTTTATATCGTGTGATAAACTGGACCTTTATCCTGAAGACAGTTTGTCTCCAACCACCTATTTCAAGAATGAAAACGAACTTCAACTGTATAGTAATCAGTTTTACTATAATATAGTGCCTACTGCAGCAGATATTTATAAAGATAATGCAGATGTATTGATTGTTTCTCCGTTGGATGATGAGGTAACTGGGCAACGGATCATTCCATCGACGGGTGGAGGATGGAATTGGGAGGCATTGAGAAGTCTTAATTTCTTGTTAGAGAATTCTCATAATTGTGAAGATCAAGATGTACGTAATAAGTACGATGCAATCACCCGTTTTTTCAGGGCTTATTTTTACTTTAAGAAAGTACAGCGATTTGGAGATGTCCCCTGGTATGATAAAGTACTGGATTCATCTGATGCTGAACTGTTGTATAAACCCCGGGATTCCAGAGAGTTTGTGATGCAGAAAATCATTGAAGATTTGGATTTTGCTATTACTACTTTATCCAAAGAAAAAGAACTTTACAGAGTCAGTAAATGGGCTGCATTGGCACTGAAGTCAAGAGTTTGTTTGTTTGAAGGCACTTTCCGTAAGTATCATGGGATAGCAGACTACGAAAAATATTTGGATGCGTGCATTACTGCTTCCGATGACTTTATGAAGAATAGTGGATATAGCTTGTATAAAACAGGCAGTACTCCTTATCAGACTCTTTTTTCTTCCTTGAATGCCATTCAGCAGGAAATTGTTTTGGCTAGAGACTATAATGGGACACTGAATATCCGTCACGACGTGCAAGGTTTTGAAAATACAGCTTCGAAAGGCAGACCCGGATTATCGAAAAAGATTGTAAATATGTATTTGAATAAGAACGGTTCTCGTTTTACGGACATGCAAGGATATGCCACTAAGGTATTTTTTGATGAATGTCAGAACAGAGATCCTCGTTTGGCACAGACCATCCGTACTCCCGGATATATACGTCCGGGAGAAACGAAACAGTCGGGTCCTAATTTCTCTTCGGCAATGACTGGGTATCATTTAATTAAATATTCGGGTGCCACCAAATATGATGTAGGTGACACGTCTGAGAATGATTTTCCTATTTTCAGGACGGCGGAGGTTTTTTTGAATTATGTGGAAGCCAAAGCGGAAAGGGGAACGTTGGAACAGAATGATATTGACAGGACGATTAAATTAATAAGGGATAGGGTAGGAATGCCGAACCTGAATATGAGTGACGCTAATACGGACCCCGATCCTTATCTGCTGAATGTCTATCCTAATGTCTCTGAAACGAATAAAGGAGTCATACTGGAAATCCGTCGTGAAAGAGTCATAGAATTGTTAATGGAAGGCTTCCGTTATTATGATTTAATGCGTTGGAAAGCGGGGAGTTGTATGGATGATGAGTTTTTGGGAATGTATTTCCCCGGTCCGGGTAATTATGACCTGAATCATGACGGGACTATTGATGTCTGTCTGTATAAAGGAGCAAAGCCTGGTGGTGTCAATGCGCTTGAATATCTGGAGATTGGAGTTACGGTAGAACTGACAGAAGGAGAATCCGGGAATGTGATTTGCTATAAAGATGTTCCTCGCCAGTGGAATGAAGAACGGGACTATTTATACCCGATTCCAAGGCAGGACCGTATTTTGACAAATGGAGCTCTGACACAGAATCCGGGATGGAATGATAATTTAAACTTTTAATTTGATCGGTCATGAAAGAATATAGAATAATGATATTACTAGTTTCTACGCTTTTTATAATAGCTATCAGCTGCTCCAGCCAACTGGACAATGAAGATTTCAGCGATATGATAGGAAAGGGACAGAATTATACTCCTCCTCCTATCCCGGTTGAAGAACCGACATTGAAGGACAAAGATGGCTGGAAAATAGATTCTATTGACGGAAAGAGTTTTATATGGTACTCCTATAATAAAGGGGCTTTCAATGCCCAACAACAAGTAAATGTGCTTGAAATCGACCTGTCGAGTCCTGATTACGAATTGGAGTTTGTTTCGGCTCCTCAAATCTATTCTTTGTCAAGCGTTGCTCTGAAACATGATGCGGTAGCCGGAATTAATGGTACGTATGAACTTGAAGCCTCTTTCGTAAAAGTCAATGGCTCAATAATTTCACCGATCACTCTTCCCGAAGGGCATTTAAGATATTGGAAACATGAAGGGGCCATAGCTTATGACGGCTATAAGGTTGAAATTGGATATGGAACAAAGGAATCATATTCCTATAATTCAATGCCTAACATATTCTCGGGAGCACCAGTCTTGATAGATGATTATCAACCGGTAGGGGAAACATTTATTGGAGATATAACCGGAATCAACCTGAATTCCTTGGATGGAGAGGATTACCGAAGACATCAGGGAGTACGTCATCCCCGTACCGCTGTGGCTTTGACAGAACAGAATAAGCTTTTGTTGGTAACAGTGGACGGTCGTGCGGATTTGGCGGCAGGAATGACTGCCAAAGAGCTTACCTCCTTTATAAACCAGTATTTTAAACCACAGCATGCCTTGAACGTAGACGGGGGAGGGTCTACAACGATGTATATACGCGACAGTAATCTTTCAGTCACAGATGTAGTCAACTATCCGTGTGATAATAAAAAGTTCGATCATTACGGACAACGCAGTGTCAGGACTTTCATCTTGGTAAAGAAGCATAGCAACGGGCAGTTGTTTGACTCTGGTGACGGTTCGGAGGATAATCCTTATATTATAAAAACGGCGAGACATATGCAGGATATGCATAAGGTCAATTATTCTAAAGGAATGGTTTATTTCAGAATGGAGGCCGATGTGAATATGTCAGGGATTGATTGGCAGGCTTTGAATGTGAGTGAGCCTTATGACAGATTCGTCCATTTTGACGGAAACGGGCATGTTATAAAAGGCTTGAAATCGCAAGGTAACTATGCCAGCTTGTTCGGGGTGTTATGTGGAGTCTGCAAGAATTTGGGAATTGTGGATGCAGATATTGTGGCACAAAATGGAGGCGGAATATTAGCCGGTTATGTAGGGATAAAAATCCCGACTTCGGACGTATTTACCGGAAGTGTAGAAAATTGTTATACGAGCGGAAAGGTATCGGGATTTGATATAATTGGCGGTATTTCTGGTAATATCGGTAAACCGAGCGGCTCTGTGTATTCATCCATTAAGAATTGTTATTCTACTGCTACGGTTACAGCGAAGAATGAAACAGGAAATTCACGTGCCGGGGGGATAGTAGGTATTGTCTGGGCTGGTGGTATATTGGAGAATTGCTATGCGGCAGGTGAAGTTATTTCAATGAATTCCGGAGCAGCAGGTATCGGAGCTTATTTTGATACTGCACCTAAAAGATGCGTTGCTTTGAATAAATTAGTGGAAAATAAGAAAAATGGTGTAAATTTGGGGCGTATTGCCGCCTTCATGGGAGCAGCTAATATGACGGTTGTTGATTGTTGGGCAACAGACGATATGAAGATTTTGAATGCCGGAGTACCTAAAACCGAATTTTCCGGTGAATTAGTCGGTGTGAAGCAACCTCACGATGGGGAAACTAAGTCGAAGGAGTTCTTATCGAATATGCAGAACTACCTTGATGCAGGATGGGGAAACTCATGGTATTACAAGGTAAATGCGAAAGGATATCCTATTCTGTTATGGCAATATAATCGGGAAGATTATAATACGGACATTACTGGTCATTAAGACTAATATATATTATACTTAACACATTTATTCGTTAGTTTATGAAGAAAAACTTGTTAATCGTCGTTATCCTGGCTGTATGCTCCATTGAAATGGTAAAAGGGCAGACAGTAGCGGATTCATTGGCAATTGTATCTGCTTGTTGGAAGATAGAAAATTTTCAAAAAGGAATTGTATATAAGTATGCTTCTATCCCTCAATTATATCAAGGTCCCCAATCTATCAGCCTGATAGAAATTGATCCTGTTGCAGGTTTGAAAGTCGGTGTTGCCGTTTCGGATAAAATGAAAGAAACAAGTAAGATTGCTTCTGAATATAACGCCATTGCAGCCATTAATGGCTCCTATTTTGACATGAAACGGGGAAACTCGGTCTGCTTCCTGAAGGCGGATCGCCAGATTATTGATACAACGATGCAGAGTGAGTTTAAACTGCGTGTTACAGGAGCTATTAATGTGCGCAAAGGGAAGATAAAGTTAATCCCTTGGAGCAAACAGATAGAAAAGAATTATAAAGGCAAAGCAGGTACGATACTAGCTTCCGGTCCGTTAATGTTGAAAGACGGACAGGTTTGTGATTGGAACTCGTGTGAACCGAATTTTATCCGGACGAAGCACCCTCGTAGTGCTGTTGCTACTACTAAGGATGGAAAAGTCCTGTTGATAACGGTAGACGGGCGTTTTCCTGAACAAGCAGGAGGAGTGAATATTCCGGAATTGGCACATCTGATCCGGGTTTTAGGAGGTGAGGATGCATTAAATTTGGATGGAGGTGGATCTACTACTCTTTGGTTGTCCGGTGCATCGGATAATGGAGTCGTTAATTATCCTTGTGACAATGGGCGGTTTGACCATGCCGGAGAACGGAAAGTTCCTAATATTCTTTATATAACGCATCAATAACGTTTCCATTATTCTTCATTGTATTTAAGGTCTTTCAGTGCATAGATTAAGACTTTTCAGTGCAGAAACTAGTGACTTTTTATGCAGTCGGGTGGTTGTCCTGTTGTAACGGGACAATGGGCACTTTATAAAAAGACGAATGTCACCTTATAGGGTGACATTTATCATTCTATAAGGTGACTAGCTATCCTCAAAAGGATGAAAATTACTAAAGATACAAAATTAATTAGTGAAAAGCAATAGTAGGGTAAGAAATTTATCTGTATTGCAAACAGGCTTAGAATTCAAATCCGAATCTAGCTCCTACTCCATGTAACTCCCATGTATCATTCCAACTGTTATGATAATAATGCCCTCCATAGCTGCAACTATAATCTGTTGTGGCGTCATAATCTTGGAAGTTATACATCAAAGCTAAATTCAAGGCCTTTTTCCCTTTTAAAGAGAAACGTACTCCTACTCCTATTGAAGCATACGCTCCTTCTATGTCTCCTACAGCATATCCGGCTTTTACGTCGGCGAACGGAGTCACTTTTTTGTTGATGAAGTTAGCTCTGAAGTTAGCATAGATGGGGGCTGCATAAAGAACTGCATCGGTATAGTAGTTGAAAGCAACGCCACCACCTACAAAGAAATAATTGTTGAATTGATAACCATGTGTGGTTGATAATTCAATTTTAGAGGCATTGTAGTCGCTCACATCGCCAATATATGCAAAGTCTACGAAACCCTTATAGCCTTTTAATGTATTTCTTGCGGCTTTGCGGTCGTTGGTATCCTTACGATAATCTCTTGTGTACCGCTCTTCTTTTGTGATTTTAGTCACATCACTCATCTGACAGATGATGAGGCTGCCATCACCTGTTTTGATTTTTAAAGAGACATTGGGCACTTGTTCAATGATTACTCCTTTAATAATGCTGCCATTCTTTAAATACACTACTTCTGTGTAATTCTGTGCTGCGACATACGTACTGATTCTTAATAATAAGGTCAGTCCTAATAGTAGTTTTCTCATACTTGTATTTTTATTGTTTATAGTTTCTTGAGTGCGCTATAGATAGAGCCTGCCCAATAGTTGCGCAATCCGAAACCACGTGCCTTGCCGTCGGTAATCCATTCTTCAATGATTTCCTTTGTTTCGGTATTGAAGAATACGACTTCATACGTACCTCTATTGTTTGATTTGTCCAGGAACTGTGCGATAAACACCATACCTACTCCGGGTGTTTTCTGGATAGGCAATGCGTTGATGGCTGCTTTGATTTGCTCTTTACTAAGAGTATATTCTCTTTTAGCAGTCATTAGCTCGGTCAGGTCGATGTTTTCGTTCACCTGATTAACGGCATCCAGTGAAATCTCTGTCACTTCTTTTTTCAATTGTTTTCCTACGTTATACTTCTTAGCTTCTGTGATGAACAGTTCATTGATACGTCTGAAAGCATCTTTGAATTGTGCCGGTGATTCATCTGCACCGAAAATTTTTACTTGGGAGTAGTCTACCCCATAGAACTTAATAGACTGAATGTCTTTCAATGCACTCTTGCCTTGTCCGAAACAGAACAGGCTCGTGCTCAAGAATAAGAATAGAATAAGTTTTTTCATATACGTTAATGTTAAAGTGATATAGTTGGTTACTAACTTCCAAAAGTAGAAAATAATTATCGTAAATCAATGAATTTTATCGTTTTTCGACTCATTGGAGGCATTTGTATCTTGGCAATGTATTCAGGCAAAATAAAATTGTATTTTGGCGCCACTCTGACTTTCGAACGGAACAGATCTTTAATCTCTTTGGCAAAGGCTTCGCTACGGTTCTCGCTTCCGATACGAATCAGAATCTCATCCGTTCCCAATTCATTGGTATAAACTTCAATGATATAGTTTTTTACCGAAGGTATATTATCCAGAATGTCGAATAATGCAGGCGGATACAACGTCGTTCCTTTGTATTTAATCATTTGTCCTTTCCGGCCGAGGATGGAGCTTAGGCGGATGGTATTTCTCCCGCAACCACAGGGATCGGTGTGGTGGTAACAAATATCACCTGTTTTGAAACGGAGCAACGGCATACCTTTGACTCCGAGCGTCGTGATCGTCACTTCCCCTGCTTCTCCCTCTTCCACAGGACGATTGTTATCATCCAGAAACTCTACAATGATAAGTTCCGGTTGCAAATGCCCTCCGTGGAATTCATTACACTCGGTAAAGGACGACTGCATTTCGGTGGAGGCATAAGTGGAATACAACTGCAAGGCAGGCCATTTATCGTGTATTTTCTGTCCGAGCGTATTCAACTGGAATTCCTGATTGCGCAATGCTTCTCCGATACAGATGCACTTCTGCATGGAACAGGTATTATGGTTGATATGATTCTTTTCGGCAAACTCTATCAGTTTGATAAGGAAAGAGGGGACTACCATTCCACAAGTCGGATGTATCCGTCGAATTGTGTCCCATTGCAGTTCCGGGATGCCGTTGCCTACACGGATCACTCCCATACCCAGTTCGCGGGCTCCCATATAATATGCCAAGCCTGCCATGAAACGGCGGTCGATGGTAGTCATCAATTGAAGAATATCTTGCTTGGTGCATCCGGTGGTGGTGAAAGATAAGTATTCGTTGTAAGAAAGACGGTCCAGGTCTTCAGAGGTGAGAACGAAAGTGACCGGATCTCCCAATGTGCCCGAAGTCGTCACATAGTCGATAATTTCCTCTTTGTCTACGCAGATGAAATCATCGTTATGGAGTTGCAGGTCCGTCTTGGTAGTGACGGGGATCTGTTGCAAGTCTTCAATCGTCTTTATTTGATTGATATCAATGTGATGTTCGGCAAACATCTGTTGATAGAACTTGGAATGTGCTTGCAGGTAGGCTAACACTTTGGCTAACTGTTCTTCCTGATAGCTTTTGATATCTTCCGGTGAGCGGAACTGAATTTCAGGATTCTTTTCCATCTTTGGATTGTTTTTGAATTTTCTGTTGGATACGTTCTTTCTCTTGCAAGTTGGGAATCGGTTTCTTTAATGCTTTTTGCCAGTATACGATGGCTTGTTGCGGTTGCTGCATAGCCTCGTAATAATTTCCCATCACTTCATATACATAATATAGAGAAGGATTAGAGGCTTCGTATGTTTTTAAAACATGCTCTTCTATTTTCTCCTTTTTTCTGATCTTCTTCAATAGGAGCGGAGTCAACTTTTTATAGGTAAGAAGATGCTGGAACTCCGGTGTGTCGATGAATTTATCTTCCGGAATGGTCAGGTCGGAACTGTATATTTCGTGTTGCCAATCAATCGTGTCTTTGAATATCTTATTCAGGTCATAGGCTACGTATTTCCCACATTGCCAGGGAGAGGTCGATACCCACATCAGCCGTTTCTCCGGTTGGAAGATGACGGAATGATGGGCAATAAACTGATTGATGGCCATTTCGTTGGCCAGTCCCAGGTCTGTGTTTTGCAGGCCTTTGTGGTCACGCAGGATAGAGGCGGCTTTGGAGACATCGATCGGAAGATCCTCATTAATGAGTTCCGTTAATCGTGCAAAACGGTATGGGCTGTCGGAAGTGCGGATATTTTCCATGTTTCGTTCGTCCTTGCTGAATTCTTCCGATTGGTAATGGTTGGTGCAGATGAGCCGATTGGCTTCTTTTCCGGTGAAAAGCACAGTTTTCTCCGGAGATTTCTCGATAATCGCGGCTTTGCCATCTTTGGCAGAACCTATCAATATGGATTCGGAGACGAATGTTTCCCGTTTTTTGGCGATGGCAAAGGCTTCATCAATAGTGGCTGCATATTGCAGAATCTCTCTGGTCAGGATGGAAATGGGGGTGGCGGAACCTGTGGGGACAGCAGATTTGGCAGCATTAATTGTCACGGTAAGACCTGTCTCGTTCATGCCGGATAAGATCGGAAGAGCGTCGTGTAGGGAAAGAGTGTAGATCTCGGTGGTCGCCGTA
>OGMJ01001059.1_pt1 | contig 13214 bp, 10 predicted proteins | sample 1573181 | NCBI WGS metagenome assembly OGMJ01 (sample SAMEA2582004, study PRJEB24529) | metagenome | biome: Human gut stool | place: China | collected 2011
GGTCCTCGCACGGAGCAGAAGATAGCAGCTTGGTCTATGGATTTGGGTATGTTTGATTGGAAGAAAGAACAAAAAAGTATTTTTACTATACAGAATACCGGTAAGAATCTATTAGTGATTGATGATATCAACACTTCGTGCGGATGTACTACCGTAGAGTATTCAAAAGAACCGGTTCAATCAGGAAAATCGATAGATATAGCGGTAACTTATAAAGCTGAGCATCCGGAGCATTTTAACAAAACAATCACGGTTTATTGTAATTCGGAATCTTCGCCTTTGCAACTGAAGATAAAAGGAGACGCTAAATAAAGGTAAAAATATTGCCGGCTGACGATCGGGTTGTGGTGGACAAATAACCAAGGGGGGCGATTTTGTTCAATGGTTTATTTCTAGGAGTAGTTGGTAAACTTGCTGCAATTCATTGTAAGCCGGCTTTTTATGAAACATAGTATGATTGGGGTATCAGGAAAGAAGAAAATTATGATGAAGACCTATTTGCTTTGCGGATTATTGGGTGCTGTTGTCTGCTGTTCTTGTACGGAGAACAAGCGGCTGAAGTATGCTCTGGAGTTTGCCGGAGAGAATAGGGGAGAACTTGAGAAAGTTTTGGAACACTATAAGGATAGCGGGCTGAAACAGGATGCCGCACGATTTCTGATTGAAAATATGCCTCGTTATTTTAGTTATGAAGGGTGGCAGTTGGATACTTTAAAAGCAATTCATGCGGCTACAGTACATACGGATGGTTGGGTAAATAAGGAAGCTCGTAAAAAGTGGGAGCATTTCTCTTATCGGACTTTAAAAAGGGTATATGATGCTAAGGTAATTAGAGCTGAGTTCCTGATTCATCACATTGATCAAGCATTTGAGGTTTGGGAAAAACGACCTTGGAATAAATATTTGCCGTTTGATGATTTTTGCGAGTTGATTTTACCGTATCGGGTCGGGGATGAACCTTTAGAGGAGTGGCGTAGTTGGTATAAAGAGCGTTATGAATCTATATTGGATTCACTCTACCAAGGGACAGATGTTGTGGAAGCTACTGATTGTTTGGGAGCCTATTTGCGTCAGGAAAAAGATTTCAGGTATAGTGTCGAGCTGGAACTACCGCATCTGGGTGCAGGATTTTTGCTGGCCAATAGGGTTGGAAGTTGTGAGGCTTCTTGTGATTTTACGGTTTATGTCTTACGTGCTCTGGGTATTCCCGCCGCTACAGACATTTATCATTATGGTCCTGGGAAAGGGGCCGGACATGTCTGGAATGTATTGAGGGATACAACAGGGGGATATGTACCTTTCTGGTTTATTCAGACTAAAGTGGAACGGGGAGGAAATGATAAACGTGAAAAAGGGAAGGTGTACAGGCAATGCTTTGGAGCGCAGCAGGAAAAGATATCGGGTATCCGGCGTGATCAGTCGGTTCCGTTCCCACTGAAAGATCCGTATCTGAAAGATGTGACTGATGATTATTTTCCGGCAAACCAGGTTGAAATCGAAATTGATTCTCAGGTTAACAAGAAATACATTTGTTTAGGCGTGTTTACGTTGGAAGGGTGTATGCCAATAGATATTACATTGCAGAAAGGAAACAAAGCTACATTTACAAATGTGGAACCGGGCATTTTGTTTCAACCACTTTATTTTAATGGCATGAAGTGGGTAGCGGCCGGATACCCTTTTCTTGTGGATGAAAAGGGAGAGGTGAAGTATCATAAGCCTGATTTTTCCAAAAAAGAAAGTATGGATCTGAATCGTAAATTCTTGTTACGGCAATATCTGAAAGATTATCTCAGTGCTGTGGTGGGAAGTAAGATAGAAGGGGCTAATCATTTGGACTTCTCGGATGCTTGCCTGCTGTATCAGATAGTAGATACTCCTAAGGTAAGCTATCAGGCAGCTTATCCGCCATCGGAAAAGAAGTATCGGTATATTCGTTACACATCACCTCCCGATAAGCCACTTCAACTGGCTGAACTACAGTTGTTCCGAAATTCAGATGATCAAGAGAAGCTTTCTGCGAAAATTGGTGGTTGCAGTAATGCTTTTATTGCGGATGACCGGTTCGATAGTTTAAAAGTGAATGATGGCGATGGGCTAACTTTTTTTCTCACCAAAGAAAAAGGAGCTTTTGTGACACTTGATTTAGGGAAAGCGGAAAAGATCGGAAAGATTGTCTATATGCCTCGTAACGATGATAACTTTATTCGGTTAGGAGATCAGTATGAGTTGTATTATCAGGATGGATTTAATGGTTGGATCTCGTTGGGTAAGCAAGTGGCTACAGAATTAACATTGCATTATGATAATATTCCCCAAAATGCAGTGCTTTGGCTCCGAAATTTATCAAGAGGAAAAGAGGAAACTGTATTTCGGAACGAGGCAGGTCGGCAGGTTTTCTTTGTGAAGTGGTAGAAAGATGAAAATATCAGACCATAAAAAGAAAACTATGTTGATTTTCTTTGTCGGGTATGATACAAATGCTCAAATGACCTGAATTTACTGCTTTTTGACCTGTAATTGTCCCTTAAAGCCCTTTTTTTTCTCAAACTTTGTGGCGTAAAGCTGACATAAAAGTTTGATTATCATGAAAAAAAGATTGAGAGTTCGTGGAATTTTATGGGTGATTTTATTGATAACTGTATCAAGTTGTATAGAATCTGATAGGATTATGCATTATGCTCAATTTGAGCATACCATAAATTTGAAATCCGATAGAATACAGGTTCCTTCGGTGTTATTGTATCCACGGAGTTTAGTTTTATGTGATAGTAATCTGATAGTATTCAATGAAAAAATGGATACTATGTTTCAATGCTTCCATTTGCCGGATTTGACTTTTCAATATAGTTTTGGAACACAGGGGCAGGGACCGAATGATTTCGTTCTCCCTTCTATTACCCCTGTGAAATATCAAAAGAATGGATTTGTCATGTTAGACGGAATTAACCTGAAACATATTAGTGTTGAGAAAGATAAAGCTACCGTACAGACTTCGACTTTAAATTATGGATTTAATTGTTTTAATGACTTGATAAGTATTTCCGATAGCAGCTACTGTTGTAATGGCGGCTTTGAGAATGAAAAAGAATTTAGGTTTCTTTATCCTGACGGAAATCATGAATCATGGGGAGAATATCCCGAAACAGAGGAACGTTTCGGATCTGTTTTGGGCAGGAATCAAGCGTATATAAAGATGACCGTCGCCAAGCCTGATAAGAGTTGTTTCGTTTCGTTCTACCAACATATACGCCGTTTCAGAATTTATGGCCAGGATGGAAAACTAAAAAGAGATGTAATTTTAGATCTTTTCCCGGGACAGGAATGTCCGGAGGTAGATGATAATATGAGGCTTATACATCCTATATGTGTGTACACGACGGATAATTACATTTATACGCTAAATTTGGATATGACAACAGAAGACTAAAAGTCGGGATCATGTAACATCTGTACTAGCGTTTTTGATTGGGAAGGGAAACCACTCATACAATATAAACTCGACTGTTTTATTAACACTTTTGCTGTTGATGAAGTTGCACATAAGATTTATGGCGTTTTTGTGGAGGACGAAGATCATATTTATGTATTCAATTTACCCCAGTTATGAAATTGACAGCTTTGCTTCTTTTAAGTTTTTTATTTTGTGCTCAGGTTGTTGCGCAAGTTTCTCAACCCCACGGAGATCTTTTGCGTGGTGAGACGTATGTGATTGAAGTGCCTAAAGGATGGAATCGCCCTTCTGCTGTGCGTTCCTGTGATGAACCTTTGAGGCGTACAAGAGAAGGGTATGAAACGACAAAGTTTATGAGGGTATATTCTAAGCGTAAAGATCGTTGTGGTTCTGTTTTGACTATTATAGAAGTACAAAACTGTAAATGTTATCAGGAAATATTTGAGAGGGACAGTGTTTCGGCATTAGCAGATGCTACTCGGGTAAAGGTTATATATAGATCGATTAATGGTAGAAAAAAGATGATTGTCTCTTCTTATAAAGCCGATCGCCATCCGGAAACTAATGAATTATCAGCGCTACAGAAAGTCGAATGGTATTTGCAAGGGAATAAATGCGTGTATTATATTAGTTTCTCATCCTGTTCTATGTTTCTGGAGTTACTTCCACAGGTCAAAGGGATTGTAGCATCGTTAAAGGAAATCTGAGCGGAATTGAAAATTTAGTATAGTATAAATATAGCATTTTATTGGTATTATGATAATGATTAGGAGTTTTGTATTTGTAGTTTTATTGGAGATAGTTGTAGGTTCTTGTCAGCAGGATAAGAAAACTGTAATTCATAGAACTGATGATTATACATTAGTAGCGAAGGAAGATAAATGTTTTCCGTTGGACAGTGAAACGGTTCAATTATCAGATTATTTACAATTGATCTATATGGATGGAAAACTGGTTTTTTCGTTTATAAATAACTATGATAACTCGATTGTACTGTATGATTACGGGACTGTGAAAAATATGGGTAAGATTAAGTTTGAGCAGGAGGGCTCGAATGGAGTTGGCAGTATTACTTCATACTTGTTTTTGAATAAAGATTCGATTTATTTGTATGATAGGATGACACGTTATCTGTACCTGACGAATGATAGTAGTCATGTGAAAGATAAGAAACGAATAGACATTGTCAGACGTTTGAAAGGAGATTCCATTTTTGCACCTTCTGAATTGTTTCCGCGTACAAATTCTCCTATTTTAAAAATAGGTGATGAATTGTTGTTGTCCGGAACTCTTTTTTATGAATTTGAGGGTGAGAATGATTCAAATCGTCCTGTGATGGCTTTCTATAATTTGCAGAAGAACACTATTAGGTATTCTGATAGTTATCCATCTATGTATCATTCTGGAAATTGGGGAGGAAGTTTTACATATCGTTTCCCTTATTATACCTTGTCTCCTAATAATGAACTGGTTATTAGTTTTGCTGCCGATCATAATATAAGAGTACATCATGTAGACTCACTGCAATATCATGAGTTTTATGCCGGAACCAAAGAAGATATCGTTATTGAACCAGTTGAGAAAAGTCTTGATTTCGAACATTTTTCCCCAGAAGCCGATAGAGATCACTATGTCCATAGTTTGAATTATGGATGCATTCACTATGACTCATATAGAGAGGTTTACTATCGTTTGGCAGGACATCCAGACAGTAGTATTGATCCTAAAGAGGGGGTGCTGCGCAAACCAATGTCAGTGACTATTTTAGATAAGAACTTTCAAATTGTGGGAGAAACAATGTTACCCCAAGAACTTTATTTATTAAATCAATGTTTTGTCGGTCCGGATGGATTTCACATTCAAGTGGAGTCAGAGGATGATGATATAATGCGTTTTAAAACATTTGAACTATTAAAATTATGAGAAAACTGAATATCGTATGGAAATATTGTGATTATATCTAATGTGGGCTGTGGTGGATGTATTTCAGAGTCAGAGGCTTTTTTGAAAAGTAATACAAATGATAGTATCTTTTTTGTTTTTACGAATATTTCATCTTTGAAAGCATGGCGTTTAAGAATGGGGGATAAGCTTCAGCAGAAAAATGTATATGTGGACGAAAATAATGATTTCTTGTTTAACGATGAGCGGATTGATAGTCATCCTGTAGTATTGCAGGTTAGCAATCCTAAAAAAGTAGAGTGGGATTTTGGGGATCCAGGGAACAGTTTTGAACAAACTATCCATATCCACAACGAAGATTATTCTAAAATGATATCGAAAATATTCCTTTATTAACACGCTTATAATAAGAATATTACGTCTTTATTCTGCACCGTTATCTAAGCCCGTGTACCCGGGCTTGTGGGCCTGTGTACCCGGGCTTATGGGCCCGCATACCTGGGCTGATGGGCACAGGTATGCGGGACGGGATAAAGAAAAGACCATTTTCACTAAAGATAGCAAGAAAAACAAAATACAATAATAGACATAAATAGATAAAAAACCAACTATATGTATGTGCATATCAGATGTTTATAGCTTATTTATCCCTTAAAAACGGAGGTGGAAGATGGAAGATGGAGGTGGAAGATAAATGGCTTAAAAATACGATCTTCCACCATGCTATTATATTGATTATTAATAAGTTAAACTTAAAAAAGGTGGAAGATGGAAGATCGAAATGCGTTTTTTGTAGGAAAGTGTCTTTTCACCACAGGATTGCACAATACGGAAACCTTCTTAATCTTTTGTTTCAATCATTTTTAAACAGGATCTAAAACATTTGGTAATGTTTTTACGAATAAGATGTGTTTATAATTTAAAATGTATTATTTTTGCGAGTATAGAAAAAATATCATAATATGTAGCCTTGACTAATATATGTGGAAGAAGTTGTTATTGTATGTTTGTTTAATAACTATTTTGTGTTCTTGTCAGAAACAACATAGTGCTTATGCACCTCCTACGTTTCCGGAAGTAAAGAACATACATGCTCATCGTTTGTCGGACGAACTGTTGATCAGCTATCCTTTGGATATGGCTGTTAGTGAGAACTATATCTTTATATTGGCTTTGGTTGATAATACATGGTTGCAAGTATATGATAAGAGCACAGGCCAATTGCTTGGAAGTTTTGTAAGAAGGGGACAGGGACCGGGTGAAGTGACTACTGCAAACATGTGCTATTATGATGCACGTGAAAAGAAAATTTCGGTGTATGATGAATCTTCTATGAAGTTATTGACTTATCAGTTTGATAAAGGGGATGATAATTGGGGAACATTGATAGAAGAACAGCCTTTTTATAATTTAGGAGCTACAGTACGCCGGGTGTGGGGACTTCGGGATGATAAATTTCTGGTGGATGGTCAGTTGGGAACAAAGTCGGATCAGCAAAAACGTTTTCAGATATTGGCCGATACTGAAGTGTCGGCTGATTATAACGATTTTCCTATAGATACTCCGGAAGAACGTTCCGTTTGGTTATCACCTGCAATTGCGGTATCTCCGGATTGTAAAAAAATGGTTGTAGGAACTTTATATGGAGGAGTCCTTGAATTATTTGATTTATCAAAAGGCATAGAATTAAAAGCTATCCGAAAATTTTATCCTCCGGTTGTGCAATATTTATCCGGAACTATCCAAAACACAAAGGAGACTGTTTGGGGCTTCTCTGCGTTATGTGCCACGGATGAAAAGGTTTATAGTGTATTTATAGGTGACAAGAATCCCAATTTATTCAATAACTTATCTGTTTTTGATTGGGACGGCCGGGAATTAATCAAATATAATACTGATTGCCTCATTCTGAGAATTTGTGCTTCAATCCGGGAACCTAATAAACTTTATGGGATTGCTTTTTCTAAAACCCGGGAATTTTATTTGGTCTCTTTTACTTTCGATTCTTGACGGGAGATCGTATTAAAATATATATGTAGATATGAAGAAAGAAGTTTGGGTGAAACTGGTGAAACGAATCGGAAACTGGATTGTGAATATCTGTTTCTATTCTTGTGTGGCTTTTGTAGCCTGGATGGTATTACAGGTATTTTGCTTGACTTCTTTCAAGATCCCTTCAAACTCGATGGAACCGGCCTTACTTTCGGGAGATAAGATATTAGTGGATAAATGGACCGGAGGGGCACGACTGTTCAATATCTTTGCATCGTTACGGGGTGAGAACGTTCCTATCTATCGTCTGCCGGGCTTTGGCTCGTTTAAAAGGAACGATGTGCTTGTATTTAATTTCCCTTATCAGGATGGGAGTGATAGTATCGGATTCGATATAATGAAGTATTATGTGAAGCGGTGCATTGCTCTTCCGGGAGATACGTTGGAAATACGCAGGGGATATTATCATATCAAGGGGATAAAAGACAGTTTGGGGAATGTGAAGGCACAACATCGGATTTCCCGGGTCAGAAGAGAGGATTCGCGAGGGATTGTGATAGATGCTTTTCCGTGGGACGGGCGTTTGGGATGGACCATTCAGGAGTTCGGTCCTCTTCCGGTGCCGGCAAAAGGGCAGGTAGTGAAGATTGATACGTTGTCCCGTTTACTTTATGGAAGATTGATTCATTGGGAACAGAAAAAGAGATTGCAACAAAAGGGGAATTCAGTTTGTCTGGGCGATAGTGTGATAAGAGAATATAAGTTTATGGAGAATTATTATTTCGTATCGGGGGATAATATGGAAAACTCAAAAGATTCCCGCTACTGGGGCATGCTGCCCGAATCATATATTGTGGGAAGAGCATTTACGATATGGCGTTCGGATGATCCTTTGCGTGAAAAAATTCGTTGGGATAGGGTATTTAAAAAAATAAAATGACGGAGATGAAGGTAGATTATATACATATTATACTCCGTGGGGGACTTTTGGCGATAGTGTGCACATTGCTGTCTGTGGTATGGGTAAATGATCCGATGCTTCCGGCAGGTGAACTGTCCGGACAATGGGCTTATCTGGCAAAGGCCGCTATGGGGGCTGCTACAGGACTTTTATTGTTGGCTTTTGTCTATTATAAAAAGAGGTATGATATGGGGAGGGATTTTTATCAGGTAGTTGTCTGGAGTCTTATAGCGTTGGCTGCTTCCGAGGCTGTTTATGGATTAAGACAACTTTATGGTTTTACTTCTTCCCATCATTCTCTATACTCCCTGACCGGGTCTTTTTTTAATCCGGGGCCTTATTCCGGTTATCTGGCCATGGTCTTTCCGCTTTGTCTGGATCAATGGCTAAAATTGCGAAAAAGGATAAATAAAAACTGGATCGAGTGGACCGGATATTATGGGGCATTGGCAGTATTGTTTCTTATACTTTGTGTGCTTCCGGCAGGTATGAGCCGTTCGGCATGGTTGGCTACGATTGTTTCCGGTATTTGGGTATATGGTGTACATAAGTCCTGGCCGGTACATCTGAAGAGGATATGGATGCGTAAAAAAGCAAAGATGATAGCAATTGCTTCGGCTCTGTGCATAGTCGTGCTGGTGGGGGGAGTTTGTCTGTTTTATCTGAAAAAAGATTCAGCCAGTGGACGATTGTTCATGTGGAAAATCAGTACGCAGGCTGTTATGGAAAAACCATTTACAGGGTATGGTCAAGGGAGTTTTGCACTTGCATACGGGACAGCTCAGGAAACTTACTTTGCAAAAGGAGATTATTCTCTACGTGAAGAACTGGTGGCAGGAAGTCCGGAGTATGCTTTTAATGAATATTTGCAGATTGCAGTCGAACGGGGAATTCCGGTTTTGTTCTGTTTCCTGGCTTTTGTTGGTTTTTGCCTGTGGCGAGGTGTCGGCTTGAAGCGTTTAGGCGCATGTGGTGGAATAATCTCGTTGCTGGTGTTTGCTTTTTCTTCTTATCCGATGCAGTTGCCCGCCTTTGTTATCTCTTTCGTGGTTTTATTGATGGCTTGTGTCGCAGATCGTTTTCTTGCCTGGCAACTGGTCTTTGCCTGTGTATTGGGGATTTCCGGATACTATTGGCAGCAGGCGGACGTATATAAAGAGTGTAAAGACTGGGCTAATTGTCGCATGTTATATCAGGCAGGAGCTTATCAAAGTGCCAAAGAAGGCTATGAGCGTTTATATCCGAAGTTGAAGAAAAGAGGGGCCTTTTTATTTGAGTACGGGCATTGTTTGCATAAATTAAAGGAGGCGGATGCTTCAATTTTATTATTAAAAGAGGCTTCTACCCGAAGTTGCGATCCGATGATACTAAATATTATTGGTAAGAATTTTCAGGAAAAGGGAGAATATGCTGAAGCCGAAAAATGGTTATTACGTTCCACTCATTTATTGCCGGGCCGGATTTATCCATATTACTTGCTGGCAAAACTGTATGCTGTTCCTGAGTATTTACAACGGGATAAATTACAGAAAATGGCGGAATTGGTCTTGACTAAAGAACCTAAAGTGCAGTCGACTGCCGTAAGAGAGATGAGAGAAGAAGTTAGGAAGTTACTTGTAAATGTAAGTAACGAAAAAATCGTAAAAAGCAGAAAAGTAAATGATTAATATGTTTTAAATGCAAAAAAAAGTCTGCTTTTTCTTTTGGCATTTTAAATATTAGCAATTATATTTAGGGTCTCGATTGAGGTCATTCCGGCTTTGGTTTCAGTGCCGGCTATATTTGTTCTCCGGAAATAGGATATCAGATAAGCAGGTTTCTACCGTGAAGAGGAATGAGCATAATAGTGAGAATAGAGGATGAAATGTGATAGGATTATCTGATTTTTTACGGATTAACCGGGGTGAAATGTTTTTTGTCCACCTCTGTTTGTAACGTAAAAATCGTAAATGGCAAATTATCAGTATTTTAATGGCAGTGTGCCAGCAGAATTTAGTCCGCCATTTATTTTGTGTGTTAGAAAATAACCAACTATATTTGCAACCATAAATTAATAGAGAAAAGTTTAATAACATTATGAAAAACCAATATCCCTTCTATACGCTTTGCCTGGCATTGGCAATGCTGACAGCTTGTTCCGGTGAGAAGAAAGAAAGTGCTTCTGAAAAAGGAGTGGAAACTGTGTTGCCCGACACGAAAAATGAAGTGTCCGTTATGACCTTGAAGAAGCAGGTATTCAACCATGAACTGGTGAGTAATGGAAAAGTATCTGCCAAGGGAATGGCTGATCTGAGATTTGAAAGTGGTGAGGTGATAGCTCATATTTGGGTGAAGAACGGAGACCGGGTGCAGAAGGGACAAAAGTTGGCAGAGTTGGATAAGTTCAAACTTGACAATCTGTTGTCACAGGCAGAAGATGCTTTGAAAAAATCCGAGCTCGAGTTGCGTGATGTGCTTATCAGTCAAGGTTATCCGGCAGATGATATCAGTCAGGTACCCGAAGAAACCATGAAATTGGCGAAGGTGAAGAGTGGTTATGACCAAAGTAAATCGCAATATGAAATGGCAAAATACAATGCAGAGCATGCTACATTGATAGCACCTTTTGCCGGGGTAGTTGCTAACTTGTTTTCGAAGCCTTATAATCTGGCGAATACTTCGGAAATATTCTGCACGGTGATCGATATGCAGGGAATGGAAGTAGACTTTACCGTGCTGGAAAGTGAGTTGCCTTTAATAAAGAATGGAGATAAGGTGGTGATTAAACCTTATTCTGATGCGGCGACAGTACATGAAGGAAATATATCGGAAATCAATCCATTGGTGGACGATAAAGGAATGGTGAAGGTGAAAGCCCGGGTGAACGGGGCAGGCAGACTGTTTAGCGGAATGAATGTGCGTGTCAGTGTGCACCGTTCGTTGGGAGAGCAGTTGGTGATTCCTAAAAGTGCAGTGGTGCTTCGGTCGGGCAAACAGGTTGTGTTTACTTTGAAAGATGGAAAGATGGCTCAGTGGAACTATATTCATACCGCTCTGGAAAATGCTGACAGCTATAGTGTTGCCGATGGACTGACAGAAGGAGATACTGTAATTGTAACCGGAAACATCAATCTGGCACACGAAGCTCCGGTCACTATCATTGAATAAGGATGAATCACTAACACAAAACAATTATGATTAAATTCCTGATACAACGTCCCATTGCCGTATTGATGGCTTTTACGGCTTGCTTCATAGTGGGGTTGGTGACGTATTTCACGTTGCCGGTATCGTTGCTGCCGGATATCTCTATCCCAGAGATTACCGTACAGGTAGCAGCGAAGAATACTTCGGCACGTGAATTGGAAAACACAGTAGTGAAGCCTATCCGCCAGCAATTGATTCAAGTGGCTGCTTTGAAAGACATGTCCAGCGAAACACGTGATGGTGCAGGTATTATCCGGCTTAATTTTGATTTTGGTACCAATACGGATTTGGCGTTCATAGAGGTCAATGAAAAAATTGATGCGGCTATGAATTATCTGCCAAAAGATACAGACCGTCCGAAGGTGATTAAGGCAAGTGCAACCGATATTCCGGTGTTCTATCTGAACCTGACCCTGAAGACGGACAGTGCTTATGAAGAGACAGATCAAAGGGCATTTCTGAATTTATGTGAGTTTTCCGAATCGGTCATCAAGCGCCGTATCGAACAATTGCCCGAAGTGGCAATGGTAGACGTTACCGGATTATTGGAAAGACAGTTGCAGATTGTGCCTGATATGGACAAACTGGCTATGCTCGAATTGTCTATTGAAGATATTGAAACGGCTTTGGCACAAAACAATGTGGAGCCGGGGAGTATGACTGTGCGGGATGGATACTATGAATACAACATTAAATTTTCTACTTTACTTCGTACCTCGGAAGATGTGGAGAACATTTATATCCGGAAGGGAGACCGTATCATACAGTTGAAAGAATTCTGTCGCATAGCGGTGGTGCCGGTTAAAGAAAAAGGAGTATCCGTTTCGAACGGAAAGAGAGCGGTGACTCTTGCCATCATTAAGCAAGCTGACGAAAACATGGATAAAATGAAGGAGGCACTGTCGGAAACGATGGACTATTTCAAAAAGATCTATCCGGATATCGAGTTTAGTGTGAGCCGAAATCAAACTGAACTGCTGGATTATACGATATCCAATCTCCAGCAGAATCTTTCACTTGGTTTCTTCTTTATTTGTATTGTTGCCGTACTGTTCCTGGGCGATATCAAATCTCCTTTTATTATTGGACTGAGTATGGTGGTATCCATTGTCATCAGTTTCTTGTTTTTCTACTTGTGTAAGATGTCTCTCAACATCATCTCCCTGTCCGGATTGATCCTTGCATTGGGTATGATGATCGACAGTTCGATTATTGTAACTGAAAATATATCACAATACCGGGAAAAGGGCTATTCGTTGAGGAGAGCCTGTGTGGCAGGAACAAGCGAGGTGGTAACTCCTATGCTTAGTTCTTCTTTTACGACAATTGCCGTATTTGTGCCTTTGGTATTTATGAGCGGTATCGCAGGTGCTATTTTTTACGATCAGGCCTTTGCCGTAACGGTAGGACTGATGGTTTCATATTTTACAGGTATCATGTTGCTTCCTGTTTTGTATATGTTGGTCTATCGTACCGGAATAAAAGGAGGGCCGAAGTGGCTGAGGCTGAAGATTAACAATCCGTTGAAAGAACATACCTTGGATCGTTTCTATGATAAAGGAGTCGATTGGGTATTTAGCCATAAAACGCTGAGTGTACTGTTCTGCGTTATTTCTTTCCCGCTATGTTTTTTCTTTTTCTTCTTTCTCAAATTAAAATTAGGTTCTTCATCCACTGGGGGAGAAGAAGCGGAAAACAGACCAAGCGAACCAGTTATCA
>OGMJ01001062.1_pt1 | contig 13144 bp, 10 predicted proteins | sample 1573181 | NCBI WGS metagenome assembly OGMJ01 (sample SAMEA2582004, study PRJEB24529) | metagenome | biome: Human gut stool | place: China | collected 2011
TGTACTTGTTATAGCTGAGTTAACAAGCTCTGTAATATTAGTCTTAGAGTTAGCACTCTTTAACATTTCCCTGATACGGTCAAATATAATGATTGTACCATTAATTGAGTAACCTACTATTGTAAGCATACAGGCAATAAATGTGTTACCTACTGGCACTCTGAATACTGAATAGAATGTAATAACTACTAATACATCCTGTAAAAGAGCCATAACAGCTGCAAGTGCGAATTTGATATCCCTGAATCTTGCAAAGATATATATAAGCATTGCTATTGTAGCAAGAATTACTGAAAGAATAGCATTCTTCTTCATAGTACTGCTGACAGATGAGCTGATTGTGTCTGTCTCAACTATTGAACCATCTTCAATAGGGAACTTAGCTGTTACAGCTTCCTCAACAGCTTCTCTTTGCTCAAGTGAAAGGTCTGTTGTCTTAAATGAAACCTTAGTTGAGTTCTGAACCTTCTGCTGTTGTACTTCTGTTATACCTGCAGCATCCCTGATTACAGGAATAATATCATTCTCTATCTCTGACTGTGAATATTCTTTGTCAAATGTAAAGCTTGTTGTTGAACCGCCAACAAATTCAAGGCTGAAATTAAGTGCTCTGTTACCAAGTGCACTCTGTACTCCCATTGTTATAAAACCAATAACAATAAGAACAATTGAAACCGTAATAGTCCATTTCTTAATTGAAAGAATATCATAAGTTCTTCTATGTGTTGTCTTTCCATACATCGATGGCTTAGTAAGACCAAAGTTATAAAGAAGCTTCATAATAACTTTAGTAATTACAAGTGCTGTAAATATTGAAACTATGTTACCTACTGCAAGAGTTGTTGCAAATCCCTTAACAGGACCAGTACCGAATATATAAAGTACAATAGCTGCAATAAGTGTTGTTACGTTACCATCAACGATAGCTGATGTAGCTTTGTCGTAACCTGCAAGAATAGAATTCTCAACACTCTTTCCTGCGGCTATCTCTTCCCTGATACGTGTATAGATAATAACATTGGCATCAACCGCCATACCAATACCAAGTATGATACCGGCAATACCCGGAAGTGTTAATGTAAGATCATATACACTTACAAGGAATAATACTAATGTTGTGTATATAATAAGCGAAAGTGTTGCAACAACACCTGGTACTCTGTATATAGCAATCATAAATACACATAACAATGCAAAACCAATAGCTGCTGCTATAAGACTTGTATGAATTGCATCGTGTCCTAACTGTGCACCTACGATATTAGAGCTTACTTCATTAAGTGTAAGAGGAATAGATCCAATTCTTATGTATGTAGCAAGATTATCTGCCGCATCAAATGTTTCCATACCTGTAATAGAAGCATTACCACCTGTTATAGCCTGATTAACTGTTGGATAACTTACAACCGAACCATCATATACTATGTATATTCTGCTTCCTATATTGTTAGCTGTTGCCTCAGCGAACTTATCTCCACCTTCATCTGTAAATGTAAGCGATACACCATATGGTGTGCTGTCTTTAGATGATGTATCTGTGTAAGCCTGTGCTGTCTTTACGTCAGAACCTGTAAGAAGTGGGGTGTAATCCTCTCCCTGTGACCACGCTGTATAACCTGTGTAATCAAGGAATTCAAGCGAACCTGGTGTTCCTAATTCTGTAAGAATTTCATTAGCATCTGTAACACCTGGAATTTCTACTGTAATTCTGTTCTCGCCTTCTTTGTAGACCTGAGATTCTGTACTTCTTCCCTCGATACGTTTCTCAAGCTTATATATAGTATCTTCTATATCCTGGGAACTTGGGTTATCTTCTTTAATCTCATAAGTAATACTGACACCACCTGCAAGATCAAGACCTAAGTTGATGTCCTTAGCACTGCCATAGCCTTTGCCATTCATTCCGAATATAGCTGTAAGTGAAAGTCCTACAAGCAATACAAGAATAATAATGCTATAGCTTATCTTCTTAGTTAAATTGTACTTCATTTTACTATTAATACTCCCTTCAACATTTCTTTTAATCTTCTGCCATCGCAGCTCTTATCATAATTGCACATTCAATTCTCTTCTTCTGCATCTCACAGCCAACATCATATGCATCATTGATGTTACCGTGGAAGTTGTAAGAATTAGCGGCACACCCACCACTACAGTAGAACTTGGCAAAACAGTTCTTACACTTTTCTTTTGAATATACATTACAACTCTTGAATTCATCTCTTATATCATTACGGGTTATGCCTTCATCAACATTACCCATAAGGAAATCTTCATTACCTACGAACTGATGACATGGATAGAAATCACCCCAAGGAGTAACAGCAAGGTACTCACATCCTGAGCCACAGCCTGATAATCTCTTAGCCACGCAAGGACCGCCGTTAAGATCAATCATAAAGTGGAAGAAATTAAACCCATTGCCTGCTTTCTTTCTCTTAATAATTTCCTTGGCAAGCTTATCATACTGCTCAAATATAATTGGAAGGTCTTCTTCTCTTATCGCATAAGAGTCTGTAGGCTGTGCAACAACCGGCTCTACCGAAATCTGCTCAAAACCTTCGTCTGCTAAGTGAAGAACATCTTCTGAAAAATCAAGATTGTTATGTGTAAATGTACCTCTGACATAATAATTCATCTGGTTACGGCTTTCAGCAACCTTTTTAAACTTAGGCATTATAATGTCATATGAACTTCCGTGGTTATTTCTTGTTGGTCGCATAAGATCATTAATCTCTTTACGTCCATCTATGCTTAATACGATATTGCTCATCTCTTTATTGGCAAAATCAAGTATCTCATCATTAAGAAGTATACCATTAGTTGTAAGTGTAAAACGGAATTTCTTATTGTGCTCTTCTTCAAGGCTTCTTCCATATTCTACAAGCTGCTTTACAACTTCAAAATTCATTGTTGGCTCACCACCAAAGAAGTCAACCTCAAGATTTCTTCTTGAGCCTGAATTAGCAACAAGGAAATCCAATGCCTTCTTACCAACTTCAAAGCTCATAAGAGCTCTTCTTCCGTGATACTCACCTTCTTCTGCAAAACAATATCTGCAGGCAAGGTTACAGTCGTGTGCAATATGAAGGCATAGAGCTTTAACAACTGTAGGTCTGTCCTTAAATGAATCTATATATGGCTCATATATATCTTCTGTGAAAAGCTGTCCTTCTTCTTTTAATTCTTCTATCTCCTGACAGGCTTCCCTGATATCTTCTTCCTTATATTTATCTTTAAGCTTATCTGCTATCTCATCAACACTTGAATTCTCATAAAGTGCGATTATATCATATACTATATCATCAACAACGTGTACAGAACCACTATTTACGTCTAACACGATGTTATATCCATTATTCTTATACTGATGTATCATAATTATCCTCAATTTCTATTGGCTGTATACAGCCATTTATTCTTAATCACAGTTAACTAATATACCTGTAGCTATCAGACATACACTAACTATGAACTGTCTTAACAGAAATAAGAGAGTGTCTAAAATGCTTTAGCACTCTCTTACCCTTCACTAACCAATTAACTAATTATTAGTTATTCTTATTCTCACAGCTCTGGTTACCAACTGTGCAAGATGTCTTACAAGCTGACTGACATGATGTCTGGCATTCGCCACATCCACCGTGCTTCATTGTATCCTTTAATACGCGATTGCTGATTGTCTTAATATGCTTCACAACAATACCTCCTTTTTGTTCATAACTATTAGAAGTATAACATATAGCTATTACATTTTCAACAACTTTATATCAAGCCTAATGCTCTTAAAATAAATATCCAGCCTGTTAATGTTATGCTTGATAATACTGTCGTCAAAACAATTATGCTTGATGATAATACCTCATCATTATCCATACTCTTTGCCATAACATAGCTTGTAACTGTAGTAGGAGATGCAAGCATTATAAGAGCCGCCACAAGCTCCTGATTTCTAAAGCCAAGAAATACTGCAACCGGAATAAACACTGCCGCAAGTCCTATAAGTTTAATAAATGTTGCTATAATAGTAGGCTTTATCTTCTTTAATGCTTTTCTCCCCTCAAAGCTTGCACCAATGCATATTAAAGCTATAGGTGTTGCTGTCTGTGCAAGGCTTTCTATAGTCTTATTAATAATTGCAGGATACTTCATATTAAGCATTGATGATATAAAACCAAGAACTCTACCTATAATAATTGGATTTTTTAATATATTAACAACTGCTTTTTTTATATTGTTGAATCTTCCAGCCTTAACAGCTTCACTGCTGTCTGCCGGATGTGCCTTAAATGTAAGTACAACGACTGCAAATATATTAAATAACGGAACTGCTGCAACAATCATAAGCGGTGCCATTCCTGTATCGGAATACATATTCTGCACAAATGCCATTCCAAGAATTGCTGCACTGCTTCTGCACGAACCCTGCACAAACGCTCCCTTTTGTGTATCGTCTTTCATTAATATCTCAGTTGCTATCCACACTAATGAGAACATAAGTATTGTTACTATACTGCAATACAATACAAACTGCGGGTCAAATTTACCTTTAAAATCAGACTTTGACAAATCCCTGAACAGTAATGCTGGCAATGCCACCTTAAACACATATCTGTTAGCAACATTGGCAAAATGGTCATCAATAAGACCTATCTGTTTAATAAACCACCCTATAATCATCACAAGAAATATAGGAACTGTTGCATTAATACTATATATAAAACTATCCATTACCAATCTCCTATCCACACTATTTTACTTATCAAGCACATACATATGATTAAGAGGTCCACTTCCCTTACCTATGTTAAGTCCAGCCTTAAGAGCACCTGTTATGTATTCTTTCGCCCTTGCAACCGACTCCTTAACACTATACCCATCTGCTATGTTACATGCAATAGCAGATGACAGCGTACAGCCTGTTCCGTGTGTATTAGGGGTATCTACTCTTTCTGCCTCAAACCAGCTTGTTCCAATCTCTGTATACAGATAATCATTAGCACAATTAATGGAATGTCCGCCTTTTACAAGAACTGCCGGTCCTTCATCATTAATATTTATCTTTTTATAGATAATTTCTGCCGCTTTTTCCATATCATATCTGTCATTAATAGTTATGCCTGACAGACTTTCAGCTTCTGGAATATTAGGTGTTATAACTGTTGCAAGCGGCATAAGCTTCTTAATAAGCACTTCCTCTGCTTCTTTAGTGATGAGCTTCTTACCACTTGTTGACACCATAACCGGATCTAACACAATATTAACCGCTTTGTATTTTCTTAATTCTTCTGCTATCTCCTCTACTATGTATGGTTCAGACACCATTCCAATCTTTACCGCATCTGGTCTTATATCCTCAAATACTGCATCTATCTGGCTTGTTGTAAAGCCTTTCTTACAATTCATTATTCCATATACGCCCGTTCTGTTCTGTGCTGTAAGTGATGTAATAACACTCATTCCATATACACCGTGTGCGGCAAATGTCTTTAAATCCGCCTGTATTCCAGCACCTCCGCTACAATCACTTCCCGCTATTGTCAATACTTTTTTCATAATATCCTTATTTCCTTATTTATCATTTTTTGTATTTTACCAATTAATATTCTGTGTAATATATTATTATTTTCCTATAAATACACTTAACCTTTTATATAAGGCACTGATGCCTTTGCATAAACAGATATTTTTATAATCACAATCTGCATATATATTTTCTTTCTATATCTATATATTGATATACAAAAAGGGAAGCCTGACCAGCTTCCCTCAATAAAATGCAGTCGGCGGGACTTGAACCCGCACCCAAGCAATATGGACTAGATCCTTAGTCTAGCGCGTATGCCAATTCCGCCACGACTGCTTATTTAGTTAATCGCTGTTCCCAACGACTTGATTATATTATCATCTACGTAACACTTTGTCAACTGATTTTTACAATTTTCTCAATTATTTTTTAATTCGTCTTTAATTTTGTTGTATAACTGTCACTTTTTAAAAATAATATTTAATCTATCTTCAAATTCTTACTATTGATTTTTAATCTTCTTTAAATTAAGTGTGTCTGCTAACTAGTACTTCTTTATGCCTTGACAAAATCCCTGCCTTAGAATACAATAATGTAGCTAGCGGAAATGTCGGAATGGCAGACGAGCAAGATTCAGATTCTTGTGTGGGTTACCACGTGTGGGTTCAAGTCCCATTTTCCGCATTAATTAATATTTTTAAAGGTGTGATAAGATTAATTCCTATCACACCTTTTTTTACATTTCATATTTACAATTGTAATCAAGACCTGTAACACAGGTTATTACAATTGTTACCCAAATCTATAACTCTGGTTATTACAATCCATTGTTATTTCTATAATCCGATATTATTCCTAATCAATAACTGCTATCTTAGTTATAACCGGCTGGTTATTCTTAGCAATCGTACCATTGTCATCTGTTGCCTTAACATTGGCACATATCTTATCTACAATATCCATACCATCTGTTACATAACCAAAACAGGCATAATTACCATCAAGGTATGTACTGTCTTTATGAACTATAAAGAACTGTGAACTTGCGCTGTCATTATTGCTTGAACGTGCCATTGAGATTGCTCCTCTTGTATGCGAGAGATTATTCTCAATTCCATTATTGCTGAACTCGCCCTTTATCTTATTATCCGAGCCACCTGTTCCATTGCCAAGTGGATCACCACCCTGTATCATAAAACCTTTGATTATTCTATGAAATGTAAGTCCATCATAAAATCCATCATTAGCAAGATTAATAAAATTAGTCACTGTAATAGGTGCCACGTCAGCATCTAATTCCACATTAATATCACCATAATCCTGCACTGTAATTGTAACGTGATGTTTTCCTGATAAAAGATTATCCTCTTCTTTAGTCTGTGTCTGGCTGTCAGCAGCTTTTCCACAGGCCATTAAAGACACTGATAACATCATTGCAATTAATATACTTAGTATCTTCTTCAATTCTTTCTCCATTCCAGTCCAAGAAATTCTGCTTCCTTAATACTGCATAAATTCGTTAATATCTCTTAACACATCTTCAATCTCACTCTCGCCGCCATTAACTGTCAGCTGGAGTGGTCTGCTTATATCAAGGCTGAATAATCCAACAAGAGACTTACCATCAACACAGCTATTGCCACATTCGACATCGAATCCACACGAATATCTGCTTATTTTGCTCACAAATCTTTGAACTTTCTCAACTGAATCAAGTAAAATTGTTACTGTCAACATATACTAATAATCCTCCTGTAAATTATCCTACAATTCTTCAAATGTAATTAATCAACCCACAACACCAACAACTATACTACTTTTCATAAATAATTACAACCAGTTTAATATATCTGTCACTGCGATTATCTGACTTTTTATAATATTCCAGCTGTTACTTTTTATGCCATGCCAGTTGTTACTGCATAATGTGCATCTTTAATAATTACTGCCCGATGTAGCCCTCTATTGTATTCCACAGTTCATCAAGCCCCTGCTTTGTCTGTGAAGAAAATGGTATGAGTATATCATCTTCTTTAAGACCAAGACCTGCTCTTACAGCTTTAACGTGCTTTGCTATCTGGCTTCTCTTTAATTTATCAAGCTTTGTTGCAATTATAACCGGTCTGAAGCCGTTATCAACAATCCAGTTATACATCATCTTATCATTCTCTGATGGGTCGTGTCTTATGTCAACTAATAAGAACACCTGCTTTAGATTAGCAGACTGTCTTAAATATTTCTCTATCATCTTACCCCATTTTGCCTTTACCGCAGGACTGGCATTGGCATAGCCATATCCCGGAAGGTCGACGAGATACCAATTCTTATTGATAAGGAAGTGGTTGATTAACATCGTTTTTCCCGGAGTAGAAGAGGTCATGGCCAGACCTTTACGGCTGGGCAACATATTGATAAGACTCGATTTTCCCACATTCGAACGGCCTATAAAGGCATATTCCGGGAAAATACCGGCTGGGCATTTCTTCACGTCCGTATTGCTAATCACAAATTCAGCACTTGTTATTTCCATTTTCTTGTCATTTATTTCTTTGTAAAATCGTTTATAATAAACTTGTTCATTGTTTATAATAAACTATTGCGCAGTTTATAATAAACTCTGCCATTATTTATTATAAACTTCGGAGTACCTGTTTTCATGGTACTTTCAGCGTTTTCCCTTTTTTAGACATACAAATTAACCCCGCAAAGGTAAGCGTTCCATTTAACATTAGCAATTCATAACCGAATTTATATCCGGTTTCTTTTTCAATCCACCAGTCGGCAAGATAGCAGATCAGTGGTGAAAGGATGGCTATGAGAGGAACCCACCGGTCGTTCGTTTGCCTGCGTGTAAAAAGTCCGAAAGCAAACATTCCAAGCAGGGGGCCGTATGTGTAGGAGGCGATGATATATATGGCGTCAATAACGCTCTTATTATTAAGTATTTCTACCAGGCAGATGAAGAATGCCAATAAGACTGATAACGATAAATGCACTTTGCTTCTTTTGCGACGTGCCGTTTCTTCTGTGTCTTTTTCCGTATTCAGCAGGTCTACGCATACACTGGTTGTCATGGCTGTCAGGGCGGAATCCGAGTTGCTGAAAGCTGCTGCGATAATACCGATTGTAAAAAGTACCAATACGGATTGTCCCAGATAACCTTGGGCTGCAAACATGGGTAGTATATCATCATTCATGGCTGGCAGTTCGAGGTGCATCTGTCCCGCTAGCGCTATTAATAGAATTCCCAAGCATAGAAAAAGGAAATTTAGCGGAATGAATGAGAAACCGTAGCAGTACATGTTTTTTTGTGCTTCCTGGAGGTTCCGGCAAGAAAGATTCTTTTGCATCATATCCTGATCCAGTCCGGTCATTACGATGACGATGAAGATACCACTGAAGAACTGTTTGAAGAAGTTCTGTCGGGATATCCAGTCGTCAAATACAAAAATACGGCTGTGTTCGCTGTTTTGGATTGTTTGCACAATGCCGCTGAAGTTAAGGTCTAATCTTTGGATCGTAAAATAGATGATAAAAATCAGAGCGGCAATCAGGCAAAATGTTTGTAAGGTATCTGTCCACACGATAGTCTTTATTCCGCTTTTATGAGTATATATCCATACCAATGCAACCGAACCGACAGCAATCAGCCAAAAGGGAACGTGCATTTCCTGAAATACATACGTATGGAGAATGAGGCATACCAGATAAAGTTTGGCTGCGGTTCCCAACATGCGTGACAGCAGAAAGAAAAAGGAACCGGTGCGATAGGCACGCATCCCGATGCGGGTGCCGAGATATCCGTAGATACTTGTCAGATTCAACTTATAATATAAAGGAAGTAAGATATGGGCTACGGCCATGTATCCGAAGAAAAATCCGAGTACCGTTTGCATATACGTCATATCCATTCCGCGCACCATTCCCGGTACAGAGACGAAAGTGACTCCGGAGATAGAGGCGCCAATCATTCCAAAAGAGACTATGTACCAAGGTGATTGGTTCTCTCCCTTGAAGAATGCTGCATTTGATCCTCCCTTACGTCCGGTGATACGGGCTATTAGTAATAATACCGCGAAGTAGCAAAGAATAGTGACTAGTATCATCATAACAGATGCAAAGGTAGCAATTTTTGTAGGTATTAAAAACAATAATCTGTATCTTTGCAAGGTTTTATCGATAGAACAGCAAATATTATCTATGAACCAACAATATCCTTCTATACTGCTTGAAAAGGCAGTCGGCGAATTTTCCAAACTTCCGGGTATCGGGCGTAAGACGGCTATGAGGCTTGTTCTGCATCTGCTCCGTCAGGATACGGCTACGGTGGAAGCTTTCGGAAATTCTATCATAACGTTGAAACGTGAGGTGAAATACTGCAAAGTGTGTCATAATATATCCGATACTGAAACTTGCCAGATTTGTGCTAATCCGCAACGGGATGCTTCCACTGTCTGTGTGGTGGAAAATATCCGTGATGTAATGGCGGTAGAGGCAACCCAGCAGTATCGCGGGCTTTATCACGTTTTGGGAGGAGTCATTTCTCCAATGGACGGAGTCGGACCGAGTGACCTTCAAATTGAAAGCCTGGTGCAGCGGGTGGCTGAAGGTGGAATCAAAGAAGTTATTTTGGCGTTGAGCACCACGATGGAGGGCGATACTACCAACTTCTACATCTATCGCAAGCTGGATAAACTAGGGGTTAAACTAAGTGTGATAGCCCGTGGCATATCGGTTGGTGATGAACTTGAATATGCCGATGAAGTAACTTTAGGACGCAGCATTGTGAACCGGACGCTTTTTACCGGAACTGTATAATCATTATTAATTATTTAAGAACGAACATGGAAGAACAGATAAAACGAGCTGTCAGAAATTTGAATATCAGTTATGTTTTCTTTTGGGTGCTCCCGGCATTTTTGCTTGGGGCAGGAGAATTTGAACTTTTTCCCGTAGGAGGTTTGGTAGATAACGCACCGGCTATCTACTATTTTGAGACGGTCGGCATTTTGCTTACTGCTTTGTGTGTGCCTCTTTCTCTCAAATTATATAGCTTGGTGCTTAAGAAAAAGATAGATCACATGACTATCACACTTGCCTTGAAGCGATATGTGCAATGGAACATTGTTCGCTTGGGAGTGCTTGAAGTAGCTATTGTAGTGAACCTTTTGTGTTACTACCTGACGTTGAGCAGCACGGGTAACCTCTGTATGCTGATTGGCCTCACGGCGTCACTTTTCTGCCTGCCCAGTGAGAAGAGATTGCGTAACGAACTTCACATTGCAAAAGAAGAAAAGCTATGAGACAGTCTTTCTTGATGAACGAGCGTATCTATCTTCGTGCGGTAGAACCGGAAGATATGGACATTATGTACGAGATGGAAAATGACCCTTCAATGTGGGATATTAGTAATTTTACGGTTCCTTATTCCCGTTATGTGCTTCGTCAATACATCGAAGGCTCACAGTGCGATGTGTTTGCCGATAAGCAATTGCGGCTGATGATTGTACGCAAATCTGACCAGTGTATACTCGGCACAATTGATATAACAGATTTTGTACCCCTTCATTCGCGGGGAGAAGTAGGGATTGCCGTCCATAAGGATTATCGGCAACGAGGTTATGCTACTGATGCATTGAAATTGCTTTGTGAATATGCTTTTGATTTTCTGTCTTTAAGTCAGCTTTATGCACATGTCACGACAGATAATGACGTTTGTGTAAAGCTGTTCACGTCTTGTGGCTTCGTTCAATGCGGATTATTGAAAAACTGGCTGCAAGTGGAGGGCTGCTACAAAGATGCATTGCTTCTCCAATGTTTGAATCCTAAGAAATAAAATATTAGTTGAGAGTAGGCACTTGTGGGAAACGTGACCACGTTTCATACTTGCTGCCTAACTTCTCTAAAGCTTTCCGCCACATATCTTTAATATTGTTTTTCATCAGATATGATTTCTCTTCCTCGGACACCAACCAAGTGTTTTCTCTGATTTCGTTGCTCAACTGTTCGCTATCCCAACCGGAATATCCCAAGAAGAAACGAATGCATTCACTGATTTTATTCCCTTGTAATATATATTTCTTTATTTCATCAAAATCTCCATTCAGATAAAGCCCTTTACTGATAGAAATGGATCCGGGGATATCAGATAATGTGTGGAGATAAAATAGGGTATCAGTGGCAATAGGTCCACCTTTGTATAGAGGAATCTCATCCAGGTATTTAAATTCCATGATGATATCGTTAAGGAACAATGGCAGTTGCTTGTTGATAACCAATCCCATACTTCCTTCGTCCGTATGATCGACCAGTAAAATTACGGATCTGCCAAACGTTGCGTCACGTAGAAAAGGTTCTGATATTAAAATCCTTCCTCTCGATGGCAACACATTATTCGATTGAATCTTAAATATGTCAGAGTCGATATTCATGCCACTAAAGTAAGAAAAAAAACGGAATAACAATCGTTCTTTCCGTTTTTTTTCATTTTAAGAATGGCTTTTATGAATATCTTATGTCAGATAATCAGGCTATCGGATGATTTTCTGCAAATAGTTTCATTCTTTCGTCCAGTTGCGCATACTGATGGTCTTTAATAAAAGAGGTACACGCGCGCAAACCTTCCTGATGGCTTCCTGTTGTAACCAATGAGATCGCGCTTACTCCGTAGTACATCAGTTCTTTGGCCAGTTCGCCGCTGGTCATTCCCGGATATCCGATGGTAAAATAGAATCCGTCCGCAATCGGGTCGCCCAAGTCGTTGTCATATACCAGGTGGAAACCGTGACGGAGGAAGATTTCTTTCAATTTTTGTGCTCGCTCACCATAGATCTTCACTTCGTTGAGGAAGTTATATTGTCCTTCGTTGGCAGCTTTCAGCATGGCAGCCATGGCGAATTGTGCGGAATGACTTGTTCCTGATGAAAGTGCATAAAGTACGCGATGGATGAAAACAGTTCCAAAGGTACCGCCGCCATATCGTTTGGTCAGTCCCGGATAGCTTCGGTGGTATAGTTTATCAGAGATACAACTTACCCCAATACGTTGCCCGGCGTAGCTGAATGCTTTTGAGCCGGAAATCAGCAATACGTAATTGTCCGTATAATGGGCAACTGATGGCTGGAAAGGAGGTTGGTATGGTTTGCTTAAATCCTGCCGGAAGTCCATGGCAAAATAAGCCAAGTCTTCCAAAACAATCACATCATACTGCGTTGCCAATTCACCGATAATCCTCAATTCTTCTTCTTTCAGGCAAATCCAGCTGGGATTATTGGGATTTGAATAAATGATGGCTGATATATTTCCTTTTTTCAGATAGCTTTCCAGTTTCTCTTTCAGTTTTTCTCCGCGGTAGTCATACACATCAAATGTTTCAAACTTTTGCCCCATTACAACCAACTGCTGTTTCTGTACCGGAAACCCTGGATCGATAAACAAAATCGTATCTTTCTTTTCGTCACATTGGCTGCAAGTAAGAAATGAAGCGAATGTACCTTGCATGGAACCAGTGACAGGCACACAACCTTCCGGACTTAAATCTACGTTGATGAATGCTTTGATAAAGTTGGATGCCTCTTTCTTTAGTTCCGGCAATCCGTTGATGTCGGGATATAGACT
>OGMJ01001071.1_pt1 | contig 13041 bp, 8 predicted proteins | sample 1573181 | NCBI WGS metagenome assembly OGMJ01 (sample SAMEA2582004, study PRJEB24529) | metagenome | biome: Human gut stool | place: China | collected 2011
CTTTTTTTGTCAGGAAATTTTGTTACCTCCTGCCTGTTTATTATAGATAATTATAGTTTTTATATTGGATATATTCAAGTTAAAATAATAATGGTATTTATTCAGAAATATAAAATACATATAAAGTATATGCAAGGAACAACAAACAATATTTTTAGCTCGGCTGTACCGGTATACAATTAAAATTTAAGAGGTTTTTCATGCAATTTTCATTACTTTTGTACAAATTATCTAAAATAAAACTGTATATACCGCCGAAAATATAAAAAATACCCAATGGGCATCTTGACCCACCAAGTTGGTTGTGCTAATATTAACTCAACTTTTGAGGTATTGGATAAAGGTTTAGTGCATAGTGACTAATATAGTGAATGAAAGCTGTATTCTATATTACTATGTGCAAGCCTTTTTCGTATCTGATTAAAAGTGCGTATTAATGAAGAAGGAGGAATCCTAGTTATGAGGATTAAAAAAGAAGTTAGGAAGATTGTCGCTTCTGTATTAGCTTTCTTAATGGTTGTAAGCCTTATTCCAGTTAATAGTCTTATGACAAAAGCTAATGCAGCTTCAAAAACTACATTTGAAGGTGGAAAGACAGTTGAAGACGGAACTTGGAAAGGATGGACCTGGAATGTATTTGGCAGCAGTACAGACGTGACAAAGGCATCTGCTACGGATACAGGAAATGGAGGAGTTACATTAGAAGTAACAGGTGATAAGGGTAAGATTAATGGTTCAGCAAGTGATCAGGGATTAAATACATTCTTGTATGAACTTGATAAATCTTATGATTTTACAATCACAGCACAGGCTAAGATTGATACATTAGCAACAAATGAACAGGCAGCATTTGGCTTAACAATCAGAGATAATGTGGGAACACATGGAAATACAACAAAGTTAACTGCAGATAAGAATAATTTTGCATTTGTTGGTGGCTATGGTAATAAGGATAATAATGCAGATGAAACAACTAATCATGGTAATGCTGGTTACAAGACAACAAAGTTAAAACATACAAGATTAGGTAAATCACCAGCAGTAGGTGGAACATATGACCTCGCTATTCAGAAGATTGGTGACAGCGTTAAGCTTTATTTTGATGGCGAAGTTGCTACAGAGTGTTCAGCAGCAGATTTAATTACAGATGATACAATGTATGTTGGATTATTCGCAGCAAGAAATGCTAAGATTACATTTAACAATGTTAAGTTAGCTTACACACAGGACAGTTCATCAGTAAAGGTAACTAATGTTACAGCACCTAAGAAGACAACATACTGTGCAGGTAATACATATGAAGATGTTGATTTGACAGGCTTTAAGGCTACGGTATCAGTTGATGGAAAAGAAAGAGAAATCACAGCAGCAGATTGTGTTGTTGATATGAGCAGTAAACCATTTTCAGAAGTTACAGAAGCTGGAAAGCTTAATCTTTTATATCTTGGACAGGTAATAGAAGTGCCAATAACAGTTATCAAAGAAGTAGTATCTGATATGTATATTGAATATATGCCAGTTAAGACAGATTATATGGTAACTGATACAGCTCTTGATTTTACTGGTTTAGTAGGTAAGGTTGTATACAATAGTGGTAGAACATTTGATTTAAAGACACTTATTGATAATAAAGATGCTAACACAACAGTCAGTGATGTTGATTTTACAACTGCTGGTGATAAGGAAGTGACAATAAGCCATACATATGGTGATGTTACAAAGGATGTTATTATTCATATAAGCATTTCAGATGCAACAGTTAAGAATATTACAATAACTAACCCTAATACAACAAGATTCTATACAGATTCTAAGTATGATGAGAATGATTATGTAGAAGGCCTTACAATAACAGCAGATTATTCAGATGGCTCATCTAAGGTTATTCAGGGTACAGATGCAGTTAAGGGCTATGTTAGGGCTGAATCAACAGAACTTGATACAACTAAGGCTGGCAAGTATGTATATGTAGTAGAGTACAATGGTGCTAAGGCTACATATGAGCTTGAAGTTGTTGAACCTACAGTTAAGTCACTTGAGGTAACAACATATCCAACAACTACAACTTATGTTAAGGGAACTGATTTCAGTGCAGATGGTCTTGAAGTAGCCGCAGTATACGATAGTGGAAGAGAAGATAAAGTTGATGCAGCTAATGTTAAGGTTGATTCATCAGCATACAAGAAAGATGAAGCCGGAACATATGATATTAAGATATCAGCTACAGTAGATGGTAAAGCACTTGAAACAATTATTCAGGTTGTAGTAAGAGATAAGAAAGAATTTAAGTTTGAAGATTTAACTTGGAATTCTATTATATTTGGACAGTCAATATCTAAGTCTAAGATGAGTATTGATACTTCTAAAGAAGGTTCAGTAGTTATCGAAGCTAAAGAAGGTGCTGGTAAGTGTACAGATGATGGACAGGATGGTATAGCATATTACTATACTACATTAGATGCTAAGAAGGATAACTTTGATATAACAGCCAATGTTACGGTTAATTACTTTATTACAAAGTCAGCTCCTGATGCTCAGGAAGGCTTTGGTATCATGGTAAGAGATTCTAATGGTACAGATGGTGACTCATCAATCTACTACTCTAATTCAATTGCAGTTGGTGGATATTATGGTCAGGTAAATGTATTCGGTAGATATGGTGTTACAGATGGAGATGCATCTAACAGACATAATATTACAAGATATGGAAAGTATAATAAAGCATTAACATATCAGATTAAAGAGGATAAGCCTCAGACTTACGAATTAAGATTAAAGAAAGATAATTCAGGTATATATGCCTGGATGAAAGATACAGCAACAGGTGAATATGTTAAGGGTGCAGATGTTACAAGCGCAGTAACAGGTGAGACTAATCCTGGTGGAGAATTAGAAAATATTTTCTATTACTTACCAGCAGATACATTCTCAACAATTGATGAAGAAAATATGTACCTTGGTTTCTTTGCAGCAAGAGGGGCTAAGATTACAGTTGATACATCATCAGTAGTTGTCAATGTAACAGACAGAGCAGCAGATGCTCCACAGACATTTGACAAGGTCGCTGCTACAGTACCAGCTGTATCACAGACAACACTTAGTCAGACTTCATCAGAAAGCTATACATATGGTGTATCTGTTAATACTAAGGGACTTCTTACAATTAAGCAGAATGGCAAGACAATTGAAAGCCAGAAGTTAGTAGAAAAAGGAACATATACATTTGATACAACATTAATTGTTGGTGATAACAGATTCCAGGCATACTTTGAACCAGATGCAACACAGAATATAACATCATCAGCTCCAGTTGTAATGAATGCAACAGTTAATCGTAGAATAATTGCTCCAGTTAAGGAAGCTATATATTGTTCTCCAACAGGTACTTCATCAGCAGCAGGTACTAAGGAAGATCCATTAGATGTTCAGACAGCATTAACATATTGTCAGGCTGGTCAGGCTGTATATGCATTAGGTGGTACTTATAATCTTAAGAAGACTACAGGTATATGGCATGGTAATGATGGTACTGGTGAAGATGGAATGAAATATTTCATGGCAGCACCAGATAATACAGAAGATGTAGTATTTGATTTTGGTGGAAGCTTTACAGATAGCAAGTTCGTATCTAATACATTTGATTTATCAGGTGATTACTGGTATGTAGCTAATATGAAGTTTGCTAATGGTGGTGGTGTTACACTTGGTGGAAGCCACAATATTCTTGAGGGTTGTGATTTCTATGGTCACTCTAATTCAGGACTTTCAGTATCAAGAACAGATGGTTCTAACAAAAAGGCAGACTGGCCTTCATACAATCAGATAATTAATTGTAACGCATATAACAATAGCGATAAGTCACAGAACAATGCAGATGGTTTTGCTGCTAAGCTTACTTGTGGTGAAGGCAATGTATTTAAGGGTTGTATAGCAGCATACAATGCTGATGATGGATGGGATCTATTCTCTAAGGGTTCAACAGGAGCTATTGGAGCGGTAGAAATCTATGACAGCGTATGCTACGGTAATGGTATGTTATATTACAATGGTGCATTACATGACTCAAAGGGTGATGGTAATGGATTTAAGATGGGTGGTTCTGGTATAGCAGTTAATCACAAGATATATAACAGCTACTCATTTGGTAATACAGCTAATGGATTTACTAATAACTCAGATCCAATGGGAACTTATGTTAACTTAGTAGGTTATAATAATGGTGGTTCTAACTTAGAATTACATGTATATACAGGTGTTGAACCTCAGTTTACAGTAGAGAATGTTAAGTCTTATTCAGACGATACATACAAGGAAATTGTAGATGCAGAAGGTAAGGCATTACTTAATAAGACAGATAAGGAAGCAAAGGAAGATGTAATCAGCCGTTACTATTCACTCGAAAGTTTCTTTATTAACAAGAATGGCGAGTCAGTTAATAGTGAAGGTGCAAAGCTTACAGCAGAAGATTTCAAGAATCTTAGTGATTTCAAGAATATCGTTACTGGTGGTATTGATACAATGCCAGAAGGAAAAGGTGGTAAGGTTGTGTTAGGCGACTTCCTTCAGCTTGTAGAGGACAGACCAGAAGAGCATGTATGGGGTGAGTGGACAGTTAAGACAGCACCAACATGTACAGAAAAGGGTGTTGAACACAGATTATGTACTAAGTGTGATGCTGAACAGACAAGGGAAATAGATGCTTTAGGACATGATTTCAGCGATGAATTTACAGTTGATAAAGCACCTACAGTTTTGGAAGAAGGTTCTAAGTCTCGTCATTGTAAACACGAAGGCTGTGCTGAGAAGATAGACGTTACTTCAATTGCTAAGCTTACACCAGATACAGTTGCATCAGGTGATATGAAAGACATCGTAAGTGTTGTAGTAGATACTGATGACATAGAGTTTACAGAAGCAGAAAAAGAGGCAATTGCTAATGGTGCTGATGTAAAGATTGAAGTTGATGTTAAGAATATTGCTGACAGCGTAACTGCTAAAGATAAGAATGCAGTAGAAGGTATTATATCTGGTAATTATGTAGTTGGTTCATATTTCGATATAAGCATTATATTATCAGTTGGTAACGATAAGAGAACAATAACATCTACAGATAAGAAGATTGAATTTACAATTGCTCTTCCAGAAAATCTTATTAATACAGATTCTACAGTAACAAGAACTTATAAGATTGTGAGAGTACACGATGGTGAAACAACTATCCTTGATGCAGCATTTGATGCAGCAAGCAATAAACTTACATTTAAGTCAGATAAGTTCTCGACATATGCAATCATCTATAGTGATGCTAAGACTGAAGGCTCAGGAGAGGTTATAGATAAACCATCAACAAGTGAGCCAGCAGCTGGTAATCCAGAAACAGGAGAGAGCACAGCAACAGGTGATACAACTAACTCAGTAGTATATGTAATCTTAATGATTATGAGTGTTATGGCACTTGCAGGTGTATTCTTCTATGAGAAGAAAAGAAAAGGATTATCAAGATAATTAAAAAGTTTATCCGGTTTACCTAATATATAGTAATAAAAACTGCCGCTTTATGATTAACATAAAGTGGCAGTTTTATTTTTTTATAGATTTTTTGATTCTTATGTGATAAAATTTAGTCTGAAAAAGTGAATTGAAACTATAATAAAAGAGGTGTTATGCGATGAGTGAAGTTTCAACAATGGAAAGAGTAATTCGTTCTGATGTATCAATGGAAGAATGTAAGAAGATAGAGAAGGTTCTTAGAAAGAACAATATTTCATATTTTGAAAGATGGAAGTTACATACAGGACTTCTTAGATTTCTTAATAATGATAAGAATGCCAAATGTGATATTTTAGTTCATATGGATTCCTTTGAGAGAGCTAAAGCGCTGCTTGCGGCAGGAGGCGTTATGGACGAATCAGTCAGTGAACATAAGGATTCAAAGAACTCTAAGAATAAATAATTGTTAAGAATAAATCATTGATAGTAATAAGTAATTGTGAATAATCAATAATTGATAATAATCAATAATTATTTATGAATGATTGAACGAGAACAGAATACATACAGGTCAGGAATGGAGAATACTATATAATGAGAAAGAGCATAGTGAAAAATGCTTTAAAGAAGAAATCAGCTGTTATTATAGCTGTCATTATAAGTGTGTTGTTTGTATCGGGGTGTGGGAAATCATCAGGTGTAAGCAATAATGATATATTAGATACAAGCGAGGTTTCAACACAGGAAGAAACAACAGTTGATACACACCCATTTGACATAACAATGACATTTACAGGTGATATTAACATTGCGGAGGGTGAGCCGACAACTAAAGAACTTGATAAGAATAACGGAGATATTGCTAAATGTATATCGCCAGAGCTTATAAAGTATATGAAAGATGCAGATATTACATTGGTTAATAATGAATTCTGCTACAGTGACAGAGGTGCACCTCTTGCTAATAAAATGTGGACATTCAGAGCTGGTCCAGAGAGAGCAAAGGTGCTTAATGCACTTGGAGTAGATGTTGCACAGCTTGCTAATAATCACGTATATGATTATGGACAGGAGGCAATGTATGATACATTTTCTGCTTTAGAAGCAGTTGGGATTCCGTATGTTGGAGCTGGAAGAACGCTTGAAGAAGCAATGAAACCATATTATACAGAAGTTGACGGTAAGAAGATAGCTATTGTGGCAGCTTCAAGAGCTGAAAAGTATAAGATGACACCACAGGCTACAGATACTACGCCGGGAATACTCAGATGTTATGATACAGAGTTATTTGTTCAGACAATTAAAGAGGCCAGAGCTAATGCAGATTATGTGGTTGCTGTTGTCCACTGGGGTACTGAGCATACAACTGTGCTTGAGGACGTTCAGAGGTCTAGTGCAAGGGAATATATAGATGCAGGAGCAGATGTTATCATCGGCGGTCATAGCCATTGCCTTCAGGGTATAGAGTATTATGAGGATAAGCCTATATTCTATAGTCTTGGTAATTTCTGGTTCGATGAATATAATGTTGATACGATGCTCGTTAATATCAGAATAAGTGGCAATGATTATGGTGATAAAATTGATGTATCAGTAGTGCCAGCTGTTCAGGACGGTACATTACAGGGCTGTGTGACAAATATATGCACACAGGAAGAAGATAAAAGCAGAATATTCAGCCTTCTTAATAAGGTGAGTATTAATGCAAATGTGGCAGATGACGGAACAGTTACGCAGGTGAAATAGGTCTGTTGGCATAACGGATGGTATATGGCTTGAGTGGCGGCTCGTATCAGGGGCTTACGCCAGAATATTTAATTGGATATTGTTATAAAACAGATTGCAAAGAAAACCGCGGTTATTATCAAAAGTCAGGTACTTTGAGCACGCCGGTACTTAGGTGCTGTATTTTAGCACCTTAGTATCCGCTGCGTGCGAGAGTAGCGAGAGCGTGCCTGACGTTGATGATAACCGCGATTTTATTTACTGTCGTCCGTTAGTTATTTCTGTTATTTAGCTGAATTATTTATTAGTGTCATATATTGAATGACTATCGTGAAGCAATATGTATTAGTCTGTAGTATCTTTAAGCGACTGCATATATTCGTGCATAGATTCTGCAACAATCTTACTATGTGCCACAGCCTCTACAACAGTTCTAGCTCCATTAACGACATCACCAGATGCGAATATTCCCGGGCGTGATGTATGACCTGTTTCGTCAGCTTCAAGAAGACCACGTTTGTTGGCATTTAAGCCTTTAGTGCTGTTGACAAGCCTTGTCATTGGTCCCTGGCTTATTGAGATAATAACGCTGTCTGATTCATATAATGTGACGCTTCCATCTACATCAGTGAATGAGCCATCTTCATTTTCTATTACATCTCTGAATATTACGCCGTTATCTTTAATCTCAACTGGTCGTTTGTTATATTCAAATTCAACACCTTCAAGAGTGGCGTAGCTGAATTCGTACTGGCTGGCAGCTACTTCTTTAGTGATAGAGAAGCAGGTTAGCCTGCGGACACCTTTTCTTATCGCTGTTCTTGCAACGTCCATAGCAGCATTACCAGCACCGATTACGATTACACGTTCTCCAAGCTTATAGCTGTCGGGGTTGTTAAGATAGTTAATTCCAAAGTGGACATTTCCAAATGTCTCGCCCTTTATGTGAAGTGTGTTAGGATTCCATACGCCAGTTCCTACGAATATAGACTTATAACCATCACGGAATAAATCTTCAATGGTTATTGCACTTCCTATAAGAGTATTAGGACGTACCTTGATACCCTTTAATTCAAGATGACGGTATTCGATATCGTCAAGAACTGATTTGGGAAGACGAAATTCTGGAATACCATATCTTAAGACACCGCCAATTTTGTCCTTGCCCTCAAATATAGTTACCTGATATCCATATCTTGCCAGGATAATAGCGATTGTAATTCCAGCAGGACCTGAACCGATAATAGCTACACGCATACCGTTAGATGGCTTAGGACCTTCTGTCATTTTGTTAGCATATGTAGTTGAGATATAATTCTCTATTGTTGAAAAATGTACAGGTGCTCCCTTACGTCCAAGAACACAATGCCCCTCGCATTGGTTTTCGTGGTTACAGACAAGACTGCATACAGTTGTAAGAGGATTATTTTCAAAAAGCATTTTACCTGCTTCATCAAGCTTGTTCTCTTTGAGTAACTTAATTGCCAGTGGAATGTTGGTGCTTATAGGGCAGCCTTTCTGACACTGTGGAACTTTGCATTGAAGACAACGATTGGCTTCATCCATAACATGTAATGCCATATATACCTGCTTTCTGCGCTAGTGCGCCATATAATAATAACCAGAATATATAGTCAACAGGAAATGTTAGTGCCAACTAATATTCTGGTTATATTCTAGCATATGTGATTGCTTATTAAAAGAATAGATAATCTTTTCACAATTATTTGAAGATATTTCTGAATAATCTAACCAATATTGATTGTGAAGGTGCTGATGTGACTATAGTATCTGTAGTATTTAACATTCGTAGTACATACACGGCGATAAATAGTACCGCAGATAATATAAAGATACAATTCAATAGGCGGCTTAACCTGACGGAAGGCTTAATACGTCTGGTATTAACTATATATACGATAACACTTATTAATAGCACTGGAAGTGTAAGGACAAGAGGATGATAATTAAGTGCAGCGTGTGTATCACCGTGAAGAATTGCAAGCACAGCTCTCGTCATACCGCAGGCTGGGCAGGAAATGCCTGTTATGAATTTAATAGGACAGCCAATATGGGTAAAATAGAGCAGTATAATAATAAGGAAGAAACAGGCTGATAATTTGAAAATGTTCCAGTAAGAAGATGTTCTGATGTTATGCCAGCGTATTGATGATTTAACAGGGTGTGAGCCGGCAGTTGTATTGTGCTGTGGGTTCAATGAATGTTTCATATTCTTAATAAAATCCTTAATATTAATAAAATTCTTAATATAATAAGTTACATTGTTAGAAATTATAATTGCCAATTATAGGTGCAAGTTAATTAATAAATATATAACAAATAGTGAAAAATATTACATATACACCTTGATAATAACGATAAGTTATATATTTTAATAAATTTTTAATTTTTGTGCATTTTACTCTATACAATTGTATTTTTAATGTATTTTCTTTTTATTATATAACATAATGGTATGTCTGCATACATTTTTTATATATGTTATAAATGATAAAACATAAAGAATTCTATGTAAAATATTAAAAAATAAATAAATGACCGATGGTCAGTATTGCTTGATATTCCTTAATTGTACTAACTTTTATACATAATAAATGCTGTATCATAATGTCAGATAATACATATATTTTTATGTAATATTAAAAAATTATCATATCCATAATTAATTGAGATAACAAGTTGGTGTACCAATATACATACATAGATTTATGCAATATGTTAAGATTAAAAAGTTAAGGTTGTTAAAAATTAATTTATTTGCTTTACATTTCCATAAAATGGGTATAAACTTCGCAGTGAGAAAAAGAAAGGATAAGGAGATGGTTTTTTGAATGATTTAGCACAGAATCTTATTGAAGAGCTTCAATGTGAGACCGTCTTTACGATTCCTATTTTGGGTGGAATACCAGTATCTGAGGCAGTTGTGGTCACATGGATCATTATGGCAGTCCTGGTTGTAGTTTCATTTATACTGACCCGAAATCTTAAGGTGGATCATATAAGTAAAAGACAGGCTGTTGCTGAAAGCATAGTTACAGGTCTTATGAAGATGGTTCAAGGAATGGTTGGCGAGAAGGGTAAGGCTTATGTGCCGTATCTTACAACAGTTATGTTATATATTGGTGTTTCCAATATTATCGGACTGTTTGGATTTAAGTCCCCAACAAAGGACTTAAGAGTAACGGTAGCACTGGCACTTATGAGTATTATTCTTATTGAAGCTGCTGGTATCTATCACAAGGGTGTTAAGCGTTGGTTACACGGCTTTGTTGAGCCGGTTGCAATCGTAACACCAATTAACATTCTCGAAGTTGTTACAAAGCCACTTTCACTTTGTATGCGACTTTTCGGTAATGTATTAGGAGCTTTCGTTATTATGGAGCTTCTGAAAATGATACTTCCGGTAGGACTTCCGGTTGTGTTCAGTCTGTACTTCGATATATTTGATGGTTTACTTCAGGCATACGTATTTGTATTCCTTACATCATTGTATATTGATGAGATTACAGAATAATTAATTAAGAAAGCTTGTTGTGTAGGCAGATAGCCTATATATGAGTATATGTTAAGAAAAAGGAGATAAGATTATGAGTGGAACAATTATAGCTATTGGCGCAGGTATCGCCGTATTAGGTTCATTTGGTGCAGGTATTGGTATTGGTATAGCAACTGGTAGAGCTTCAGAAGCTGTTGCAAGACAGCCAGAGGCAGAAGGTAAGATTACAAAGACACTTATTCTTGGTAGTGCGTTGGCAGAGGCTACTGCTATTTACGGTTTCGTTATCGCCCTTATGATTATCGTTATGCTTGCTTAAGCATAATAAAAGCCTGCTTTGGCAGACAAATATAAAGATAACAAGAAAAGATTAAAGGAAAGGCAGGGAATAAGATGCTCCAGTTAGATGTTTGGAATGTTTTATTTACAGTTATTAACCTTTTAATTCTCTTTGTGCTTATGAGAATATTCTTATATAAGCCAGTTCAGAAGATTATTGCAGCAAGACAGGCAGAGGCCGATAAGCAGTTTGACGAGGCTGCGGCTAAGCAGAGCGAAGCAGAAGAACTTAAGACTAAGTATGAAGCAGTTTTAAGTGATGCTGAAAATGAGAAGAAAAAGGTTGTTGCTGAGGCGAGAAAGACTGCTGATGAAGAATATCAGCGTATCGTAACAGATGCACACAAGACAGCTTCACAGATTAAAGATGACGCCGAGGCTGAGGCTATAAGCCAGAAAGAACAGATATTAAAGAAAGCAGAAAAAGAAATTGCAGATATGGTTGTAGATGCAGCAGCTAAGGTTGTCGGAAGCAATAGTGCCGATACTAATGCAGCACTTTATGACACATTTTTGAATAAAGCAGGTGATAAATAGTGATACAGACAGCAATTGATTATGCAAAAGAATTACATAAAGCTGGAATGACACACGAAGAATTATCTTCGGTGAAAGATATATTTGATGTTGTACCACAGGTTAAGGAAGAACTTAATGATCCTACGGTATCACTTGAAAAGAAGCATCTTGTGATTCAGAAAGTATTTTCTAAAAATGTAAGAAACTTCTTACAGCTTTTATGTGATAATAATGATGTTAATTTATTTGAAGAAGTATATAAAGCTTTAACAGAACTTGAAAAGACACCAGAACAGAAGGAAAGTTCAGCAGTCCTTACTTATGTTGAAGCGCCATCTGATGAGCAGCTTGCAGGTATTAAGAAGTTCATTGAGAAAGAATTCCATAATCCTGATATTAAGCTTGAGATGGTTAAAGATCCATCTCTTAAGAGTGGATTTGTATTAAAGGTTGGCTCTAAAGAGTATGACTGGAGTGAGAAAGCACGTATTGACCAGTTAAAGAGCAGTATTGCCAAGGCAGTTGGAACAGGTTCGGCTACAGCAAGTGAGAAAGGTATTCTTTCAATCCTTGAAGCTAATATCGAAGATTTCCAGCTTGAAGTTAAGGATAAAGAGATTGGTGTAGTTAACTGGGTTGGTGATGGTATTGCCAATGTTGATGGAATTGACCACGCTTTTTATGGTGAAATCGTTATATTTGACAGCGGTGTAAAAGGTATGGTTCAGGATGTCAGACGTGATGAAGTCGGCGTTATTCTTTTTGGTAGTGATATTGAAGTTAAAGAGGGAAGTAAGGTTGTCCGTACAGGAAAGATGGCTGGTGTTCCAGTTGGTGAAGGTTTCCTTGGAAGAATTGTTGATGCACTTGGTTCACCTATTGATGACAAGGGTGATATCCAGGCAGATGGCTACAGACCAGTAGAGTGTGAAGCACCTGGTATTACAGAGCGTAAGTCAGTATCAGTACCTATGGAGACTGGACTTCTTTCTATTGATTCAATGTTCCCTATAGGACGTGGACAAAGAGAGCTTATTATTGGTGACCGTCAGACAGGTAAGACAGCTATCGCAACAGATACAATTATTACCCAGAAGGGTAAAGATGTTATATGTATATATGTCGCTATTGGACAGCAAGCTTCTACAATAGCCAAGCTTGTTAATACATTAAAGACAGCAGGTGCTATGGATTATACAACTATTGTATCAGCTACAGCAGCAGATCCAGCACCATTACAGTATATTGCCCCATATGCAGGTACAGCTATGGCTGAATACTTTATGCACAATGGCAAAGATGTACTTATTATATATGATGATCTTTCAAAGCATGCGGTTGCATATAGAGCAATATCACTTCTGCTTGAGCGTTCACCAGGACGTGAAGCTTACCCAGGTGATGTATTCTATCTTCATTCAAGACTTCTTGAAAGATCAAGCCGTCTTTCA
>OGMJ01001087.1_pt1 | contig 12906 bp, 8 predicted proteins | sample 1573181 | NCBI WGS metagenome assembly OGMJ01 (sample SAMEA2582004, study PRJEB24529) | metagenome | biome: Human gut stool | place: China | collected 2011
TGTTCGGAAGAGAGCGAATGTTTCCATGCCAATCGTCCGAAAGCATACCAGTTGGCTTGAGCAAAAGGATGTCCACACCAATTAGTATCATCACCGATGTTTGCCACTCCGGAAATAGCCGTGAGCGGATGAAAGAATAAAGAACCATCTGTCACACGGGCAACGGTAGAGCCTTTGCCTTGCAGATAAGTATCACTGTCTAAACACTCTTTCCACATAGGAGCAAGGAATGCAAGATGATTGGAAAAACCAAGATACTCTTGTGTGATTTGAAATTCGGGCATAACTGCCGTCTTTTTCATGGCTCCGAACCGCGGGCTGAATGGTTCACGGGGTTGGAAATCTATCGGACCGTTCTTGATCTGCACAATAACATTATCCCGAAATTTATCATCCAAAGGTTCAAATTCAAGATAGGCTTGTTTGGCACGGTCGCTGTCGGTAGGAGAATAAACGAAAGCGCGCCACATCACAATGCCATGATAGGACCTCAACACATCGGCAAACATATTGGCTCCTTCGGCATGAGTCCGTCCGTAGTCACACGGACCGGGCTGCCCTTCGGAATTCGCTTTCACCAGAAAACCTCCGAAATCGGGAATCAGAGAATAAATCTCTTTGGCTTTCTGCTTCCACCAGTTTATCACTTCTTTATTCAACGGATCGGAAGTGGATAAACCGCCTAAAGCTGCGGGAGAAGAGAAATTGATAGAAAGATATATTTTCAAGCCATAAGGGCGGAAAACGTCGGCCAAGACTTTGACTTTCTGCAAATAATCATTAGATAGTATCTTAGGACTTGCATTGACATTGTTTATTACAGTGGCATTAATGCCGATAGAAGCATTGGCACGAGCGTAGGCTTCATAACGGGGAGAGACAACAGACGGAAGTTCGTCCCATTTCCAAAGTGAATGTCCGGCATATCCGCGTTCGATTGTACCATCCAAGTTATCCCAATGATTCAGGATACGAATTCGATAATCAGGTCGTTCGGAGATATTGAGGGATTGCAAAGCTGATTCCGGTAGTTGTCCGGTAGCTTGCAGACGGAGTAAATGATACGTTCCATAAAGTACTCCTTGTTCACCGGAAGAAGCTATCGTTATTTGACTGCCACCTTTGGAGGTCTGAATCGTATATCCCTCATTTCCAAGTGCACGAAGTTCTTTATTGTTCCGGACCTCCAAAGTAACCGGGATTCCTCCCTGCCAGAAGTTCTGTAATTCGGAAACCGCAATACGTAATGTAGGTGATTGTTTCTTGCTGGTAATTTCCGCTTTCGCTCCCGATGCATAACGAAGCCACAAGGCACTTCCATCTTCTGCCCAAATAGAAGAAAAGCAAAAAAGGATAGTGAATATCAATGCAAATATATTTCTAGGCATATTTTTCAGATAGAAGCGGTAGTTTTAATGTATTCTATTATTCATCTTTTCCCTCGATAGTAATGATTCGCCCGTCTGCATCATACTGAAGTTCACAGACTTTTAGGCTACGGAGCCAAGTCTTTCCCTCTGATGGTACACAATCGTGATGAAACAGATACCACTTACCTTTAAACTCTACAATAGCATGGTGAGTAGTCCATCCTACCACCGGAGTCAGAATGACTCCCTGATAAGTAAACGGACCATAAGGGTTATCACCTGTTGCATAGCAGAGCAAATGAGTGTCTCCCGTAGAATAGGAAAAATAGTATTTACCATTATATTTATGCATCCACGAAGCTTCGAAGAAACGGCGTTCCGTATCCCCTGCTGTCAATGGCTTACCGTCTTCATCCAGAATTACCACTGCACGGGGTTCTTCGGCAAACTCCATCATGTCTTCACTCAAACGAGCAACACGCGACGGGATTGCCTCCTCCTCTCCTTCCGGCAAAATGGCAGATTCCAAGGCTTTATTATTACGGTAACGTTGAAGTTGTCCACCCCACAATCCACCGAAATACATATAATAGTTACCATCTCCGTCATCCCATACAGCCGGATCGATGCTGTAACTTCCTTTCATCGGATTAGCTTCCGGTATAAAAGGACCATAAGGTTTATCACTCACAGCTACCCCGATACGAAATATATCATTCTGATCTTTCAATGGAAAATACATATAGTACTTACCATCTTTACAAACCACATCACAATCCCATAGTTGACGGCCCGCCCAAGGAATATCCTCTGTGGAAAGCACCACTCCATGATCTTTTATTTCACCGTTCATCACATCATCCATAGAATACACGTGATAATCTTTCATATTGAAATGATCGCCATTATCATTTTCAGCAATACCACTTTCCCAATCGTGCGAGGGATAAATATACAGTTTGCCATCAAATACATGTACGGCAGGGTCAGCCATATAATCACTGGGAACTAAATATCTTTTTTCTGTTTTCATGCTTTTTCGGTTTTTCTGTTAGAAACTTATTTTGTTTTTTCAGCCTCTTTGATAATCAGGTCGACTACCGGCTTCGGCTGATAATTGCGATCAAAAAGTAACGGATAATCCGTGCGGCCTCTCATCGGCCAGTCATTACGCCAAGAGTTCTGATCGGCTACTCCCCAAAGAGTAACCCTGGTGATAAGGTTATGATGTTTCAGGAACAGACGGAAAAAGTCATTCATTCTTTCAGTCCATGCTTTCGATACCTCTTCCGGTAATCCATCCGGATAAGGATTCATCTCTTTCTTATATTCAAAGGAAGCGGAAACTTCTGCACCTACATTGGGATTCGGTGATGGTATCACCGTCAAATCCAGTTCTGTTATCATTATCTTCACTCCTGTTCCGGCAAAAGCCAGCATACTCTTCTCAAATTCACTGATTTTCGGATAGTCCATACCGATATGACCTTGCATACCTACGGCATCAATACGGATTCCACGTTTTTTCAAATCGTTCACCATTTTCACGACGGCTTCTCTTCTCCCCGGTTGGGCCATTGAGTAGTCATTGTAGTAAAGTTCGGCATCCGGATCGGCCTCGTGTGCATATTGGAAAGCCAATAGGATATATTCTTCCCCCAGAATCTCATAAAACTTTGTCTTGCGATATGCTCCATTATCTTCAATCGCTTCATTTACTACATCCCAGCCTTTGATACGGCCTTTATAGCGTTTCACGATGGTAGTGATATGGTCTTTCATCCGTTTCTTCAGGACTTCCGGAGAAACATTATTCCCGTCCTTATCTACGCAAAACCAAGGAGCCAATTGTGAATGCCAAATCAGGCAGTGACCAATGATAGCCATTTGATTGCTCTCACCAAAACTGACAAATTCATCTGCCTGCGCAAAATTATACTTATTTTCTTTCGGATGAATGACAGAAGACTTCATGCAGTTTTCCGCCACGATGGAATTAAAATTCTTCTTTACAATTTCAACAGCTGCGACATCCTTACCGGAACTTTGATGTGTGTTCACTGACACGCCAATCAAAAACTTGTTTTTCAAAGCCTTTTTCAGCGAATTTCCATCTTTCGCAAAAACTTCTCCATAAGAAAAAGAAAACATCACTGTCAATAATAACAGAATTATTCGTTTGAGTTTCATACGTTATATTTTTGAGTAATAAACATTCTACTATCTTATCTATTCGCCTTTTTTACAGCGCGATTCTATCTCCTCATTTATATTGTCAATCACATTATCTTCCAATTCATATTTAGAAATAATGAACATAGCGACCAAAAGCAACAACGCCGGAATAACGGCTACGAGCCACAGTATTCCCTGTTCGGCAAAAGGTGATTGTGACACTTCATTTGTCTGGTCGAATCCGACAAAAGCCATAACAAGTCCCGGTACAACTCCTCCAAGAGCCATTCCCGCTTTATAGAAAATACCAGTCAAAGCATTGACTATACCCGAAATACGTTTACCATGAGTATATTCGCCATACGAAATTACTTCGGGAACCAAAGCCCACATATACCCTGTCGCAATAATGACTCCCGTCGATTTTATGAACTGCGCCACAAAGACCAACCATATCTGCGTTTTGAGTACCGGAACCACAGAAATAATATACAGCAATGCCATACCCAATATAGCGACTGAAAGGAATACATAAAACATTTGCTTTTTTCCAATGGCACGTTTAATGGCAGGTACCATCGGCATGAAAATGAATGCGGGTATCGAGCCCAAGGCCATGAAATAAGGTAACATCTCCGGTGCACGTACATTATAAATCATATAATATGAACCGGCAGAATTACCAATCGCCATCATTGCAAAAGCAGTAATGAAAAAGAACGCCAAAATACGCAAAGGTTTATTTCTACAAAATTCTACCCACAAGTCGGACACTTTTACTTTAGATGTCTCCTCCTGATCCATAACCACACGCTCCTTCGTCTGGCTAAAGCAGAACATCAATAACGCCAATCCGATAACAGCATAAATAGTCATCGTAATAAACCATGCGTTAGCAGATGCAGTAGTATTGATTTTACCATCGGGAGACAACACCTTCACCAGTATCGGAATACCGTATGCCACAGCCAAACCACCCAAATTGGCAAGAAACATACGCACTGACGTCAACACCGTGATTTCATTCGTATCGCGGGTAAGTGACGCATTCAGTGCTCCATAAGGCACATTAATCAATGTATAACACATGGATAATCCAACGTAAGTGAAATAGGCATAGAACAGTGAACCCGAAAAGCCGTTCCAAAAACAAAGAATAGCAAAACCAGTCAGCGGAATTCCTCCCCAAATAAGATATGAACGGTATTTACCTAGTTTAGGATTGTGTTTATCGACGAAAGCACCCACCAGAGGATCCCAAAGGACATCCACTATCCTGACAATAAGAAACATCACGGCTGCCACTTCCGGTTTAAGTCCATATACATTGGTATAAAAAATCAGCAGATACATACATACGGTCTGGTAAATAAGGTTTTGCGCCAAATCACCGGAACCGAATCCTATACGTTGAAGCCAAGAGAGTTTATAGAAACCTTTCGCTTCATTGGTCTTTATTGTATTCTCCATAAAATAGATAAATTGGTCATTTTCTGTTTTTCGTATTCATTTCTATCAAGATAGCTGCTGCCACTCGTTGCCCTAGCGTCTTTTTATCCAATGGATGAATATCATTCCATTCTCCTAAATCACTATTTTTAATCAGAGTAACATTTTTATTTGTATCGGCTACTTCCGCCTGCGCTTTCCGGAATTCCGCCCAGGCAGTGCGTCCTCCTTTATCTGTGGGTGAAAGGAAATCCGCCAGCTCAATGATATAGAAAGGCATATCCGACTTATTCCATCGTTGTCTCCAATCGCTAATCATAGCCGTCAACAAGTCTTTATACTCATTTCTGCGTGAGACATTCGATTCTCCCTGATACCAGATGACACCGGATACCGTATAGTTCAGCAAAGGAGCAATCATTGCATTATACAGTCCTGTGGGTTTATAATGAAAAGCCGTTTGTCCCGGAGCAGCGGGCATAGGAGCACCAAGATGATATTTCCAACTCCCCTCCAAATTGATCTCCGATTCTCCTTTTTCCGGCTGACCTTTTCCGAAAAGGATTTTATAAGGCTTTTCCTTTACAAATTGAGGACGACCGCCATAACTGAAAAGGCGTATGGTTATTGTATTTTTTCCGGCTTTCAACAATCCGGCAGGAATGGTGTAGATACGGGGAGGATACTGATAAGAGACAGTCCCCACAAATGTGCCATTTACATAGACCGAATCTGCATCTACGATGCATCCCAAACGAAGAGTCGCTTTCTCTCCCGCCTGTTGTGCAGACACCTGAAAGTCTTTACGGAACCAGTGGGAGCCATTGACGGTATTCAGTCCGTTTGTTGCCCAGCCGGAAGTAAACAAATCTGTTTCTGTCCAATTGCTATCATCATAATCGGCAGCATACCAAGGGGTAGCCTCATGCATCCCTTTATCTCCCTGAAACAACGCCACATTCCAGGCATGACTTTTCTTCCTCTCCTCTTTTTTCATCGACTCCATCAAATCGTCTGACTCATAGATACGCTTTTCATTCAAATAAAATGGAAAAGGCTTCAACCCTCCCTCACTGATCCACGCTTCTACCGGTGAACCTCCGACACTGGAATTTATGATTCCTACCGGAACCTTTGTCTTTTGATAGACATCTTTAGCGAAGAAATAGGCTAAAGCAGAGAAAGGCATCACATTTTCAGGAGTCATCGCTTGCCAGGAAATTCCCGGAATATCTGCCTGCGGAGCATGAAAATTATAGAGCAGAGGTGTTTTTATATAGCGTACCATCGGATAGTTACTGTCCGTAGATATTTCATCGCGAAAACGATCTGTAACCCGTGAAACAGGCAATTCCATATTCGACTGTCCCGAACATACCCAAACATCACCAATAAGAATATCCTTTAATTCGATATCATTAATGGCCATCGTATAAGGTCCGCCAGCTTTCAATATAGGCAAAGTCACTTTCCAGTTACCTTGTACATCAGCAACAGTCTTATATTTCTTTTTCAGGAAAGTTATATCAACGGTTTCATCAGGATCAGCCGTTCCCCAGATATTGACAGGTTCCCCACGCTGAAGTACCATTCCGTCGGAAACAAGAGTCGGAAGTTTAACCTTTGCTCCGCCCAACAAGGCGAAGCAAAGGAACACAACTACTAACCCTACCTTATAAAACCAATACTTATTCATTCTGTCTTTTCTTTTATATGTCTTTATTTCATGATAATTTAGCAAGAGAAGAAATCCATCGGAATTCCACTTTGCAAACTTAGGAAGTTTCTTCCCACTTACCCAGAAATTCTGATTCAAATCATTACTCGCTTGTTACATCATCGTTTACGTATGTTACAAAAACTTGTTGCAATGTTACATTCAAGCTGAAACCACCGATGAACAGGAGGAAAACGAAAGTTTTAGAAAGAGCGGATTACAGTAGTTATTGTTATTCATTCGATCCGCTCCAGGATGATAACAACTACTGTAACCCTCACTCTCCCCCTCTTTAATTATTATAAAATCATTTATTCCAAATCTCCGGTAAAGTCTTCGCTGACATCCTTACCAGCCAAACCATCGGCTACTCCCTTATAAGCATGTTTACGTGCATAATTAGCATCCCAAAGGTTCGGAGCGTCATTCGGTATCCAATTCACATGTTCTTTTTCATTGTCCGATACTCCCCAGATGGTAATACCATATTGTTTGTCCGCTGGAATATACTTCTTGTACATATCAATAACATACTGATACATTTCTGCCTGTTGTGCCAGATTTTCAGTAGTAGGCGACGAGGTGTTAACCTTAATATCCAACTCGGATACTTTAATCAACTTGCCGGTAGCACCCAGTTTCTGGAACATTTGAGCAATATTGTCTTTATTGGAATCAATAGCAATATGCATTTGTGTACCAATACCATCCACTATGGCCCCTTTGCTTTCGATGTATTCCACATATTTAATCAGACCGTCACACTTATTGAGGTTATATTCCAGATTATAATCATTGATGAATAGTTTATCATCCGGATTTCCATACTGACGGGCAAGTTTGAAAGCTTCTACTGCATAGTCTTTCGGAGTCAGGAAATAATCTTGCCAGTAGAATTCATCAGAAGCCAGATCAGTTTTGCCTTTACCAGTCTTAATGTCTGATGTTTTTCCGTCATCCATTGGTTCATTGACTACGTCCCATGCATGAACATAAGGTTTGCAATGGGTAACCATCTTTGAAATCCAGTCTTCCATAGCATCTCTGATAATCTCGGCTTTTTCTTCGTCGGTCTTCTCAATGATAGTAGGACCGGAAGCGCGAGTGACTGCACGTGTCTCCACCACTTTCTCCGACAATACGATATTATCTATATAATAATCGCCTGCACTAACTCCGAAATTGATACAGAATCGATTCATATCCTCTTTAGACACTGTAAATTCTTTCTTAAATTCTGTCCAAGTCGTACTCACATTTCCATCTACATAGCATTCACCTGCATAACTCGTTGAGTTCTGAATTTGAATTTGGAAAGTAGTTGAGACACTTGCTTTAATCATAGCAGAGAACTCATAGGTCTTGCCGACTTCCAAAGGAGTATCAAAGCCATATCCAGCCTGTGCCTTATATGCATTGCCCGCCCCTCCGTCAACAGAACTAGTCAGCTTCATCGAATATGAACTTCCATATCCTTCACCTTCTTCCGAAATCGCGGCCTTTCCACTACTCCAAGCTCCCCAAGGAGTAATAGCTTTGCTTTCAAAATCTCCGTTAGAAATCAGATTAACCACAGTAGGCTCCGCATCTTTGTCTGTCACAACAATATTATCTACATAATAAGTCACATCCGGCAAATAACCAAACTCAAATGCAATCTGAAATGTAGTACTAACAAAATCATTCACTGTGATCTTCACCTGCTGCCATTGAGACGTTGTCTCAAAAGCTTCCGTCCAACTGCCACCTGTAGCATACCAGTCTTTATATGGATAATTATTTCCTAACCCAGCGAAAGTCAACCGGGCTTTACCAGCTTTATCCGAACGGACAAAAAATGAAATTTCATAATTATGCCCACTTACTGCTGAAATGTCAGGAGTATATAATTGCACAGAATGAGCAGCCGTTACAGAAGATCCTACTGTAAATTTCAATGCTTTGGAAGTAGTTGTCAGTCCTTCCCCTTCCACAATGGACATCGCATCACTTCCATTTTTACGATTCCAGCCATCAAAGGTTCCATCTTCAATGCCTGACAGATCCAACAAATTACTGCCCGCCGGTCCCGGAATAACTTCCGGTGCAATCAGACTATTCAGATAACTCGCATTCTGATTAGTGTGCCAAATCAGACAGTGTCCATAAATGCTTATACCCGCTTCTGTAGTCTTTGTAAACAATTGATCTACCTTATCAAATTTCAAATTCCCTTTAGAATCGACCATAGGACCGTGCTTCATGGCATATCCTATCGTCAGATCATTAAAGTTCTCATTCACAATGGTAGTCGTTGTCTCGTCACCAAGATATTCATCCATCCCCACTCCGATACCCAACTTAAAGTTGGGATCGGATAAATATTCTTTCAACGGCTTGTAACGGGAAATCTTTTCAGCCAACTGTAAAGGCAGTTCGGAAGAAGTAACCGCTCCATGTGTAGGGTCTTTATACCACTCCATCTTATTATCGTCACACGATGTCAATATCAGCACCGACAAGGCAACAAACGGAAGCATATTTCTGTATTTCATAATCTTTTCAATTTAAAGTCATTATTATTCTGCATCCTCTTCTTCGTCCGGGAAATCGGTATATTCCGGCTTCGTCAAAGGTACGACACGCCAGTTATCAATATAAATCTTCACGGAAGTTGCTTTGGATAGAAACTCTGTTTCTTTATCCGAGCTCGCACCTGTGATCTTATCCAATGTAATATCAGAGTTCTCAAAATAGAAACCGAAGTTGGCATAAGAAGCAGATGCACGGGTAGCGGCCACATCGGCAAAAGTGGTCCAAGCTCCGCTGGATGCTTTCGATTTGTAGAATTCACTAAACGGAACAGTTACAGTCTGCCAACCGGTTGTCTGGAAAGGAACAATCTTTCCGTCTACAAGCCACGGTACGTAATTATAACAGTCTCTCTCCCATTCTCCACCGTTGAATCCGTTCTGACCACAAATCTTCAGGAATCCGGATTCAGACCAAGGTTCGGGCACATAAATTTCAAACTGAATAGCACATTCGGCAACAGGAGTTTCAGCAGGGACACCCAGCGTCAACCAGTCAGGATCAGTGCCATTACCAGCTGTCCAAACTTCAGCACAACGATTCTTCGCTGCTGCCACCGGCAACTGTCTTTCTAATGGCAAACGACAGTAAGCACCTTGCGACACATTACCTTCACCAATCGAAGCTGATTCCAGTTCGGTTGTTTGAATCATACTTTCAGAATCGCCCCATGCCCCTTGTGCACCCACTCCGTCGAAGTTCAACAACAAGCCTTTCTTATAATTGAAATAGGCAGGAGAATAAGCACCACCATTCGAACCTTCTACGAAAATAGAACCGCCCTCTTCAGAAACTCCGGCAGGCATATCCACCATAAAATATTCACCGTCAAGATCAGAAATAATACCTTCTGTCACCACCACATTTCCGGGGAAAACGACTTTTGCTATTTCCGTCAATCCACTTCCATAAACAATGATAGGTTCACCTACATTCGGCATACAGTTGGAGATTTTCGTTATAGACGGTGCAGCAGCACGAATCTGGAAATCATAAACGTATTCACCGCCATCTTTTACCAAACGAATTGTATTACGTACATTCTCGTCTGCTTCTGTAGTCGGAACTTTACTGTTCACACTAACCAGAAAAGATTTATTCGAAACAAATACCGGATTAAAATAACAGTTATATCCATTAATATACACTTTCTTCAATCCGTTGAATCCTTCACCTTCAATTCGGATCAGTTGTCCCAAACGGGCAAAATCAACCAAACGGTCAGGAACATTCGACTTCGCGTCTTCCAGATAGATCCCTGTTATGTTCATCACAGAACTTCCGCCATTATCGTCATCGTCGTCACACGAAACAAATGAACAAGAGCAGATGAGCAGACTCACCAATAAGCCAAATGCTTTCATACTATTTTTATATATCAAGCTTTTCATTCGTATTCTCGTTTTTAGTTAAACAAATCGGTTATTCTGTCTTCCTTAAATGCATAAGGCATAGGATCCGCTTTCAACAAAGGATTTTGCACAGTCTCCGATTCCGGATAAGGAAGAAGGAATATACTGGAATCGACGTCACCTATGGCACGCTTCGTTTCATCCGAATCCTCGTCTCTCTTCAAAGTCTGTGTATCCGCATCCCATACTACAGGAATAGCAGTACCCCTATCCTGTCCGGTGATATAATTGAGTACTTCCTGTTGTTTATAATAAGCTCTACGTACCAAGTCATACCAATACTGTCCTTCCAGACAAAGTTCCAGTCTACGCTCACGACGAATATCTTCGTAAGTAATCGAATTTTGGGGTTCCAAACCGGCACGCTTGCGCACTTTGTTAAAGTATTCCATTGCATCGGCATCATCTGTTGAAGGATTATTTCCCAATATAGCTTCTGCATAAATCAGATATACTTCTGCCAGACGCAACATGTAAGTATTGATAGGAGTACTTCCGGAAGTGATCTTCGCATTATCTTTGCTAGAACCACAAACATATTTCTTACAATAAATTCCGGAAACAGTACCCGATGCTTTCTTCTCACAAGTATATCCTCCGTTTGCTTTCTGTATTTCAGGATAATGATCGCCATAAGCCATCCAAGTCGGCTGACGCCGTTTTCATACTCCCAAACCCCGTCCGGTTGTGCAAAAACATAACCGCCCCATGCACGGTCATTACCGGTAATAGCCGACTCACAAGCAAAATAGTCCTGTATCGTATTACATTCCCCATACGTACCATTACTAACCCATTGTAAAGCAAATAGTGTTTCCGAGTTGTTATTTTTATCAATCATAAACAAATCGGCATAATCAGTCATCAGTTCAAAATTTCTGTTTTCTATCACTTTTAAAGCCGCTTTCTTTGCCAAATCCAGATAGTCCTGATTACGGGTCGCACTATTAGGGTTACTACTATAACCGGCATACGTCAGATAAACACGCGACAACATGCCAAAGGCACTGTATTTATTGACACGTCCGGCAGCAGAAGAAACCTCCGGCAAATATTTTGCCGCAAATTCCAAGTCACGCATCGCAAATTCATAGACATCACTTACCGGGCTAGTATTGACAATTGGATTAGCCACCAGTTCATCCGTATCCTCATTTATAATAACATTTCCCCATAACATCGCCAGATAGGAATAAGCAACTCCACGCATGAACCGTGCTTCAGCAATATATGGGTTCTTCACTTCTTCGCTATTGGATGAGTTACCTTTGATCCCGTTAATAATCTTATTAGTTTGCTGTACTATATTGTATAATGAGCCCCAAGCCGAAACTAACGGCCCCGTCAATCCGGTTTCGGTCAAATCGGCAAAAGGATAGATATAATTAGAGGTTGTCGCACAAAGGTTGAATCCGCGTCCATCACCCAGTCCATAATAGAACTTATCGTTAAAGTCGAACCACACCTTATTATACAAAGGAGCTGTTGCTGCCCGGAAATCATCTTCCGTTTGATAAAAGTTATCTCCTGCGATATTGGAGTTATCTTCAGAATCGAGGAAGTCACTGCATCCTGCAAACGCCAAAGCTACAGCCAACATGAAAGAGTATATATATTTACTTGTTTTCATATTTAGTCACTTTAAATGATTAAAAGGTTAAATTCAGACCGAATGTATAAATTCGCGGAGAAGGATAACGATAGTTATCAAAGCCTGTAAGCAAAGCGTCCTGATTGGCAGAACCTATTTCCGGGTCCATCCCTTTGTATTTTGTGAATGTATATACATTCTGTAGGTTACAATAAAGTTTCAGATTCTGAATACCAATCGGTGCCAACCATTTACGCGGGAACGTATAGCCGAAAGAGATAGACTGAATACGCAGGAAAGAACCATCTTCCACAAAGCGGTCACTGAAACGATAATTGGAATCATCTGTCCCTTTGGCAATAGCCATACGGCAAGCATAAGGGTCACCGCCTACAATCTGTATATTCCGATAATCATCCGGACCATTCGGATCAATCAAAGCCAGTTGTGCATAATCCAACGCCGATTTCAGGATATTATTATTGCCCCGTGGATTTTCAAGTTCACGACGCCCCCAGTTTACAACTTCATTTCCCACCGATCCGGTCAGGTTAATGCTCAAGTCGAAGCCTTTATAAGAGAAAGAGTTACCGAAGCCGAAAGTAAATTCCTGTTCAGGAT